>ENA-UONV01000791-UONV01000791.1-human-gut-metagenome-genome-assembly--contig:-CS4-NODE-791-length-32586-cov-17.809566_pt1 | contig 32586 bp, 30 predicted proteins | sample MGYA00242461_ERZ724008 | MGnify/ENA metagenome assembly ERZ724008 | reverse complement strand
CCAGACCACGCTCACGCAGGATCTCGATTGCCTTCTCGAAGTTGCCGTCAGCCTCAGTCAGAGCCTTCTTGCACTCCATCATGCCGCAGTCGGTCTGCTTGCGCAGCTCCATAACGTCTTTTGCAGTAATAGCCATTTTTATTCTCCCTTACACGTTACTAAACGGGTTTGTTCGGAATACGGAAAAATCAGGCGTTTGCTTCCTCAGCGGGAGCTTCCTGGTTGCCCTGCTTGCCTTCCAGAACAGCGTCGGCCATTGCACCGGCAATCAGCTTGACAGCGCGGATCGCGTCGTCGTTGCCGGGGATCACGTAATCGATCTCATCGGGGTTGCAGTTGGTATCGACGATTGCAACGATGGGGATGTTCAGCTTGCGGGCCTCAGCAACAGCGATGCGCTCCTTGTGAGGATCGACGATGAACATAGCCTTCGGCAGGGTCTTCATGTTCTTGACGCCGCCCAGGTACTTGTCCAGCTTCTCCATCTCCAGCTCCAGCTTAGCCACTTCCTTCTTGGGCAGCAGCTCGAAGGTGCCGTTCTCCTTCATCTTAGCCAGCTGATCCATGCGGTCGATGCGCTTGCGGATGGTGCGGAAGTTGGTCAGCATACCGCCCAGCCAGCGAGCGTTGACATAGTGCATGCCGCAGCGCAGAGCCTCGTCACGGATGGACTCCTGAGCCTGCTTCTTGGTGCCGACGAACAGGATGTCGCCGCCCTCAGCTGCAACTTCCTTCACGTAGTTGTAAGCCTCGTCCAGCTTCTTCACGGTCTTCTGCAGATCGATGATATAGATGCCGTTGCGCTCGGTGAAGATATACTTCTTCATCTTGGGGTTCCAGCGGCGGGTCTGGTGACCGAAGTGCACACCTGCCTCGAGAAGCTGCTTCATAGAAACGACTGCCATAGTAAAAATACCTCCAGATATTGTTTTGCCTCCGCACACCGTGATCAGGGCACCGTATCGGACAGGCCTGACTGCCCTCCACCCGGATGGGCACAAAAGGGCATAGTGATGCGTGTGTAATGCTGAATTATAATAGCACAAAAAGGACGCGGATTCAAGAGCTTTTCGCTGTTTTTTACAAAAAGATTTTGCAGTTTTCTCTTATTTGCCGGTCGGTGCCGCTTCCAGGCCCTCCATCCCCATCCGGCTGAGGGCATAGCCCTTGCCGAACATCAGGTCGTATTGGAGCAGCCAGTGGTTGGCGCCCCACTGCTGCTGCAATGCAGTAGGCTCCTGGGTGGTGGTGCCGTCCCGGTTCATGACGGTGCCGCGGGTGTTCGTGCGGTACGCCACCTGCAGCTGGCGGTTCAGATACTGGAAATAGAGCGGCTGCTTCAGGCCGTAGATGTTCATCATGACCGGCGAAATGTCGTAGGCAGCGATGGTGCCAAGGTCCACAGGCTGCTGCGAATAGTTCGACCACATGAGCAGGGTCGTCTGGTGGAGGCGGGGGTCAGCGCTGGAATCGCTGGCATAGCCGCTCTTCGTGAAGACGTCGTAGTTGGAATCAATGGGGTTGTAATGGTCGCCCCAGAACACGAGGATGACCGGCTCGTCCACCTGAGAGAAGTAGTCGGTCAGGCGGCCCAGCATGGCGTCGGCATCCCGGATGCCGGTGGCAAAGTCTTCGAGCGCCCCCAGTGTGCTCCGGCTGATGCCAGACGGAGCGTTCAGCACCTTGACGCGCTGGTCGTCGGGGTAGTTGTCCTTATTATAATTGGTGTGATTCTGCATCGTGACGGCATGGAGGAAGACCGGCGCATCGGAGGAGGCCTTCATGCTCTCGTACTGCTGGATGATCTGGTCGGCCATGGAGTCGTCCGTGACAAGGCCGGAAGTCCAGTAGTGCCTGCGCACCTTGTTGACGTGGGTCATCTTTTCCAGACTGAGGAAGGTGTCCAGACCCAGATTCGGATAGGCCGTGTCGCGGCTCCAGTATTTGGCCCAGAAGCAGTGGACGGCGGCGGTCTGATAGCCCTGCGTCTTGAGGTAATTCGGCAGAGAGAACATGGGCCGGGTCACATGCTGCTGATAGGGCTTGCTGCCGTTGGGCAGATAGGAGACGGAATAGCCGGTCAGCGCCTCAAACTCCACATCGCAGGTGCCGCCGCCGAAGCTGGGGCTGTAGGCCCGGCCGGAAGCGCTGGTCTCCTGCAGGCGATGGAGGTTGGCGGAAACATCCGTGTCGAATGCAAAGCCATACTGCTCCAGCTCCGAGACATCCCAGTAGGACTCGTCCATCACGTAGATGATGGTGGGGCTCTGTTCGGTCTCCCCGGCAGGCGTGACCGCCCCATAGGACGCCGGGTAGAGCGGTGCCGTCTGGTAGTTCCCGGCTGCGGCGGTGTCGTCCAAAATCTCGTTCACGGCGTCTTCCGAGTAGTCGTCCGGTTTCGAGATCTCCAGATTGGTGAGGTTGGTCAGAAAGCTGGTGGTGACACCGTAGTAGCGATAATAGCGGTCCTGCATCCAGGCATCGGGCAGAATGCCGATGGCCTGGGTGACTGCGGGCTGCAGGAAGACACCGAAGAGCAGGCCGCAGATGGCCGCAGCGCTGGCCGCAACGCCCAGCACGCGGGGCTTCCAGTTCAGCTTTTTCCGCCCGCGGTAGAGGAAGAAACTGGCCACGAGCAGCAGCAGAATGATAACGATGGAGACCACCATGCTGGTCTGGATATGGATCCCGGCAGCGGAAGCAACGCCCGCCGCCTCCGAGACCTGCGCCAGATCCCACGGGAGAAACGGCTCACCGCGCAGCTGCAGCGTGTAGAAATCCACTGCCGCCGGGGCACAGCCAAGAATGGCCGCGATCAGAGTCGCCAGCGGCGCGAAGCGGGTCAGCCAGTCCACCGTCAGCCAGATGAGGAAAAGCAGCGCCCATGCCAGAAGATACGCTTCGGCGTGGGGAAAAATGTATTGGGTCAGGGTGTCCACGGTCAGACTGCCGCGGGCGATCCACTCCGTGAGCACCACAAGCACCAGCGTGACGACCGGCGGGAAAGCCAGCCGCAGCGCATGGAGCCAGGCCGGAGTGCGGGATGCGCGTTTATTCATACAAGAACCGTTCCTTTCACTTCCTGAGCGCCCCAATGGGGCGATGATCTTTGAGTTTGCGAGCACAAATCATGGCCCACGGTTCCCTATTATAATCCTGTTTTCTGTAAAATCAAACCCTAATTCTGGAAAAACAGATGAAAAACTTTCATCCATCCAACCAGCGGCGCAGCTTTTGCCAGAACGAAGCACTTTTTTGCTCCGGCAAAGGCAGTTCTGTGCGCACCAGAACGGCATCCAGCCCGATCTTGTCGATTTCCTCCCAAGGGATGGTCAGCGTCTCGTCCCGCCCCAGCAGCCCGAACAGATGCGGCCTGCCCAGCAAAAGCAGGCTCCGGACCTGCGCGGTCTGCGGGTCAAGTTCCAGATCATCGGCCCTGCCCAGGCAGGCCCCATTGGACAGCTGCACGACCTCTTTGGCGCAAAGCTCCCGAAATGTCATCGGCTCCCCTCCCCGCTGTGTGTTCTCTTTTACTGTATGCGGCAGGGCGGCGCTTGATGCAGACCGGCCCCTTGTGTTATACTGGGTGCAGCGACCAATTGGAAAACTCACCCATTCAGATCGAGGTATGTGTCGATGTATAAAAATATCGTGTTTGATTTCGGCGGCGTCATGGTCGATTTTGACCCCAAGGAGTATCTGGTGGACCGTTTCTGCAACGCCGATGTGGAGGAGCAGGTCAGCGCCCTGACCTTTGACAGCGAAGAGTGGAAGCTGCTGGACGCCGGGCTCATCACCCGGTTCGAGGCCAACCAGCGGATGCTGGCCAAGGCCAGAGAACAGGGCTGCGCCTTTGAGGTGCAGGGCGTTCTGGATGACTGGATGCACATCCTGCGCCCCCGCCGTCGGATGCAGGAGCTGGTGCAGAAGCTGAAAGCCCACGGCTATTGCGTTTATTACCTGAGCAATATTCCGGAAGATGTGCTCGACCTGCTGATGAACCGGGACATGAAGGGCCTGTTCGACGGCGGCGTGGCCTCCTGCGAGGTCCACATCAACAAGCCGGACCACCGCATCTACAAGGCGCTGCTGGAAAAATACCACCTCAAGGCACAGGAGAGCGTCTTCATCGACGACCGGCTGGACAATGTGCAGGCGGCCTTCCGGCTGGGCTTTGCCGGCATCCAGATGAAGGAGAGCGTCGGCACACTGGTGCGCAGCCTTGCCACCTGCGGCGTGGCCCTGCGCTGAGCCGCACCAAAGTCAAAACCACCGGCTGAGCCGGTGGCTTGAGTAAGCCCTAGAAGGGCATAATACTAGCAAAGCCCCTTAAGGGGCCACGAGCAAGCATCTTTCATCTGCATTACCTGCCCTGCCGCTCTAACGAGCTATGTTGCAAAGTGCATCTTCTAAGATGACAATTTCTTTGTCATCTCGCTTCGCTCGAATCTTATAGCTAAAGCATTTTCTACTCCACCAGCGGAGCTGGTGGTTGTCGCTCGCTCAAGCTACCCAACACAAACCGCCCGGTTCCATGCTGTTTTCGGCACGGAACCGGGCGGTTTTCTGCGCGTAGAAGTTACGAAGTTACTTGGCTTCGTAATTCTGGCAGAAGTGCGGGGTCTCGATCTGCTGGGTGGTGCAGGAGCAGTGCTCCGTCACCTTGATCTGCGGCAGGTCACACTTGCAGTTCTCCACATTGTGGCGGCACTTGCAGACATCGCAGACAACACCGGTATTTTCCATTCGTTCTCACCTCTTTGAATCTGGGATGCTTCTAGGATGCCCCCATTCCGTGAGATTTATACACCGGTCACTTCTCTGCCCCGGCCTCGCGTTTAGCCCGGATGGTCACGACCACATGCTGGATGGAAAGGATGGGGTGCACCGGCAGCATCCGCGGCCCAGCCCAGCGCATGACAGTGCGGATCTTCTCCCGCATGGCAGGCTTGTAGCAGTGGACTTTGCAGGCCGAACAGAAGGTCTTCGTCTCCATGAACGGACAATGGTCGATGCGGGCCAGCGCATAATCGCGAAGCTCCTGACATTCCGGGCAGAGCGAGCCTTTGGGGGTGTGGTGCTGCCTGCGGCAGTAGAGCGCGATCATCTCACTCACCAGAAGTTGTTCATCCGCGCGCTTTTTCACAAGGTCTTTCGGGGTGGTCTGTTTCATGCGTTCCTCCAGATACAACAAAAAACCGGCAGAAAGCCGGTATCGTTCGGTTCTCTGTCGGTTAGTTTATCAAGACAAACTCATTTTGTCAAGAGAAAAGGCTTACCATGCAGCCAGGTCAGCGCCCAGCTTGCGGCAGGCAGCCTGGACATCGTCGTCGGGCGTCTCGTTGCAGATGAGGCCCTCTTCGCTGAACAGGACCGCGCCGTCTTCCTTGACACGCTCGCACCAATCGCGCATCCACTGGCCGTCGCCCCAGCCATAGGAGCCGAACAGAGCGACCTTCTTGCCGTTCAGGGAACCTTCCAGAGAAGCGAACATCGGCTCGAACTCGCTCTCCTCCAGCTGCTCAGCGCCCATTGCGGGGCAGCCGAATGCCACGACGTCATATTCGCCCAGCTTGGCAGCATTCATCTCGCCGCAGGGAACGATGGTGGCGGCAGCACCTGCCCCCTCAGCGATGCAGTTTGCCATGGTCTCAGTGTTGCCGGTCGCGCTCCAGAATACGATTGCTACTTTGCTCATAAAGAAGAACCTCTCTTTCAATTGTGGTTAGTATATTCTAACTTTTATCACCAGGAAAATGCGTCATCCGAAACGGACGCGCATTTTTGGTTAGATTTCTCTAACTGCTGACAGAATACCACAATGCGGCAGGGTTGTCAAGGCTCTTTTGCAGATTTTTCCACTTCCCTGCTCAAAGCAGCTGCGGAACGGTGAACACCAGCGTCAGCACACCGAAAATGACCGGCTGATGGAGCAGATACAGCACCAGCGAGTGCCGCCCCAGCCAGCCCAGCGGCGGGCAGACCGACCGGCGCAGCGGCTCCATCCGTTTGCGGCCGACAAGAGGATGCAGATAGTACCCCGCCCAGAATAAAAACAGCCACGGCAGCAGCGGGAAGTAATCGGAGGAGTAAAAGGAGACCGGATAAAAGCCGAAGTATGCCGTGAGGTAGTTGGCATACAGCCCCTGCGGCAGCGCACAGCGCAGCGGGCCAAGCCCCCAATAGCCATCCATCGTGTGATAAGTCAGCGCGAACAGGATCAAACTGACCGCCAGCCCCACCGCCGGCGGGATCTTTTGCAGCCACTTCTGCACAAGGCCCGTCAGGAGCATGGCCGAGCCCAGCAGGGTCAGCACCCCAAACCAGACCACATCTTCCGGCATGAACAGCAGCGTCACCGCTGTGACCAGCGCTCCGGCACCAAAGACCGCCGCGCCGCGTTTGAGCGGATGATGCCCCAGCGGCAGACAGAAGCCGGACAGCAGGATGAACACCCAGCAGATGGATTGCTGCCACAGCCGCCCCTGCCCGGCGGAATACCACGGCACCACGACCCCGAAGAGATACACGGCATCCCACATGCCGTGGTAGAGCATCATGCTGATGAGGTCAAGTCCGCGCAGCTCGTCCAGCAGCGCGTAACGGGATGAAGACGATTTCATGAGGAAACTTCCTTTTTCGTTTTTGTCTCATTGTACGCTTTGCCGCCTGGCGCGTCAAGCAAAAAAGCTGCTGTGCAACCTGAGCCACACAGCAGCCTTTGAAAAAACGGGATCAGACCTCAGTGTTGAAGTAGCGCTTCAGCAGGCCCTCGAAGCCACGGCCGTGCCGAGCTTCGTCCTTCGCCATCTCATGGACGGTGTCGTGGATGGCGTCCAGATTCAGAGCCTTTGCCTTCTTGGCCAGGTCCATCTTGCCAGCGCAGGCACCGCACTCGGCCTCAGCGCGCATCATCAGGTTCTTCTTGGTGCTGTCGGTGACGACCTCACCCAGCAGCTCGGCGAAGCGGGATGCGTGGTCGGCTTCCTCGTAAGCGTAGCGCTTGTAAGCCTCAGCGATCTCCGGGTAGCCCTCGCGCTCTGCGACGCGGGCCATGGCCAGATACATGCCGACCTCGCTGCACTCACCCTCGAAGTTTGCGCGCAGACCGTCCACGATCTCCTGGGGAACACCCTCAGCCTTGCCGATGCCGACGACATGCTCGGTCACGTAGGTGTTGCCGGTCTTCTCCACGAATGCAGAAGCGGGAGCCTTGCAGACGGGGCACTGCTCCGGGATGGAGCCTTCAGCGATATAACCACAAACGGTGCAGACATACTTTTTCATAAGATAGACCTCCATAATTTCTCAGTTATTCTTTTGGCCGCCCCTGGTACGGTCGGCCTTGGTTTCTGAGCCTATTATAGCAATGATTCCTAGGTTAGTCAAGGATAATTTTAAGAATTATTCCTATTTAACAGTTTGTTTACACCTGGAGATTGCCGCTGGTGGCAGCGTCAGAACCGTCGGCCGCGTCGAACTCATAATCGTTGCCGGGCAGGATGGCGTTGAGCAGGATGCCGACGATGGCAGCGATGGCCAGACCGGACAGATTGATGGAGACGCTGCCCACCATGAAGGTCAGGCCACCCACCGAGTTGAAGCCCAGCGCAGACACCAGAATGACAGCAGCAACGATCAGGTTGCGGCTGTTGGTGAAGTCCACCCGGTTCTCGACCACGTTGCGGACACCGATGGCAGAGATCATGCCATACAGCACGAAGCTGATGCCGCCGATGATGCCGGTGGGGATGGTGTTGATAACTGCCTCAAACTTGGGGCTGAAGCTCAGGATGATGGCCAGCACCGCAGCGATGCGGATGACCAGCGGGTCGTAGATGCGGCTCAGCGCGAGAACGCCGGTGTTCTCGCCGTAGGTGGTGTTGGCCGGTCCGCCCAGCAGGCCGGCCATGGCGGTCGCAAGGCCGTCGCCCATCAGGGTGCGGTTCAGGCCGGGGTCGTTGATATAGTTGTGGCCGACGGTGGCACTGATGGCGGCGATATCACCGACGTGCTCCATCATGGTCGCCAGTGCGATGGGCAGGATGGTGAAGAGGGCGCTGATGAACTCCGGGCTGCCGTCGATGGCGAACAGGCCCATGGCGTTCTGATGCAGCGGGATGCCGAACCAGTCGGCGGCCGCGATGGCCTGGAAATCCACGGCGCCGGTCACGAGAGCGACCGCGTAGGAGACCAGAACACCGATGAGGATGGGCAGGATCTTGACCATGCCCTTGCCCCAGATGTTGCAGACGATGACCGTGCCCAGTGCCACAAAGGCCAGCAGCCAGTTCGACTCACAGTTGGTGATGGCAGAGGGAGCCAGGATCAGGCCGATGGAGATGATGATGGGGCCCGTGACCACCGGCGGAAAGAACTTCATGATGCGGCGGATGCCGAAGGTGGAGATGAGCAGGCTGACCACCAGATACAGGATGCCGGAAAAGGCAACGCCTGCGCAGGCATAGGGCAGCATCTTCGTGTTGGCAACAGTCAGATTGCCGTTGGCATCTGCCAGCATGGGGGCCACGATGGAAAAGCCGCCCAGATAGGCAAACGATGAGCCAAGAAAAGCCGGGACCTTGCCTCTGGTGACCAGATGGAACAGCAGCGTGCCCAGACCTGCGCAGAGCAGCGTGGTGGAGACGCTCAGGCCCGTCAGCAGCGGCACCAGCACCGTGGCACCGAACATGGCGAACATGTGCTGTACGCCGAGGATCAGCATCCGACCCGTGCCCAGCTGGCGCGCATCGTAAATGCCTTTGGAGTAGTCGATTTTTTCACTCATAAAAGAGTTCTCCTTTCGCGTTTTACTTCCAAAAAAAGAGGCATTGCCGCAAAAAAGCGACAGTGCCTCAGCTTTCGGGAAGAAAAAACATTCGGGACGGAAGAGCAGCCTCCGTGCTCCGCAAAGTTGAACCGTGCATTCTGCTCTCCCCTTCCCTTCGTACGCTGTAAAGTATATCAGAAACCACCCCGTTCTGCAATGGATTTCCGGTTTTTTGGCATTCTTTCTGCGATTGCTTTCTTTTTCAGGTTTTATTCCCCTGCGGCAGCATTTTGCACCTGCATCTTGCAATCCGGCCCCCTGCGCACTATAATAATACCGATTAAATGGATTGAGATTTAAGGAGACCCAATGATCTATCTGGATTATTCCGCCAATACCCCGGCCGACCCGCAGGTGCTCGACCGGTTCTGCTCCGTAGAGCGGCGCTGCATCGGCAACGCCAACTCCCATCATCAGGCAGGCACCGCCGCCAGAGCCGAGATCGACGCTGCCACGCTGAAGATCGCCGCTTTGCTTGGCGTACAGCCTGCCGAGATCATCTATACCTCCGGTGCCAGCGAATCCAACAACTTCGCGCTCAAGGGGCTGGCCCGGCTCTCCCGCCATGCGGGCAGGCACATCATCTCCACCCCGCTGGAGCATTCGTCCGTCAGCGGCACTCTGACCGCGCTGCAGGAGCAGGGCTATGAGATCGACCTGCTGGACATCCGGAGGGACGGAACCGTAGACCTTGACCATCTGAAAGAGCTGCTGCGGCCAGACACCATCGCCGTGGCGGTCACGCTGGTAGACAGCGAACTCGGCGTCGTGCAGCCGGTGGAGGAGATCGCCGCCATCCTGAAGGACTACCCCAACTGCCATCTGCATGTCGATGCTACCCAGGCCGTTGGAAAGATCCCCGTCTCGTTTGAAGGGGTGGACACCATGAGCCTGACGGCTCACAAATTCTATGGCCTGAACGGCATTGGCCTGCTGCTCAAGCGGCGGAATCTGGCACTGGAGCCGCTCATCCACGGCGGCGAGAGCACCACCATCTATCGCAGCGGCACCCCTACGGTGGCGCTGGCGTCTTCTCTGGCCTGTGCACTGGAACTTGCCATAGAAAACCTGCCGGAACGCTCTGCCTCTGTCCAAAAGCGGAACGCGGAACTCCGCGCGGCCCTGTGCCAGCACCCGAAGGTGCGCATCAACAGCCCCGAAAATGCCATCCCGCACATCCTGAACCTCAGTGTCCGGGACGTGAAGGGCACGGTCTTTCAGCGGGAACTGGACGCCCACGGCGTCTGCGTCTCGGTCAAATCGGCCTGCTCGTCGGACGGCCTGCCCTCCCGTGCAGTGTTTGCCGTCAGCCGGGACCGCCGCAATGCCCTCTCGTCCTGGCGCATCAGTCTGAGCCATCTGACCACCGAGGCAGAGATCCAGGAATTTTTACGGGTGTTCGACGTCTGCTGCCAGCAGCTGACCGCCGCACACGGAGATCGATAAGGAGAAATCATGAAACGCGAACTCGAACCCTATCAGATGATCGAACGCAGCATCATCAAAAAATACCGCAAAGAGCTTTGGACTCCCTTCATCGTAGCCGTCAAACGGTATGAGCTCATCCAGGCAGGCGACAAGATCGCCGTCTGCATCTCCGGCGGCAAGGACTCCATGCTGATGGCAAAGCTCATGCAGGAACTGCAAAAGCACAGCGATGTCCCCTTTGAGCTGGTCTTCCTCGTGATGGACCCCGGCTACAATGAGCTCAACCGCCAGAAGATCGAATCCAACGCGGCACTGCTGCACATCCCGGTGACCATCTTTGAGAGCAACATCTTCTCGGTGGCCAACAACACCGACAAGAACCCCTGCTACCTCTGCGCCCGGATGCGCCGCGGTCACCTGTACAGTAAGGCCAAGGAGCTCGGCTGCAACAAGATCGCGCTGGGCCACCACTTCAACGATGTCATCGAGACGACCGTTATGAGCATGTTCTACGGCTCCCAGCTGCAGGCCATGCCACCAAAGCTCCACAGCACCAGCTTCCCCGGCATGACCCTCATCCGCCCGATGTACTGCATCCGCGAGGAGGACATTCTGGCCTGGAAGCGGTACAACGACTTGGAATTCATCCAGTGCGCCTGCCGCTTCACCGAGAACTGCACCATGTGCGACAATGGCGGCGGCGGTTCCAAGCGGCAGGAGACCAAGATCCTGCTCCGCCGCCTCAAGCGCGACAACCCCAACATCGAAAACAGCATTTTCCGCAGCATCCATGCCGTCGCGCTGGACACCATGCCGGGCTATAAATCCGAAGGCGTGGAGCACAGCTTTCTGGAACGGTTTCATGCGATGGAAGAAATGGCAGCTGACGTTGAGCTGTGAGCTTCTGCGAAAAATCATGCAGCATCGGTGGTATCATAAACAAGCTGTTTAACTATCGCAATTTTCAAAAACAGTGCCCATCAACACGGCATATTTGCGATATGCAGTTTGCGGATGTTGCTTGTGCATTAAAAACGCAAACTGCTATAAAAAAGCGGGAATGGACCGGACGATTCCGATCCATTCCCGCTTTTCAGCTTTGTGAAACCAGTTGGAGTCAAACGCTTACAGCGAATTCACGTACACTCAACAGGGGCTTCCTCTTTTATTAGATAGAGATCGTGTTACAAACGTCGATCAGCACCGGGTCGAGGGTCTTGGTCATTTCAAGAGCCTCATCGACGGGGTAATCCACGAGGTGCTCTCCCTTCATGCCGACGATGCGGTTGTACTTTCCCTCTTCCAGCAGGCAGACAGCGTGGTAGCCCATAGCGGAAGCGTTTACGCGGTCGCGCAGAGTGGGCGAGCCGCCGCGCTGGACGTGGCCAAGGATGGTGGCGCGGGTATCAATGCCGGTGCGGGCCTGGATCTCGTTGGCGATCTCCTGCGAGTGGCCAATGCCCTCGGCAACGATGACGATGAAGTGGCGCTTGCCGGTGCGCTGCGTCTCGGTGATCTTATCGAGGATGTCGTGCTGCATGTCGAATTCCTTCTCCGGCAGCAGGACCGCCATTGCACCAGAGGCGATGGCGACGTTCAGAGCGATGTAACCCGCATTGCGGCCCATGACCTCGACAACGCTGCAGCGGTCGTGGCTCTGGGTGGTGTCGCGCAGTTTGTCGATCATTTCCAGAGCAGTGTTCATCGCGGTATCGTAGCCGATGGTGTAATCGGTGCAGGCAATATCATTGTCGATGGTGCCGGGCAGGCCGATCATCGGGATGCCGCGGTGTGCCAGCTCACGGGCGCCACGGTAGGAGCCGTCGCCGCCGATGACGACCAGCGCATCAATGCCGAGCTCGCGGCACTTGGCAGCGCCCTTGTCCTGGCCCTCTTTGGTCTTGAACTCCAGGCAGCGGGCGGTGTACAGGATGGTGCCGCCGGCCTGGATGATGTTGGAAACACTGCGCAGGTTCATTTCAAAGCACTCGCCGTTCAGCAGGCCGTTGTAGCCGCGCTGAATGCCGATCATCCGATATCCCTTGTGCAGACCGGTACGAACCACAGCGCGCACTGCAGCATTCATGCCGGGGGCGTCGCCGCCGCTGGTCAAGACACCAATCGTTTTGATTTGCTTTTCCATAAGAGAGATTCCCTCCAATTGTTTCTTCATTCACCTCGGAGCAGTGCCCCTTCTTCCTGACACTGCTCCATTGCTTTGCTCATTTCTGATACGACTTGCCTTGAATTATTATAGCACAGTTTTCCTGTGAATCCAATACCTTTTTGAAACTCTGTTAAAATTTTGTTAAAGTATGCTTTGCTGCGAAGCTGCGATGATTTTTATGAAAGTTGCATCTGTACGATTCGTTCCGCGGCATGTTATTTTGTTGCAACATTCTTTTCGCCGACCAGACGCCGCAGCTCCTGGAAGAAGAGCGGATGGCCGGAAGTATACAGTCTGCGGGGGGCCGCAAGCTTCTGTTTGGTGTCCTCCAGATAGAAGATGACCGGCATATCACCGTCAAAAATCTCCAGCAGGTTGACGACTTTTGCATACTGCGGGCAGCTGCGCGACGGCAGACGGATATAGAGCCGCTGGGCCGCATCCCGCATCCGGTCCGGACGGTTCGCCTGCGGGTGCTTGGGGTCGTAGCCTTCAATGGGCGAGATGCTTTCGGCCATCAGCTTGGACGGCTCGTCCTCGCGGACCGACAGACGCCCCTCGATGACCACAACTGCATTTTCCCGGATGGCATCCCGGAAGACCTCCAGCACCTTCGGGAAGACAATGACCTCCATCGTGCCGGTCAGGTCTTCCACGCTGGTAAAGGCCATCAGGCTGTTCGACTTGGTGGTCATCATCCGGCTCTTGACAATGGTGCAGACGATACGGACATGGGCGTTGTCCAGCCCATGTGCTTCCTCGCCGGTCAGTGCCTTGATGGAATGGGTCGCAAACTTTGCCGACTGCTCCCGGTACGCATCCAGCGGGTGCCCGGACAGGTACAGGCCGCTGACCTCTTTTTCCTGCTGCAGCAGTTCGGTGTGGGAGTATTCTTCGAGGTGCCGGATCTCATACACATCCTTCGACGTGCTCTGTGCTCCCCCGCTCATCAGCGAGAACAGGTCGAGCTGCCCGTCCAGATTCCGCCGGGAGTCGCTCTCCACGCTCTTGATGATGCCATCCACGGCCTCCACGAGGCTGTGGCGGTTCTCGCCCATGCTGTCGAATGCGCCCGCCTTGACGAGGCTTTCCACGGCCCGGCGGTTCATTTCGTTGCCGTACAGCCGCTTGCAGAAATCATACAGGCTGGCATAGGGCTTTTCTTTGCGCTCGTCCACGATGCGTTCCACAAGGTTGCGGCCCACGCTCTTGACCGCGTTCAGGCCGAACCGGATCTGCCCCCTGGCATCCGCCGTAAAGCCGCCATTCGAGATGTTGATATCCGGCGGGAGCACCCGGATGCCCAGGCGGGCACATTCGCCCGAATACTCGATGACCTTATCGGTATTATCGAGCACACTGGTCAGCAAGGCTGCCATGAACTCGCTGGGGTAATGGCACTTGAGATAGGCCGTCTGGAATGCGACATACGCATAGCAGGCCGCATGGCTCTTGTTGAACGCATAGGACGCAAAGCTCGACATTTCGTCATAGATCTCGTTGGCGACCTTTTCCGAGATGCCGTTGGCCACGCAGCCGGGGCATTCGTGGCCGGGCTCGGTGCAGCCGTGGACAAAGTGTTCCCGCTCTGCCTCCATGACCGCATGTTTCTTCTTGCTCATGGCGCGGCGGACATTGTCTGCCTGCCCGAACGAAAAGCCTGCCAGCTCACGGAAGATCTGCATGACCTGCTCCTGATAGACGATGCAGCCGTTGGTCACATCCAGAATGTGGGCCAGCTGCGGGGTCTTGTAGCTGATCTTTTCCGGCTCGTGGCGGTTGCGCAGATAGGTCGGGATGGAATCCATCGGGCCGGGGCGGTACAGACTGATGAGTGCGATGACATCTTCCAGGTTCTGCGGCTGCAGCCCTACGAGGACCTGCTTCATGCCCGAAGATTCGAGCTGGAACACGCCCTCCGTCTCGCCCTGACCCAGCATTTTGTAGGTCTCCGGGTCATCGTAATCGAGCGCTGCAACGGAGAAATCTGGCTCTTTTTTCTGGATGGCCGTTTCCGCATCCCGAATGACCGTCAGTGTGCGCAGGCCGAGGAAGTCCATCTTCAGCAGGCCAAGCTCCTCGATCTCGGTCATGTTGAACTGGGTCACAGGCAGACCGTCGTTGGTGGCGAGGGGCAGATAGTAGTCGGTCGGTTCCGGGGTGATGACGACGCCCGCCGCATGGGTGGACGCATGGCGCGGCATTCCCTCCACCTTGAGGGCCGTGTCGATCAATTCCTGGACCTTCGGGTCGGTGTCGTACATCCGCTTCAGCTCGGCCGAGACTTCCAATGCGCGCTTCAGCGTCATCTTCAGTTCCATCGGGACTTGCTTTGCGACCACATCCACGTCCTGGTAGGGCATCCCCATCACACGGCCCACGTCACGGATGGCGTTGCGGGCGGCCATGGTGCCAAAGGTGACGATCTGCGCCACATGGTCGGCACCGTATTTCCGGTTGACGTAGTCGATGACTTCCTGACGGCGTTCATAGCAGAAGTCCACGTCGAAGTCGGGCATACTGACACGTTCGGGGTTCAGGAAACGCTCGAAGATGAGGTTGTAGCGGATGGGGTCGATGTCGGTGATGCCGACGCTGTAGGCGGCAATGCTGCCTGCACCGGAACCACGGCCCGGCCCCACCGGGATGCCCTGGCTCTTGGCGTAGTTGATATAATCCCAGACGATCAGATAGTAGTTCGTGTAGCCCATCGTCTTGACCACGCCGATCTCGTAGGTCAGGCGGTCTTTGTTGGCCTGCGGGACATCGGGGCCGTAGCGGCGCTCCAGACCCTCCCAGCATAGCTTTTCAAAAAAAGCCTGGTTGTCCATTCCGTTGGGCGCTTTGTAGTAGGGGATCTTGGTGTGGCCGAAGTCAAAGTCAAAGTTACACTGGTCCGCGATCTTCTGGGTGTTCTCGCAGGCTTCCGGCACCATGGCGAACAGATCGTACATTTCATCCGTCGTCTTGACGTAAAACTCATCGGTCTGGAACTCCATCTTATCGGCGTCCTGCATGGTTTTGCCGGTCTGGATGCAGAGGAGGATGCTCTGCATTTTGGCGTCTTCCCTGCGCAGATAGTGGGAGTCGTTGGTGGCGGCCATAGGGATGCCCGTCTCCCGCGCCAGCTTGATGAGCTGGGGCAGAACGATGGTGTCCTCTTCCAGGCCGTGGTCCTGCAGCTCAATGTAGTAATTGCCTTCGCCAAACAGGTCCCGGTACCACAGCGCTGAGCTTTTAGCCCGCTCGTAGTCCCCCGCCAGAATGGCCTGCGGGATTTCGCCCGCCAGACAGGCCGAAAGGCAGATAAGCCCTTCGTGGTATTGTTCGAGCAGCTGCTTATCAACGCGGGGCTTGGAGTAGAACCCCTCGGTGAAGGCTGCGGAGACCATTTTAATAAGGTTCTTGTAGCCGGTCTCATTTTTGCACAGCAGGATCAGATGGTTGTTGCCGTCGATCTTGTTGACCTTATCGAACCGGGTGCGGGTGGCAACGTAGACTTCGCAGCCAATGATGGGCTTGATACCCGCTTTTTTGGCCGCTTTGTAAAACTGCACACAGCCGTACATGACGCCGTGGTCGGTGCAGGCGATGGCCGTCTGCCCGCACTCCTTCACGCGGTCCATCAGCTGGTCGATGCGGCAGGCACCGTCCAGCAGGCTGTATTCCGTATGAATATGGAGGTGGACGAAATCCCGCCCCAGATGATTGTTTTCGCTGATCTCGCTCACGTCGTTGCCTCCTGTTCCAACCGTTCCCGCATGGTCTGCGCCAGCAGTTCCAGCTTTTTCATCCGATGCGACAGCCCCGATTTGCTGACCGGCGGGTCAAAGCAGGCACAGAGCGCCGTCAACGAGAGGTCCGGATTTTCCAGCCGCTTGGCCGCCGCCTGCTGCAGCACCTCCGGCAGAGTCTCCAGTGCATTCTGCTCCTGCAAAAAGCGGATGGCTTTCAGCGTCTGCGCGTTGGCGCGGGCTGTTTTGCCGAGGTTGGCGGTATCGCAGTTGGTGTGGCGGTTGATCTGGTTCCGCATCTGCTTGACGGCCTTCTGCGCATTGATCTGCGCTGCCGCCTGGGCCGCCCCCATAAACGCCAGAATGCGCTCCACGTTGGCGCAGCTCTTGACGTAAACCAGGTTCACGCCGTTGCGGCGGGTGCGGTGGGGCGCAAACTCGTGCTCAGCCAGCAACGCTTCAAAGTCTCTGGCGAGATTGGTACGGCTCGTTAAAAATTCGATGTTGTATTCTTTTTTGGGGTCTGTGACGGTTCCGCCGCAGAGAAATGCCATGCCGATATAGGCGCTGACGCAAGTCTGGCAGCGGATCATCCGGGGGTCGATCTGCAAACTCGTCTCGCTGCCGGTGGTGCCGAACAGTTCATGCAGCCGCATCACCTGTTCAGGCTCCCGGATGCCAAACTCGTACACCACCCCGCTGGGGCGGCTCTTTTCCAGAATGGTGCCCCGGACGCCGCAGCGGGCAAACAGCTGCTCGGCCACGCGGGCGGTCAGCTCCTGCTCCGTCTGGAGCACAAGACCCTTGGCGTCGAAATATTTGGCAAAGCAGGCGATGCCGTAGGCCGCCGCGCGGACGCAGCAGTCTTTCTGCAATTGCAGGCTGTGCTGCGCGATCTCTTCCCGTGCCTGGGATGCAAAACTCATTTTGTCGTTCCTTCTTCGATCTGCCGTTCAGCGGGAGGCATCGCGGTGCTGGACGCCGGGCTGGTAGCCCAGGCCCTCGCAGTATTCCGCGATCTTCCGTGCAAAGGTGATGGAGCGGTGTTTGCCGCCCGTGCACCCCACGGCAATGGTCAGCTGGCTCTTGCCCTCCTTGACGTAGAGCGGCAGGGCATATTCCAGAAATGCTTCGTACCGGCGCAGCAGTTCCTGCGCCTCCGGTTTGCCCATGACGAAATCCACGACCTCCTGATCCAGGCCGGTCTTGAACTTCAGATCCGGGACATAGAACGGATTGGGCAGGCAGCGCACATCCAGCACCAGGTCTGCGTCCGCTGGGACGCCGAACTTGAAGCCGAACGACATCACCGTCAGCCGCATCGCGCTTTTCGCCCCGCCGTTCTGCACAAAGAGTTCGCAGATGCGCTCCTTGTTCTGCGCGGTGGAGAGCAGCGCCGTATCCACGATATAATTCGCACGTTCCTTAAAGGGGCGGAGGATCTGGTGTTCTTTTTGGAAAGCTTCCCGCGTGGAGATGCCCTCCGCAATGCTGATCGGGTGGCGGCGGCGGGTCTCGCTGTAACGGCGCATCAGCACATCGTCCGGTGCATCGAGGAAAAGGATCTCGTAGGCGATTCCCTGCTGGTCCAGCAGGTCGAGCGCCTTCTCGATCTCCTCGCTGGAACGGCAGCCGCGCACGTCCATGGACAGCGCCACCCGCTTCAGCTTGTTGTCACCGGCTTTGGAGAATGCGGTGATGCTCGGCAGCAGTTCCGCCGGGACATTGTCGATGCAGAAAAAGCCGATATCTTCCAGCGCATTCATAGCCACAGACTTTCCTGCGCCGGAAAGCCCGCTTACGATCAGCAGATCCATTTTTCTTCCCTCTTATGCTTTCACGACACGAATTTCTTTTTCCAGGTCGAACCCGGTCTTTTCCTTTACGATGGCCCGCACCTCGTCGCACAGGGCCAGCACATCGGCGCAGGTCGCGCCGCCCAGATTCACCACGAAGCCGCAGTGCTTCTCGCTGACGGCCGCGCCGCCGTGGCGGAAGCCTCGCAGGCCGCACTGGTCGATGAGGGCTGCCGCAAACGCGCCCGCCGGGCGCTTGAAGGTGCTGCCGGCGCTGGGTTTGTCGAGCGGCTGTTTTTCCACCCGCTTTGCCATCAGCTCGTTCATCCGGGCTTTGATGGCGTCCGAGTCGCCCCGCTTCAGATGGAACGTTGCGCTCAGGATGCAGCCGCCGTTTTCCTCAAAGATGCTGTGCCGGTAGGAAAGGTCGAGCGCGGCAGCCTCTGCCTCCACGATGTCGCCGTCCTGCGCCAGATACCGCACCGACTGCAGCACATCCTTCATCTCGCCGCCGTAGGCTCCGGCGTTCATATAGATCGCACCGCCCACCGTGCCGGGGATGCCGTAGGCAAATTCCAGCCCGGTCAGGCTGTTTTCCAGTGCGGCGGTGCACAGGCTTGAAAGCTTCAGGCCCGCACCGGCAACCACAGCATCATAGACCTCGCCCGGCGCTGCCCCCGGATGCGCGACCTGTTCCAGAAAGCCGATGCCCATTTTCAGGGCCACGGTATCAATGATCACGCCCCGGTAACCGGCATCCTCAAATAGAATGTTGCTGCCGTTGCCCAGCAGGTAGTACTTCACGCCCTGCTCCTTGCAGAGTGCGATCACGCGGCAGAGCTGCTCTTCGGTCTCCGGCAGGGCGAACACATCCGCCGGGCCGCCGATCTTAAAGGTGCAGTGGGCTGCCAGCGGCTCGTCTGCCCGGTAGGCAATGCCCTCGGCCTGCAGCTGTTGTTTCAATCGTTCCATAAACGCTTCGTTCCTTTTCGTATGAGAATCTTATTCGATGGTGCCTTCGAGGCCCAGACGGATGAGCAGCTCCTTGGCGGCGTTGTAGCCCATCTTCTTCTGGCGGTTGTTGATGGCCGCCGTTTCCAGCACAACAGCGAGGTTGCGTCCCGGCGAGACCGGGATGCTGGTGCTGGGGATGTTGACGCCCAGAATCTCGTAATACTCGCTTTCGAGACCGGTGCGCTGATAGTTTTTGGTGGGGTCCCAGGCTTCCAGCTGGACCACGAGGTCCAGGCTCTCGCTCACCTTGACCGCACCCACACCGAACACGCGGGCCACATTGACGATGCCGATGCCGCGCAGCTCAATGAAGTGGCGGATGTTCTCCGGGGCCGTGCCCATGATCTGGCGGTTCGAGACCTTGCGCAGCTCCACAGCATCGTCGGCCACAAGGCGGTGGCCGCGCTTGACCAGCTCGATCGCCAGCTCGCTCTTGCCGATGCCGCTGTCACCCAGAATGAGGATGCCCTCGCCGTACACCTCCACCAGAACACCGTGGCGGGTGATGCGGGGGGCCAGCTCCAGGTTCAGCACACTGATGAGGCTGCCCATCAGGGTGCAGGTCGTTTCGTTGGAGCGCAGCAGCGCAACGCCGTGCTTTCTTGCCAGCTCCTGCATCTCCGGGAACGGTTTCAGCTCCTCGCTGCGGCCCACGATAACAGCCGGCGGCTGCTGACGGAACAGCTGGTCCAGCGCTTCGTAGCGCTTTTCCGGCGAAAGGCCGGACAGGAAGTTCATCTCGGCCAGACCCATGATCTGCAGCCGCAGTTTATCAAAGTAATCGTAATAGCCCGCCAGGAACAGACCCGGACGGTTGACTTCCGCGATCTCGACGCTGATGTTTTCGAGGTCCTGCGGAGCGTAGACCACATCCATGCTGACCTTTTCGGTCAGCTTCTTGAGCGAAACGGTAAAATTCGCCATCGTTCTTCCTCCTGCGTGTATTCCTCAACTGCGGGCAGACCCTCCCGCAGGCATTCCTTCTCTTATTATAAACGAGATGGTTTCGGATTACAATGATTCTTTTGGGAAAAGTTCCTATCAAATGTTGACATCTTCCTGATATGATCCAAAACAGCAAAACACCCTGCTCGCCGCACAGTTTCTACTGTGCAGTGAACAGAGTGTTTCGCACTTCCGAGTTCGTTGGTTTATTTACTTTTTGAAAATAAACTTCACCAACGCTACCACGATGAGAATCGGCGGAAGCAAAAAGAGCGCAGACACAAACAGTTCGTTCAAAGTCATAAGATTACTCCTCCAAGCAATTTTACTTTTTAATGATTTCGAGCTCCAATCATCTTTTCATGCCGCCATTATATAACATTTTGTTTTACATGTCAATATAACAAAATGTTTTCCTTATACTTCTATTAACGCATCCATGAATAGAGGTGTATGCTTATGTACCAACGCATCCGCGATTTGCGAGAAGACCGGGATTTGATGCAGAAAGACCTTGCGGCCTATTTGAAATGCACACAGGTCTGTTACTCCAATTATGAAATGGGGAAGCGCGATATTCCAACAGATGTTCTCAAAGCACTCGCCGTATATTACGATACCAGCGTAGATTATATTCTCGGCTTGACCGATGAACCGAAACCATATCCGAAAACATCCTAACCAACCAGCCTGGCGGAGATTCCACCGGACTGGTTTTGTTTTTACTGCTTTTCCGGATGTGTACCTTGCATCCACACGATTTTCCTTTATAATAGGAAGTAAGCCCTGAAGAGCGGAAAAAGTCTGTCGCTTTACATGAATTTTACACTCTGCCGATTTCCGATTTTACATTGCGTGTCTATACTCAGAATCAGGAGAATTTCACGTCAATTAAAAGTGAGGAACGCACATATGACAATCTTCAACGTTTTTTCGCTCCTGGGAGGCCTGGCCCTGTTCCTGTTCGGCATGGACATCATGGGCAAGGCTCTGGAAAAACAGGCAGGCGGCCAGCTGCAAAAGATCCTGAGCAAGCTGACCGATAACCCGCTCAAGGGCTTTTTCCTGGGCCTCGGCGTCACCGCCGTGATCCAGTCTTCCAGCGCCACCACCGTTATGGTGGTCGGCTTCGTCAACAGCGGCATCATGGAGCTGCACCAGGCCATCGGCATCATCATGGGCAGCAACGTGGGCACCACCGTCACCAGCTGGATCCTGAGCCTTTCCGGCCTGCAGGGCGACAGCTTCTTTATCCAGCTGCTCAAGCCCACCTCGTTCAGCCCCCTGCTGGCCTTCATCGGCATCCTGCTCTACATGGGCAAGAGCGAAAAGCGGAAGGGCATCGGCACCATCCTCATCGGCTTTGCCGTTCTGATGACCGGCATGACCGCCATGTCCAATGCAGTCACCCCGCTGCAGGATGAAGTCTGGTTCACCAACCTCTTCATCCGCTTCTCCAACCCGCTGCTGGGTGTTCTGGTCGGCGCACTCGTCACCGGCATCATCCAGAGCTCCAGCGCCAGCGTCGGCATCCTGCAGGCGCTCAGCTCCACCGGCGTCATCACCTACGGCAGCGCCATCCCCATCATCATGGGCCAGAACATCGGCACCTGCGTCACTGCGCTGATCTCCTCTGTGGGTGCCAACAAAAACGCCCGCCGCGCCGCCATGGTGCATCTGTACTTCAACATCATCGGTGTGACCCTCTTTCTGGCAATGTACTATGGCCTGAATCTGGTCCTGCACTTCACCTTTGTCAACGATACCGTCACGGCGTGGGGCATCGCTGTCATCCACTCTGTGTTCAACATTGCGGCCACGGCGGTCCTGCTGCCGTTCGCCAACGTTCTGGAAAAGCTGGCCATCCTCACCATCCCGGACGATGCCGAGAAAGAGAGCTTCGCCCTGCTGGATGAGCGTCTGCTCAAGACGCCCGCTGTTGCTGTGGAGCGCGCCCGCGCCGCCACGGCGGATATGGCCGAGCTGGCCCGCGTGGGTGTGGTGCAGGCCATGAGCCTGACCCACCAGTGGGATGACACCCTGGCCCAGAAAGTCCGGGACGAAGAGGCCAAGGTAGACCAGTACGAAGATGCCCTTGGCACCTATCTGGTCAAGCTGTCCAGCCGGGAACTGAGCCACGCCGACAGCCAGAGCGTGAACACCCTGCTCCACACCATCAGCGATTTCGAGCGCATCAGCGACCATTCCGTGAATCTGCTCAGCTCTGCCGAAGAGATCCACGCCAAGAACATCGCGTTCTCCCAAGATGCGCACGAGGAGCTGCAGGTTCTGGAAGGCGCGGTGCAGGATGTGCTGAGCCGCACGACCGATGCGTTCCGCAAGGCCGACCTGCATCTGGCCAGCAAGGTCGAACCCATGGAGACCGTTGTGGACGAACTGGTCCGCGCCATCAAGGCACGGCATGTGGCCCGCCTGCAGGCCGGCAGCTGCTCCATCGAATACGGCTTCGTGCTGGAAGACCTGCTGACCAACTATGAGCGTGTCTGCGACCACTGCAGCAACGTTGCCGTTGCCCAGATCGAAGTCGCACAGGACAGCTTTGATACCCACGCCTATCTAAACGATCTCCGCTACGGCAACGACACCAAGGAGAGCGAACAGTTCCGCCGCCGCCTGGACCGTTACCGCGAGCGGTATCTCTTCCCAGACGGTGAACCCGCCGTGGCAAGCGAAAAGGAGGACCCCAAGGCATGATCTATATCGTAGAAGACGACGCCGCCATCCGGGAGCTGGAACAGTATGCGCTCCAGTCCAGCGGATACGACGTGCAGAGCTTTGAATCGTCCGAGAGTTTCTGGCAGGCCATGAATGCCGCCGTGCCGGAGCTGGTCATCCTGGACGTCATGCTTCCCGGTGAGGATGGCTTCTCCATCCTGAAAAAGCTGCGCAACACCCCTTCCCTGCGGCGCCTGCCCATCATCATGGTCACGGCCAAATCCAGCGAGCTGGACACCGTGCGCGGGCTGGACTGCGGTGCAGACGATTACATCACCAAGCCGTTTGGCATCATGGAGTTTTTGAGCCGGGTGCGGGCTGCGCTGCGCCGCTCGGCCCCGGAGGAAAAGACGAACGTCTACGCCTTCCATGAGATCCTGCTGGACAACGCCCGCCACATCGTGACGGTGAACGACGCCCACATCGACCTGACCTACAAGGAATACAGCCTGCTCCGCCTGCTGCTGGAAAACACCAACCTTGTTGTGACCCGCGAGACCATTTTGCAGGTGGTGTGGGGCACCGACATCTCGGTGGAAAGCCGCACCGTGGATATGCACATCCGCACCCTGCGCAAAAAGCTGGGCGATGCCGGAAAGTACATCTGCACCGTGCGGAAAGTCGGCTACAAGCTGGCCGACAACGAGGAGGAAAACGAAGAATGAAACCACGGAGCATGGAAGAAAAAATCAGTTATCGGCTGTTCTGGATGGGCTTTGTCGGGCTGATCTGCACCACCGTGCTCTGCCTCTTCGTATTCCACAGAGCCTTCCGGGAGCAGGCATGGGCGGCGCTGGAAAACGAGGCCAGCCTCGTTGCCGCCGGGTGCGAACAGATCGACGATCCGGCCCAGCTCTCCGCCTATGTCAACGGCGATCTGCGCATCACGCTCATCGCCTCGGACGGCAGTGTCCTGTTTGAATCCGCGACCAGCCAGCAGATGGAGAACCACCTGGGCCGCCCGGAGATCCAGCAGGCCAAGCAGAAAGGCGTCGGCCGCGACCGCCGCGACTCCCAGACGCTGGGGTATGAGACGTATTACTACGCCATGCTCCTGCCGGATGGCGACATCCTCCGTGTGGCGCAGGATTCCGAGACCATCTGGTCCATCTACGATGCGGCCCTGCCGGCCATCGTGCTGAGCTGCATCGTGATGATGGGCGCAGCCGCCATGATGGCCGGTCTGCTGACCCGGAGCCTCGTCCAGCCCATTCTGAAGATGACGGACGATCTGGAACACATCCAGGAAAATGTGCCGTACAAGGAGCTGATCCCCTTTGCTGAGAGCATCCACTCGGACCGCCTGCTCCGCGAAAACAACGAGAAGATGCGGCAGGAATTTACGGCCAATGTCAGCCACGAGCTGAAAACACCCCTGACCAGCATTTCCGGTTATGCCGAACTCATTGAGACCGGCATCGCCAAGTCTGCGGATGTGCCGGAGTTCGGCCGGAAGATCCATGTAGAAGCCAGCCGGATGATCCAGCTGGTCAACGATATCTTGCAGCTGTCCCATCTGGACAACGTTTCGGAGACCAACGACACCCCCCAGATGGAGACGGTCGATCTTCTGGATGTGGCCAAAGAGTGCGTCGAGCGCCAGAAGGTGAACGCGCAGAAGTCGTTCATCTCCCTGACCTACCTCGGCGAGAGCGCCCCTGTGCTGGGCAGCCGGAGCCTGCTGGATGAGCTGTGCCAGAACCTTTGCGACAACGCCATCCGGTACAACCGCCCCGGCGGAAAGGTCCAGCTCATCACCGCCTGCACACGGGATGGGCACTGCACCCTGACCGTCAAGGACAATGGCATCGGCATCCCGAAAGAAGCCCAGTCCAGCGTGTTCGAGCGCTTCTACCGGGTCGATAAGAGCCGGAGCAAGGCCACCGGCGGCACCGGGCTGGGGCTGGCCATCGTCAAGCACATTGCCCGCATCCACAACGCCCGTATCCGGCTGGAAAGCGAGATCAATGTCGGCACGACCATCACCGTCATCTTTGAGACCGCCCATTAAAGATCCAGCATCTTCACGCTTGCCCGCACTTCCGGGCAGGCGTTTTTTGTTGTAAAAAAGGCACCCGGCCCTTCCTTCAGCGCACGGACTGCGCCCAGCCGGAGAAGGTCTGCGCCCGACTGCCAGGCCCGGACGATGGTCTCTTCGCAGAGCGCCTCCAGCTGGCGGCACACGCTTTCCGCCACCGGCGGTGTGCCCGCCCTGCACTGGCCGGTCAGCGTGACCGCAAACCCGTTTCCTTCCGCTTCCACCGAAACGACACAACGCCGGAGGGTGACAGTCTCCCCTTCCAGTGCGAACTCCACCGGCATCGTCCGTTCCTGCAAGAGCTGCGCCATGGCTGTCTCGTTCGGGGAAAGTCGGGTGCTTTCCTGCGCAGTCAAAAGGCGGCTCTCCTTCTGCCATGTCACCCCGTTCTCCTCAATTTCTAAGATGGGGATCACGGCCCCCGCTGCGCACTCGTACAAATGCGGAGCCCGTGCGGCGGTATCCTCGGCGGCCTGTAAAAGCGCTCCCGGAAGCGTTTCCGAGGCTGCATCGGTCTCTTCCGATTCCGCCCCGCTGCCCGGCAGACCATCCGGCGGAGTTTCTTCCGTCAGTTTCCCGATGCCAGCGACAAAGAGCACCCGCGCCGACAGGCGGCTGACGGGTTCCGTTTGCAGAAACTCCTCCAGCTCCAAGACATCTGTTTGTGACGCTGTTTCGTCAAAGAGAAGATATTCACACAGCCGGTAATTTGCAGTTTTGGGCAGTTCCAGTTCGGCTTTGTGCAGCGCGAGCGGCAGCGTGGCATCCTCGGCCGAACAGCTTCGAATTTCTGCCACGGCGTCGGAGGCATCCGCAGCTGCTTCCGGGAACTGATAGAGCAGCTGCACCGCCCAGCCGCTGCGGTTCGGCTGGACGATGAGTGCCCGCACCATACTTTTCTCGGTGGTCTCCATCCGCAGAAAGACGCCGCACCAGAGCACCAGAACGCCCCCTGCCAGCCAGCGCAGTGCATGAGAAGCTCTCATTCCGGCACCCCCTTTTCCGGTTCCTCCGGGCGGCAGAGCAGTTCCCGCAGGACCCGCACCAGAAAGCAGCCCCGGAACAGTGCCGCTGCCAGCCAGACGAGCAGGAAGGCTGCATCCAGCCGGGAGACACGTCCCAGCGTCCCGGTGTGTAGCAGCTCATTTCCCGGAAGCGGACGGCCAGGCCCGAACAGAAGTTCCCGCCCCAGCGCAAAACCGAACAGCCCCGCCAGCGTCAGAAACGGCAGCAGGAAGCAGCGCCTTCCGGTGCATCCGCGTTTTCCAAATAGAAGCGGCCACGCGATGGATTCCGCATAAAGCGGGAAACGGAGATTCCCTGTGGGTTCCGCTGCGGGGAAAAGATTCTCCCAGTGAAGCTGGCCGTGCAGGCTTCCAACGCAGGCAAGGCCCGCCAGCGCCAGTGCCCACCACAAGACCCCCGCACTGCGGGAAAAGACGTCCGGCTTCAGCTGCCAGCCCGCCCACAGCAGCAGCGGCAGAACGCCGAGGACTGCCATGGACGAAAACTGCTCCCGGCACACCTGCTGTGACTGCCAAAGCGTCTCCCACAGCTCTGCGCCAAACCACACGGACAAAAGCAGACAGAGCAGCCGGGGGCGGATGCCGGTTTCGGAACGAAGCCCCTCTTCCCCTTCGGCGGGCATCAAGCAGGACGAAAGCAGGCCGATGCCCAGCGCCATGGGGAACCCCTGCAGCAGCAACAGCCGGGCTGGCATGGCGCTGCCGGAAGTGATGCACTGCCCCAGCACCGCGGTCAGAACGCTGAGCGGCACGGCGGCACGGAACGATCCGGTTTGCTCCATTGGCTCACCTCCGTTTCTGCCAGATGGAAAAAGGATGTGCGGACAGGGTGCGGTAGGTCCGGCGGGTCACACCGTCCGGAGAAAGTGCGGTTTGCGGGAAACGCACCGGTGCACAATAGGGCACCCCCAGCGCTGACACCTGCGCCAGAGCGAGCAGAACGACCAACGCCGCGCACACAAGCCCCACAGGTCCTGCCACTCCCGCCGCCAGCAGGACCAGAAAGCGGAAGGCCGTGGCCATTTCGTAGAGGGACGGCACCACGAAGACAGCGATGGATGCAACCGCTGCAATGAGAATGACGGGTGTGCTCAGCAGACCGGTGGCGATGGCTGCGTCCCCGATGATGAGCGCTGCGACCAGACTGACCGAGTGCCCCAGCGTCTGCGGCATCCGAAGCCCTGCCTCCCGGATGATCTCCAGCAGCAGGATGACCAGCACCATCTCCCCAAACAGCGGGAACGGAGTGGCCCGCTCAGCAGCTTCGATCTTGAAGAGCAGCTGCGGCGGGAGCAGTTCCGGCAGGTAGACCGCCAGGCAGACGAACACCCCCGGCAGAAAGATGCTCAGGTAGAAGGAGCCATATTTCAGAAGGCGCAGGAAGGACGCAAAAAACGCAGGCTGGGCGTAGTCGTCCAGACACTCGAAGTTTTCGCCGAAGAGGGTCGGCAGGATCATCGCGGATGGGCTCCCGTTGACGAGAACGACGATCTTTCCCTCACAGAGCTTCGCGGAAGCCACGGCGGGGCGCTCGGTGTAGCTCACCGGGGAGGCTGTGCGCACCCGGCAGGGAAACAGCCAGGGCAAAAAGTAGCTCGAATCCAACAGCAGCTGCGGCTTTGCGCGGCGCAGCGTCTCTTTCACCTGCTCCACTGCGGCGGGCGAGGCCTTATCTTTGCAGTAACAGACGGCATATTCCGTTTTCATCGCGCAGTCTGCCTGCTGCACTTCCATCACCAGCGCTTCGGTGCGGATGAGCCGCCGCAGCAGGCTCAGATTGATCCGCAGCAGGTCGGAAAAGCCCTCGCGGGAGCCGCGCAGATCTCCTTCACCGGATGGCTCCTCCACCGAGCGGAATTTCAGGCTCTGCACCGAAAACGCCAGCCCCTTCGCACTGCCGTCCAGCAGTAAGACCGCCATTCCGGCGGTCAAGCGCTGCATCAGATCATCCCAGTTCTCCACAGGGCTGCTCTCGGCGGGCAATGCCGAGTGGCGGCTGAGCAGCTCATAGACCTGTTCCCCACTCGGCAGCGCGCCCAGCCGCAGCGGCGGCGTCTGGCGGCTGGCGGCGTCCAGCAGAAGTTCCCACAGGGATTCGAGGCTGGCCATCCCGTCAAAGAGCAGAATAGCACCCCGAATGTGGTAAAGCTCGATACGCTTCGCATAAAAATCGGCGGAGCTGCCCAACCTAGCGTTGAGCGCCGCGAGGTTCGTTTCCAGATGTTCGGAAAGCTGCATGGTCCCATCCCCCTTTTGCAGTAGGATACCCGCCGCCGCGCCGGTTATTCCCGCAGGAGGTGTTCCGCCTTGAAGCTCTTGATCGTTCGCACCGTTTTGATCTATCTCTGCGTCCTGTTTGCCATGCGGCTGATGGGCAAGCGCCAGCTGGGTGAGCTGCAGCCGGAAGAGCTGGTCTCGACCATTCTCATCTCCAATCTGGCGTCCATCTCCATCGAATCGGAGGAAGTCCCCGTGACCGCCAGCCTCATCCCGCTCTTCCTCATTGCAGCGCTGGAGCTTCTGGGGTCCATTCTCAGCTTCCAGAGCCAGAAATTTTTCAATCTGATGTCCGGCCGGCCCAAAACGGTCATTCTGGATGGGCAGATCGACCAGAACGCCCTGCGCACTCTGCGGCTGACGACGGCTGACCTGATGGAGGCCCTGCGCGGCAAGGACGTCTTTGACCCACGGGATGTCTCCTACGCCGTTGTGGAGACGAACGGCAGCCTTTCGGTGGCGCTGCGCCCCGAAAGAGAGCCTGCCACCCTCTCCGACCTGGCGCTCAAGGTCCAGCACGGTCAGGCGACCATTCCCTTTGTGCTGGATGGGCAGGTGCTGGACGACAACCTCCACTGGTGCGGCAAGGACCACGCCTGGCTGGAACGGACGGCACAGGCCAATACCCTGCTGGTGGAGGAGATCCTGCTTCTGATCGGCAACGACACCGAAGATTACTTTCTGCTGAAGAAAGAGCCGCGCCGCACGGCCCGCCCGCTCAGAAAGGAGGACGTATGAAACGCATCTACGCCTGCCTCGGCATCGTGGCTGCCCTGCTCGCGGTGGCCTTTTACAGCAGCTTCCGGGTGCAGATGTTCGCCGAAGACATCTCCGGCGACATCGACCATGCGATGGAAGCCATCCGGGAGGATGACCTGACCGGGGCCCGTCAGGCCCTTGCCGAAGGGGCCGACCTCTGCGACCGGATGCGCGAAGGGATGAACCACCTGCTCAAAACGGAAGACTTCACCGAACTGGAAGCGGCCCTCCGCGCCGCCGACGGCCATCTGGAATGGAACGCCCCCGAAGAAGCGTTCGGGGAGCTGCGCCGCGCTCAGGTCCAGGTCGAAACGCTGGCCTGGCTCGCCCGGCGCATCCTCTGAGGCAATTCAACATTTCGCATAATCGAAATTATGCGAATGATCTGCTGCAAAAAAAGCGCACAGCCCTGCCGCCCAAATCCAGGCGGAGGCTGTGCGCTTTTTTGAAGGATTCTCTTACTTTTTCCGGTCGCCCATCAGCTTTTGCAGCTCGGTGAAAAAGCTCTCGACGTCGGCAAACTGCTGGTAGACCGACGCAAAGCGGACATAGGCCACTTCGTCGATCTTTTTCAGCTCCTGCATGGTCAGCTCACCGATGCGGACGCTGGTCACTTCCCGGTCGTAGGAGCTCATCAGCGTCTGCTCAATGCTGCTGACGGCACGTTCCAGCGACTCGTAGCTGACCGGGCGCTTGGCGCAGGCGCGCAGCATGGCGTTGAGCACCTTCTGCCGGTCAAAGGGTTCGCGGGAATTATCCTTTTTGATGACGATCAGCGGGACCGTCTCCACTACCTCATAGGTCGTGAACCGCATGCGGCAGCGCAGGCACTCCCGGCGGCGGCGGATGCGCTCGCCATCTTCGGTCGGGCGGGAATCGATGACCTTGGATTCTTCATCGCCGCAATAGGGACATTTCATGGTTTGTTCCTCCTGATTTGGTCACGTTCACGTTCGGGCGAAGCTCACGCTTTCTTTTTGCCGGTCTTACGCTCGCTCCACAGCACCCACGCGGAAGTGGACACACACAGCGAGGTGTAAACACCACTGATCATGCCCATCATCAGCGGGAACGCAAAGGTGAAGATGCTGTCCAGGCCGTAGAGTTTGGAGATGATGCACATCACGCCCAGCGCCATCACGGTGGTGACGGTGGTGATGATGGTGCGGCGGGCCGACTGATTGACCGAGTGGTTGACCAATTCTTCGAAGGAGGTCTTCTTCTCCATCAGGGTGCGGTTCTCGCGGATGCGGTCGTACACGACGACGGTATCGTTGATGGAATAGCCCAGAATGGTCAGCATGGCGGCGATGAAGTTGCCGTCCAGCGGGGTGCGCAGCAGCACGAAGGTGCCAAACACGACCATCAGGTCGTTCAGCAGGGCCAGAACGGCCATCATGCCGCCGGTCAGGCCGCCGATCTTCTGGAAACGGAAGCCGATATACAGCAGGATGAGAACCAGCGCAAAGAGAACGGCGACCAGACTCTTCTGCAGGAACTTGGTACCCATGGCCGCACTGACGTTGCTCAGCGACAACTGAACGAAGCCGTTGTCCGGGTAGGTCTCGTTCAGGGAATCCAGCAGGTTCTCCACCTGATCGGTGGTCACGGTCTCGTTGCCGGGCATGGAGATCTTCAGGGTCTGCTCCCCGGTGGCGACGTTCTCGCCGGTCTGGAGGGTCAGGTCCTTGCTGCCCAGTGCGGCAGAAGCAGTCTTCTGCACATCGGCCGTGGTGAACTCGCCCTCATAGCTCAAGGTGATCATTGCACCGCCGGTGAACTCGGTATCCAGCCGGACGCCAAACACCACCGCGCAGAGCAGGATGACTGCCATCAAGCAGGAGGAAATGGTCAGGAAACGCTTGCGCAGGCCCACAAAATCGATGGGCTTCTTCTCCGCAGGCTCCTTGCCGGGGCGGTCTGCGCCGTAGAGCCAGGGGTCGCGCAGGGCCTTGATGGCCGCTGCCCCGCGGATCATCACGCGGGTGGCGAAGACGCCGAACACGAAGTTTAGCAGCACACCGGTGAGCAGCGTGTAGCCGAAGGCATAGATGGTGCCCGCAGTGGACGGGCCAAAGGCAAAGAAGACGAAGTGGAGCATCTTTGCAAAGAAACCGTCCGAGGGGCCAAAGGCACCCATCAGCACGACCGCCACGATGACGATGGTCACGTTGCCATCGATGATGGGCGTCAGGCCGCGGGCAAAGCCGCTCTTGAGGGCACCATCCAGAGACTTGCCGCTGCGCAGCTCTTCCTTGATGCGCTCGGCGGTGATGACGTTGGCGTCCACACCCATGCCGATGGCCAGGATGATGCCGGCGATGCCGGGCAGCGTCAGGGTAAAGCTCTCAAACACCGAGAAATAACCGGAGACGAAGGCCAGCGTAGCCGCCACCTGACCAGCCAGTGCGATGCAGGCCAGGAAACCGGGCAGACGGTACAGCGCCGTCATCAGGACCACGATGAGGGCAAAGGCGATGAGACCGGCCAGCACCATAGCGCTCAGGCTGTTCTCGCCCAGACTGGGGCTGATGGTAGAGTAGCTGTCCACGGTCAGCGCAAAGGGCAGCGAGCCGGAGTTGATCTGGCGGGCCATCTTGACGACATCGTCCTGCGTAAAGGGGTTGGATGCCGAGCTTGTGATGATGGCAGCACCGTCGGTAATGGCCGCATGGACCGTGGCCGTGCTGACATTCTCATCATCCAGCCAGATGCTGATGGTGCCGCTGCTCTGGTAGAGCCGGGTGGTGGCATCGCCAAAGGCTTTGGCACCCGCATCGGTGAACTTGAGGGCCACATAATACTCCGAAGAGCTGCCGTTCACCGGGCCGTACTGCGCTGCTGCGCTCTCGACCATGGAGCCGTCCAAAATCAGCTCCCCGTCCGCACTGCTCCCCTCCCGGAAGGTCAGGTAGGCGGTGGTGCCGATCTCTTCGATGGCAGCTTCGGGGTCGAAATCTGTCTCGCCGGACTGCCACGGAAATTCGAGGATGAGACGGTCGGAATCGTAGTCCACATACAGCTCGTAGTCGGTCACGTTCAGACCGACCAGACGGTTCTCAATGACGAGCTGCGCGGCGTCCAGCTGCTCATCGGTGGCATCGTAGCCGTCCGAGGGTGCAAACGTCACGTTGACGCCGCCCTTGATATCCACACCGAAGCGGATATCCTGCGCGCCCTTGATATAGGTCCGGGTCACATCGCCATATTTGACCGCAACGCCGAAGAATGCCGTGTAGACAAACGCCGCGATCAGAAGCACCGTGACAACAAGCTGCCATGCTTTGCCTTTCGTCTTCATAAAAATCGGGAAACCTCCAAAATATAATAAACCTCCGCCGTGCGGCAGAGTTCCGCCGCGCGGGGAGATCTTCAACAACGGGGACGCTTACGCTTCCTGATCCGCAAGCAGCTTTTCCACGGTGGCCAGCTTTACGCAGACGCACAGCAGATCCGAAGCGGTCTCCACCTCGTCCAGGCTGGGATAGGTGGGCGCAATGCGCAGATGGGAATCATCCGGGTCTTTGTGGTAGGGATAAGCGGAACCGGCACCCGTCAGGGTCAGGCCGCACTCCTTGCACAGGGCTGCCACACGCTTGGCACAGCCGGGCATCACATACAGGCTGATGAAGTAACCGCCCTTGGGGTTGGTCCAGTGGGCAATGTCGCCGCAGGGGGTCAGTTCCTCGGAGAAGGCCGTCTTCACTGCATCAAAGCAGGGGATCAGGCGGCGGCGGTGCTTGGCCATGTGGGCCAGGACGCCTTCCTTGTTCTTCAGGAAACGGACGTGGCGCAGCTGGTTCATCTTATCGTAGCTGATGATCATGACCGAGAAGC
>ENA-UONV01000788-UONV01000788.1-human-gut-metagenome-genome-assembly--contig:-CS4-NODE-788-length-32670-cov-4.794082_pt1 | contig 32670 bp, 21 predicted proteins | sample MGYA00242461_ERZ724008 | MGnify/ENA metagenome assembly ERZ724008 | reverse complement strand
CATCTTGATGATGCTTCTTTGATCGAAGTATTAAAACAGCCGAATAATATTCTTTTCATAGAAGCACCCGCTGCAACGAGAAAGTTAGAAAAGACGAGTAACATACCAATACACATACCATTCTTTATGTTCAATAGTCTTATGCCACATTCCGGTAGTATTATTCAGAATACCTATAAATAACTTCTTGTAACATTCTTCCTTTCTCAAAAAATGAGGAGGCAACTGTCGTACTTCTATTATATTTAAATTCTTGTCGAATAAAATAGAGAATACTATACGTTGATTTAGTTCAACATTATCATATCCTTCTTGATTGTAATAGAATCTTTTCACATAGTTATCCAATGAATCCTTTCCTGCATTGAATTCCACACCATGTGCAATGTAAGCTATGACTTTTCGACCTTCTAATGTCATATATTCCACTGTTTTCCCATCATCCAACAACCTATTAATAGGACGACCATCTACATCCTCTACATAACGGCTAACAACCGCCTGCGACATACATATCGTAGGAACTAGAAAGAAAAAAATATGTAATAATAAGCATTTAATAATCATACCCTAATCGTTTTGACATTAGACTTGCTCTACCGTATACAAAAGCATCAACTCCCGGTTGAGTGTGCCCAAAAGGTTTATTTCGTAAGTACAATATGACATGGGCGAATTCATGTGCAAGACCGACTGTTCGATGATTTAAAGAACCATTTTTATTAATAATGACCTGAACATTACCATTTGTTGACCGTTTGCCTGACATCAAGCCATTATTAGGAACTAATGTCTGTCCCAAATTCCCCCTAATGCCTCTTCCTAAAGGCTCACCCATAGCTTGCAATTGTTTTTCATAATCAGTACCAAGATCAGCAGAATTATCATCCATTGGAACATTAAATCTTTCATTAGTAAGTTGTCCGTTCATAAGATACGTATTCTTATCCGAGAACGATATTTCTACCATTTTTTCATTGGTAGCTATTTCATACAAATCTTGCAAGAAGAAATCTGATGATTCTTTAGCCTGTTGTTCAATTGAAGTTGGATCCAAAACGCCATTATTGAATTTCATAACAAGATTTCCTCCTTCTAATCCATTATAAATTGCACCCACAAAATCTGCAAAGTTGGGCTTGCTTATAACAATGCTATCTCCATTTATGTCGACAACATTTACAGGATTATTTGCCCCATACTGATACGATGACATCGAATAATATTTCTCAGCAAATCTATCTGTCGTAGTAAATCTCCCCAATGCCGCATCATACTGTCTCGCCCCATAATCATACCAGTTCAGCCCCTTCTTTGCATCCAGTTCCTTACCATTATACTTATAAGGCTGCACATTCTCTTCACTTGCAAAGACACCTCCGAATGGATAATAATGGTTGATTTCTTCTACGCAACCATTCTTGTTAACCAGTACCCGGTTGTTTCCCTGATGGTCCTTCAGGTAATAGTGATATTCCCGGTCGTCTAAAGAGACATAACCTTCTTCCGTTAATAAACACTTGGCTGTACCACCTTCATAGATCACATTACTGCAGTAAGTTGTCCGGGTAGTGCTATTTCCTATCTTATGTTCCACGCAGAGCTTTGTACCGTCTGCCGCATAAGTATAAGTAATAGTACTCTGATCCTTAAACTTTATCAGTCTTGGCAAATTTAAGCAATTGTATTGAATATCCTCTATACCTTTGTTTAAATCTTGTGTTAAATTACCATTGGCATCATAAGCATATTCATTATCCTGTTTCACAGCATCTTTAAATTCGAATCCACCACCATAAGCAGAAGCTGTAGAGGCATCATCCACACGGTTCAGCTGATTACCGGTCAACTTCATCGTAAGGTTGTCAATCACGCCGTAAGAGTTAGCTCCGGTCTGTCCGTAACGTACCAGTTCCAGGATATTTCCATTTTTATCATATTTCTTCACTCTTTCCGTGAAAGCATTTTCTCTGGCAAGAGGCGTCTCTTCTATTTGCCTGTCGGTTCGAGTACTCATAAGCCCGGTGGTCACTCCCCAGTCGTCATCGTCGTCATCTTGCTGGCCCAGAATCAAATGGTCGGCATTTAACATGCGTCCCAGTCCGTCATAGGTAAATGTGTATTTCTGTCGGCCTTCCTCACCGCTTTTCCAAAACATTGAAGCAATATTTCCTCCACCGGCAGAATAACCATAATTCAACTTTAAAATAAGGTTAGGACTTTCAATACGGGTCAGCCAGCTCCGAATGTTATATGTGTATCCCATTATGTCGGCCGAAGCGCCATGCAAGGTTCTATTTACCAACTGGCCCAATTTATTATAAGTATTCTCACTAAGCACAACTTTGGTATCGTTCAGCTTATGTTCCACTTTACTGATTCGGTCGGCATAATCATAAGTATAAGTGTAAGTTTCAGTAATAGACTTTTGCGTCCCATTCTCCTTATATGTGTTTTTATGAACCACTGTCTGTGGATTGCCACTGAAGGTATAAGTTGTTTCAGTCACATCCAGCCCATCCAGCAAGTTGTTTTGTACAGTCTTCACTACACGTCCCTGAATGTCATATTGATACATCAAATATATCTTCTTGCTGTCGCCGAATATACTGATGACACTACCGGTCTGATAGCCCTTGCCATAAGCTTTCTGAGCTTCTGTAAGTTTATAGTTGGAATCAGTAAAGCCTGTTCCGTTTATAAACCCATATCCATCATAATAATTATGAATATACACCACCGGACTCGAAGTAGCACTTTTGTTCGTGCATTCCCCCTGTTCGGTGAGGCGACCGAATTTGTCATACAGATAATAAGTCCATTTCTTGGTAGCCTGTGCCCGCTGGTTGCCATCCTGGGAGAAGACCAACTGGTCCGCAGCGTTGTATGTGTATTCCACAAAATCAGCTCCGGGTAATTTCTTCTTCGTACAACGTCCGCAAGCGTCATATTCGTACTGGAAAGCATACTTGCCAAGATCCGCCGACTCCTGATATTTGGGCTGAAGCACAAAGCAAAGATTCCCTTTATCATTGTATATATAATAGGTGTCATGTTCCTCGCTGTTGTTCATCTGGCGGGTAAGTACTGTGTGTCCCTGTTTGTCGGTGAAAGAATAGCTTACGTTCAGGTCTTCATCCATAGTCTTCACTACAGAAAGTTCACCTGAAGTATAGAAAGTAGTAGGATCACCGGTCAGCCCTCCCGTAGAGTTTACACCATACTTGATACACTTCAATGGAGAAGCATTTGTGTTCAGCAGATACTCCGTCTTTACCGAGTGCCCGGCATTGTACCAGGCAGCTCCCGGACCATATTGTGCCGTAAGGCGGTTCAGTGGCGAAGCTTCATAAACCGGCTGGCTGTAAGGCCGGCTGTCATTGTCGTAATTTCCAGGCGCACTGCTCTTGATACTGGCAGGAGCAAGATAATCGGAAGAGCCGGCAAAGGTAGGCAGCCAACTGTTCCATTCGCGTCCGGCAGCATCATATTCCTGCAGGGTAACAAGGTTCTTGTTCAAAGATTTATCATCGGATACCGCTTTCTGTACCGTCTGGAAAGGACGTCCCAGCCCATCGTAATAAGTGATATTGTCCAGATAGGACGTTCCTGTCCCATTCAGCATCGTGCGACTGAGCACGTAGTTCCGGTAGTCATCCTGTGCATTCAGGGCACAACCGACTATCAGGAATAATAGAAATATACTAAATCGTTTCATACGTATTGTTTCTTTTTAGGGTTAGTCGTAAAGATTATATTTATACTGCATCACAGCCTTGCTCTCATGGTTCTTTACCAGAGACAGCCGCCGGTAGTTATCATATGCGTAGCCGGTAGTTTTACCGTTGGCATCCGTCATACCCGTCATGCCCACTTGCGGCAGATAAGTATAGGTAGTGACCAATACGTCTTTGGAGACAAGGGCATTTCGAATGGAAGTCAGCCGGCTCTCAATATCCGAAGGACGGGTCAGCGTGTTTGGCAGTCCGACTGAAGCACTGCTCAACCAGCCGGTCACCTCGCTGTATTCGGCACCTTCTATCCGTGCTACAGGATATTGGTTGCCGTACGACCATAAGTAAGTATACTTCAGGCCATTCTCACGTGTTTTCTCGGATACAAGCAGCCGGTTGGCATCATACGTACGCCACAGGTAGGCTGTGAATGTGAAAGGGGTATCCTTGTTGAAATCAATATCCTTAGCCGTGGTTTCCGCACGGTAAGCAATCTCCGGCTGACCGTATACATTGTACTTGGTCTGCTCACCCGACACCAGGCGGCCGCCTTTATACGAGCGTACATCTACCGGAAGGAGGATGTGCTTATCCTTCATTGTCTGAAGGGCTGCATTAGCAGTAGAACTGTAATCGTGCGGATAATAATACTTCGTCACAATCTCGCTACCATCACTTGCCGTTTCCTTCACTCCTGACACCAGTTTATGATAATCCGAGGCATAGGTATATTCTTTCGTCGTGCGCAAAACGCCTCCCTTGTCGCCATAAACCTCATGAGTCTCCTTCGTCAACCGCGAGCGTCCGGTGGTCAGGTAGTCCCGGGCAAAGAGGAACTCGTATTCATTGAACTGTACCGCCTTACCTCCGGCTTCCACGCCCAACAGACACTCCCCATAAGTCATATAGTCCGCCTCAGCCAGCCGATTGCTTTCAGTATAGACTTCACGTTTTGTTAACTGCCCGCGCATCCAGCCCAGATCGACGTCCGTCATGAAAGGGAAAGTGTAAGAAGTAGCCGTGCCCCCAAAAATCGTGGAAGGGATTACCCCGCCCGAATTTATGTAAATGTAAGAAGAGCGAAACCAGTCGGGAGCCGAGATGCCATCCCCCGGCCGGATATAAGGTTCATGGTTCGTTTCATAAGTATAGGTATACTCCGTGCGTCCCTGCCCGCTTATGTATTCCGTCACATTGGGGTACATGAAGTCACCTTCCACACCCAGCGTCAGGGCAGGGAAAGACGTGATTTGCAGGATATCAGGTGAATCAATGAGGTCGGTAGGAACTCCATAACCAGCCAGATAATCCCTGCATCGCCCCAGATTAGTGCTCGAATCAAGCATTTGATGATACCAGACATGATATAAATTCTCCGCTAAATGATACTTGCTGTCTCCCCATGAATAATAAGGATACTCGTAATTACAGATTTTCTGATTGCCATTCTCATCATTGTCTGTTATCTTCTTGACGCGCAGACCTCCTATGCCGATTTTCCCTAATGTATAGTTGGTATCGTGCGTTTCAAAGTCAAAGTCCGTATAACCGCCTGTGGGATACATGATCCTCTTCAATGTACAGGCCTTGACAGCCTCGGTATCCATTTCGCGATTAGCGCCATTTGATATTTTATAACCCTTTATGCCAGCCAGTTCATAACTGTTGGACAATTCTCTGAACCACGGGTCAATGTAGAAAGGTTCATTTGCCGCGTTATTCGCAAAAATGGTCTTGTTATCCGTATAATTATAGTATCCCCAGTGGTCCTGGCAAGGCGACATCCGGTAAGGCAATGCATACATATTATCCGTCTTGGAACCACCGTCTCCATAATATGAAAAACGATAGGGAGGAAGTGCCGATGTGCCTGTAGACGGAAGTTCCTGCACTTTCTCCAAACGCAGGCGATAGTTCAGATATTGGTAGTATGAAGCGGCTATTTTATGCCTTTCATCCGGTTCAAAGTAGCCATAGAACAGCTTGTACTTCTTATAAATGTCATTTGCCGAATTATAGGAAGTGACACTCTCGAGCATGCTCCCCCGTATGCTGTGGGCATCCTTACGGTTCTCGTTGCTGCACGCAAAGTCAATGTGTGCCCCCGAAGAAGCAGTGATGCGGCTGACCACAAGTCCGGTTATCCCTTCATTGGAATTATCGACAATGGCAGTCCTCAGGTAGCTGGGGGGAATATCCTGCGTACTGGCATCTTTATTAAGAGTCATATAGCAGGAATCATCAATGCGGTGGATGACACTCATTCCTAATGTGCCGCCACTTACATAAGTGAAAGTGATGCTGCCTCCGGCAGGGCTGGTGATCGAGGAGAGATACCATCCGGAAGTGCAATTATCCCTTATCGCACCGTAATAAGCGTATTCCTTATCCTTAAAAAGATATACCACCCCTTTTTCATCCGTAATCTTGAAAGTGCCGTCCGGCTGGAACTCTATGATACAGTCATCCTGATTAATCATGCGCCCTTTTCCGTTTTCATCCAGGTAAAACTTTCCGGTTCTTCCGCAGAAATTGAAAAAGAAGATATCCGGTGCAGGGTCGAAACTGTTAGGTCTCAGGTCGGCCGCACCCACCCAGTTGCTTCTTTCGGCTTTGATGTATTGGTCTATGGTTTCCACATGATCATTTTTAAAGCGCAGATTCACACGGCGCATTTTTCCTGTCTTGGCATCCATCTCGTCAGGTGCTCCCCGAAGCTGGCAAGTGATCATGCCGCCTGCATTCAGGCTCCATCCCAGGCCTACCCACGAGGCTTCCTGGTCTACTTTGATACCTGATGCGTAATAGCTTAGTGAAACGTCCACCTTGATGTCGCGGTCGCTGATGGAAGTCAGCGGAAGGTTGATTTGCGGAAGACCGGTGCTGTAGTCCACGGGCAGGTCGCCATAGCGGGCAAAGGCATATGTGTTGGGCGTATAGAACTGTTGCAGTTCCTGCCCTCCTTCTGCATGGGCAAGGGTGCCCAGTGCTAATAATAGAATAAATATAATATTTCTCATAATGATTATCTGTTGTGAATGGATTAATTGAATAAAAAAAAAAGTACTATCTCAACTCCCCTCCTCGGAGGAGGAGAATTGAGATAGTGTTTACTAATTCATTGCATTCGCCCCTACCACCCCGGCTATTGCCGAAGCTACAGCGATGACGACTTTCAGGATCATATCCCAAACTGATTTATTGATCTTCATACTTTTGAGTTTGTTAGTTTACAAAGCCTGCGGTTTACAGATCCGGCAGGCTTTTAAGTTTATCACAATTCCGTAGCCACTTCGAAGCACGGGCATACCTTCACCCACTCCTCCGGCTCCACCACCCCGTCTCCATTCCTGTCCGGACTGAGATCGCGATGACCGCAGACGCGCACTTCGCCATGGAAACGACGCAACAGTTGATGTACCAGCAATCGCAAGGCAGCACGCTGTTCCGGCGTACGGGTGTCCTTCGGGCAACCCTGGGCATCCAGCCCGCCTTCATAGCAAATGCCAATACTATACTTATTGTATCCCTTCACATGCGCCCCTACAAGAGCCAGCGTCCGAGTCTTCACCACCGTACCATCACGACGGATGTAGTAATGGTAACCGATGTCACTGAAACCACGGCTGAGGTGCGCGGCACGGAGAGCCTCTACCGTAAAAGGACGGTCCTCGCGGGTGGCGCTGCAATGCACCACGATATAGTTGATTGTTCTCATGTAATTAGTGATTAGTGATTAATGATTAATAGCTGCGCAGCCTCTAATTTCTAATTCTTTAATTTTTAATTTCTAAAGCCTCCGGCTTTAGGCCCTATCCCAGCGGATCATCCTCAATACCACCGTCACCACCCTGACTGCCGCCACCGCCTTCGGAACCGCCACCTTCGTAAGCGTCATTCTTCAAACAGATGCTGTTGGTCACACGGGTACCGTCCGCACTGCGGAAAGCAAGATAGACGGCCAGTGCATCGTCAGCCCAGTTATCGGGTAAATCCAGTTCGGCAGTAGCATCGGCACGGGCGGCAGCATCGAGACTATAGACAGCCTCCCCGCGAGCCTTGTTGTAAACCAACGGCATAGCCATGTCGTCAGCCAGGGCATCGCCCATCTTGCTGTTATCCTTCCATTTCAGAGTCAGCTTGCCATCCTCCACGGAAGCCGAGGCGTTGAAGACAGGCATCAGACTGCCACGAGCCACCAACGCATGCCCGTAATTAATGGTAAGATCGGGTGCAGACCCGCCGATAGCATAGCGCAAATTGTAGGACATCGCCGCATTGAAAGGCGTACACTTCAAAGCATAAGTCTTGTACCCTTCGCGAACGTAAGGGGTAATGGAACGCAGAAAATTCAAGCTCATGGCAAACTTGCCACGTTGTGTCTGTTGTTTCGGGGTACGTGGATTGCTGACACTGATGGCCATCGCACGCATATAACTCACGTCTTTCCAGGTGCTACCTATCACGGTACCCACTTTTCCACTGAATCCTCCGAGGATTCCTTGTTTGATTTCTCCCATAATTGTCATATTTTTAGGGATCATGACCGGACAATGCGTCCAAGTCTCAAAGCTGAAACGGACAGGCGGCAGCAGGCAAAAACTATGTTTCTGCAGCAACACGGCAATGCAAGCGCATCTGTCATTCAGCTGATACAAAGGTAAAGCGGGAAGAAGGGGGATTTCTGAAATGCGTGGTTTTTGCGTCGGTTTGCATTGGTTTGCGTATATAGCTACGAATACCATTTCAGAGCAAGCGCATCAAAAGGGATTCGTTTCGGGAAAGAAAGGAAGGAAACCAGTTGACGAGTTGACAAGGGAACAAGGGGCTGCGCAATGCTTCTGTGCCGCATGGAACCTTGTCCCCTTGTCAACTTGTTAACTCGTCAACTTTCCCTCAAAACCCTACAGAAACGAATCAATAGTCAGCTCGCATCCTATTGCCAAACCGTCAAAATGCCAAATTGCCAAACTCCTCCCGGATGACATTCCGGTCCGCCATCTCCACCCGCCACTCCTGGCAGTGATGACGCACCAGACGGTCGGTATGCGACAGCACCAGCGGCAAGGGATTACCATCCACACACTCCGGATTGGCCCAGACTAACTGGCAAACCTGCACCAGCACTCCCTCCACCTCCTCCGGGGGCAGTGAAAGCAACTGCCCATCCGGACACAAGCGCTTCAGATTGACTTCGAGCGGATAAGGATAGAAACCACCACGAGAACCGGGAGAAGGAACAAAGTCCCGGCAAAAAAGAAGAAAAGTATCATCATCCAGGTGCAAGCAAGTACCCGCAGGAGGCATACCTCCCGTTGCGTCAGGGGCATAATGCCGAAGCTGGGCACCCGACGTGCGCCGCACCCGTACCCATACCACCGGCACAGCCGCCGGGGACTTCCCCATCCACGCCACAAAAGAAGCCAGCGGTTCTACAGGAAAGTCGTGATGGCAATAAATCACCAGGCGTTCAGGCGGACGGTTGTCATGGGCGGTACAAAACCGTCCGTAAGCCACCTTGAAGTATTCCGGAAAGAACAATGAGAATCGTTCGGCAGGCTTGCAGAGATCGCAATGACAGAACTGCAAAGGATCATTATAGAACGTCGCCGCGCAGAAAGCCTCAAAGCTCTGCGAAAGGCGAGAGTGTGAACATCCGACAATGAGGTCAGTATTCTGCGAAGCAAAGCACCGGGGCACCCAGGGTACACCACCCATCTGTACCAGCAAACGCGAGGCTACCGTAGGCAAGTGTCTGCTGAAAGCCTCACTCCCAATGGCATGCAGCGGAACTGGCCCCCAATAGAATGCCCCCAAAGAACGAACCAGCTTACGAAGCCGGACTGAAAGTTGCTGCCGCAGCAGCGGACCGGCAGCACTGCCCGAAGGTGTGAGCAGACAATAAAGCCGTCCGACGTCGGGCGCATCCATCCCCGACTGATGATAAAGTGCCTGTGTCAATGTGTCGATGGCATGATCGTCCACATCATAAGGCACCCATCTGTCCACATCTCCCACAGGTTCCACTGCCACCAGGGAGGCAGTCGGAGCAAAAAGCAGGAAAAGCCGACGGGCAGTCTCCAGTTCTCCCCGTGGATAGAGCATCGTGATGTTGAGATAACGGTATCGTCCCGGTTGGCGGCCACCGTAAAGAGGAAAAGTACTGCGGGGAGCATTCCCCTCTCCCGATGAGCCGAACCGTAACAAGCGATGGTCGGCATTCATATTCAGCAGGCAATCGGCAGGCACTTCATTCAGTCGGAGCGATACATGAAGGGGGCAACCCTCCACCTCACCGCCTCCGGGGAAGCAAAGTGCCAGCAACCGTTCCACCTCCTGACGCAAAACATCGTAAGGGCCGGTCGAAGCCGTCATCTGCCGTTCCGTATGGAAAGAGACTCCCAGCCGGACAGCCAAAGCGGGAGTGAGTACGGCATACGCACGGTTCAGACTTCCCATTAGTCCGCGACTGAGTGAGCCATGCGGCACCACCCACCCGTCTATGGCTACCAAACGGGGCGAAGCTCCCACCAATCCCATTTCCGACAAAGGAGCGTCTATGTATATTTGTTCGGGAGGAAGTACCTCCACGGCGATCCGGCAATCCGTAACGGTGGAGGAAGTGGCAGCAGAAGCAGGAAGAAGCGGACGGAAGGAAATGCGACTGTAACAAATTACGTTTTCTGCCTGTTGGGACAATGTATCTTGAAACCATATCTCCAGTACATCGGGACAGGGTGTATGATAAAACTTCCGTGTATGGCCCGTTGCACCTTCAATCGGACCACCCGTAAGAGCGATCAGCCATCGACAGAGGGCTGGCGGCGTGATGTCGCAGGTGCCGGCATCGAGCACGGCTTGCAAGAGAAGCTCTTTCATAGCATTATCACTTCAAGACAAAAGTATTCTAATGCAAATGTAAGGATTTTATTTTTATATACCAAGTTCTTACCATCTCCGTGTCAAGTCCATACCAACTCCGTACCAAGTCCGTAGTCATAGACACGGAGATGGTACGGAGATGACAGGGGGCAGACAGGGAACAGACAGAATTCTCCCTCCTCCTAACTTTACAAAATTAAAATAAAACCAGCATCTGTTTTGTATTTCAAAAGAATAGTTTTACCTTTGCAACAACATGCTTACCCCGCTTCCCGTCAGATCAGCGCGCTTAGGGTAAGCCTTTTATTTTTTATACCCCAATGACTAAGATCCCTTATCCTAAACAACTCATATCTTTTACGGACCAAATAGCCTTGCTTAAACAGCGTGGTCTTGTTTTCACTAATGAAAAAAAAGCTTTACACCTGTTACACAATATCAGTTATTACCGTTTGAGCGGCTACTGGTATCCTCTATTGGCAGACAAACAAAAACACCAGTTCAAACCCGGGAGTACATTTGACGCTGCTTACAACATCTATAAATTCGATAGCGAGCTTCGCAAGCTAATTATCACAGAACTGGAAAAAATAGAAGTAGCTGTGCGTACACAAACCGCCTATATCCTCTCTTCACAATGGGGCGGATATTGGTTTACCGATGCTTCCCGTTTTAGTAATCCAACGCGCCATACTCATATTTTATCAAAGATAGACGAAGAATACCAACGTAGCGATGAAGAATTTGTAACAGCTTTCAGATCAAAGTATTCCGATTCTTTTCCACCAAGTTGGATCACTATGGAAATAACTTCTTTCGGCACATTGTCTATTCTATACAACAACCTGCTTCCCGGAAGAGCCAAGCGAAGTATTGCAAGCTATTTTGGGCTACCCGATACCGTTTTTGCTTCATGGTTGCATAGTATCGTGTATATCCGTAATATTTGCGCCCATCATTGTCGATTATGGAATAGAACACTTAGCATCCGCCCCCTGATGCCCCGTTCACCACACCAACCATTTATCGCACTTCCCGCAAGCGGCACACGACAGGTCTATTTTCTATTAAGTATGATTGTTTATCTGCTAGATATAATCAACCCCAACCACTCGTTCGTCGAAAGATTCAAGAGATTACTTTCTATGTATCCTTCAATAGATATCCGTGCAATGGGTTTTCCAGCTAACTGGGCAGACGAGGATACCTGGAAATAAGCATTCTCGTTGCATAATTACTTCTTAGCATACAGCCCATGCCCCTCTTTTTCCAGCCGCCCCTGATTACACAACTCAATTAGGTAACGGTCGGCCGTACGAGTGGGAATGCCTGCTTCACGCGCCTTATCCTGATAGAGTGTGCGGTCGAACTCAGGGGGCAACATTTGCAACAAGGTCTGCCGACGCTTCTCACTTGCACTTCCCTGAGATACGGAGGCCGGATGCGACGTATGCGACGCCTCGGCCTGTAAACTTTCATAAGCCGCCTCTGTATGACGCAGTAACACCTGTATCATCAGAAGGGTGGTATGGAAATCATCATCACGACAACAAAGAGTAGCCGGCAGTGGGGCATCTCCTTCATAATCCATCAGGCGCAAGGCGGAGAACACCATGCAGATGCGGTAAGCCGTCAGCCCCAGACGACGCACGGAAGCAAGCATATCCGGACCTTTGCACTGCAAGCCCTGCTCCTGCAGATTGCCGAAAAAACGGTTAAACTCCACCTGCTGCTCCACCGTGAGCGTGAAGCGCAAAGGCCCGTCCTTCAGCAAACGAGTATAAAACTGGAAAAAACGACCTCCCAAACGCAAGAAACGACTGTCGAGCGTATCATCATCATTCCCGGCAAAAACATCATTCCACACCGGCCGCAAGGGAAGGTTGTAGAACAGGAAGCGGGAGAAAAGCCCGTTCTCGGGATCAGGAATCAGTGCCCCTACCTGGCGCGGTGTTCCACTAAGCAGCACCGAGAGGCGGGGCATCGTTATCTCCACATACTCACGGTCCTTACGACGATTATAAGTGATAGGCTCGTGATGGAAAGCCTTGCGCAGCCCATCGCTGTAATTGCCATGTTCGCTGCGGAACGTGGTAGTCAGCGTGTCACCTTCCGTCTCGAACATCAGGGCTTGACCTTCATTGTCATTCAGCGTCTGAAAAAGAGCCGTGGCACTGCTGTTTGCCGGAATGAAAAGCATCCTGACAGGCGGCTGTTGCGGTTCGTCGCCTCCCCCTTGTCTTTTATTTTTTTCATAGAGCGACTTCTCGCGCCGATACTCCTCCCACTCCTGCCGGTTACGACGGCGCAGATCGGCATGCACCACATCTACCAGATGACGGCACAGCGTCAACCGCCCTTTACCCGCCGAGGCTTGTGCACTGACAAAGAGAAACAGGTTGGGACAAACCTGCCGCTGTCCATAGATGCCGGATACTTGCGTCAGGCAAGAGGAAAGAGCGGTAAGAGCCCCCAGCAAAAGCATGTCACTGTCTTCGGGCGAGATGCCGTAAGAGCAGACATCATCCAGCAGGCGGGGCAACGAAGCGTATACCTCATCGGGAAAGACCGGGAGTTCAGCATCAGCAGATGTAGCAGCTGCGGTAGCAGTATGTGCAGTAAGCCTCTCTGTTTGCGGGTTTACATGAGGGGCATCGGACGGAGGCAGTTCCCCGCTATCCGGTGCCACCGGAGAAGCTTTCGGCAACTTGGCATTTTGGCAATTTGGCAACTGCTGGGTATTGATGTCCACTCCTGCTTGCCGTGCCAGGTGGAAAAAGGTATTCACCGTGATGCCCCGCCCGCGGGAATGCAGGCAGGCGGTGTACTGTTTCTCGGTTTCGGCAGGTTGATAGCTACTGTAGAAACGGCTCAGGCGATGGTAGAAGGTACGTCCGCCCTCACCCAGACCTTGGGCAAGCGCGAAGCCGAGATCACGCCAGTCGTTATAAGTAGGAGCTATATCCGTGCCCGCCAGTTCAATACGTGATGTGACGATTTCTATTTCATCACAAAGAGTGAGGGCAGCGTTGGGCTGCCACTCGTTTAAGTGGAATTTTTGTTTTGACATTTTAAGATTTATGATTTTTGATTTATGTAGCTCGTAACTATTTTATCATCACCACGTCCGGGTCCCAAGGCAGATAGCAGGCACGCGAGAGGTCACGTCCCGAAGGATCGGGTTCCACACCATAGTTTCGGGATATGTAGAAAGACAGGATTTCAAACCAGTCGGTATGTGTGCCTTGTGCCAGGTCGATGGGCACCACCCACTTCAAACCGTCGCCACCGGGACTGCGGAAAAGCAGGGCGGTATCTACCGAAGCATCGTGCATCAGGGCATAGCGCAAGCCATAGACACCGCTCAGGCGTCCGCCATCGTGCCACTGGTTTATGTGGTCAAAGTCAAGGCAAATCAGTCCGCTATGGGCCAGCAGGGCATCATCGCGCCTGCGGGTGAACTCTCCACTGAAAGTGGCATAGTCGAAATGGCGGGCTTTGAAGCGTTGCACATCCCTCTGAGTGATTTTTTCTTCCTGCAACAGACGGCGGAGGCGCTGTAATTCCTCAGTAGGCTGACGATAATAATCGCCGCGGATGACGTTGTAGATCTGATGCAGCTCCACCGTCTTGTGGGGCACCACGTTGCTGACGGGAGCCAGGAAAAAACTGAAGCGATTCATCTGTTGCCTCCTTTCCCATTATCAGTAGCCGGACTCTTCTCCTGCTTGCCCAGCGCACTGAGTTTATACATCACATAGTTGTTTTGCAGCAGGTCGTCAATTTCACGGATGCGGTAGAAATACTTCTTGCCCAGAGTGGTGTATCCCAGTGTACCGTTATCGCGTAAGTTCTGCAAGGTGCGTTGGCTGATGTGCAGCGCAGCCATCACCTCTTGCCCATCTACCCAGTCTTTGGCAATCTGGGGACGGGGAGTCACGTTGGCACGTTCCAACAAGCGTGCCAGGCCGAGCAGGTTATCATGTACCTGCTCCAGTTTTTCTGTAAATAATGGATTCTGTTTCATATTCTTTTTCCGTTTGTCGGGAGGCAAAGGAAAAAGAGTTTAAATTGACGTGAGCTTGACGAGAATGCTCGTCAAAGGTTTATATATTGAAAAAGAAATGAACTAAATGCTGATAATAATTTAGGCGCGGATTACGCGGATTTTTTTCTGTAGTACAATGTTGTAGCGCAGCCTTTAATCCGTGTAATCCGCGTAATCCGCGCCTAAAATTATATTCATAACCCATCAGGAAAAGAATTAATTCCGAGTTCTGCATAAATGGACATCTCTTTCATACAAATTCTTAGAAAAAAAATCGTTGACGAGACAGTTTCGTCAACGAATCATCAAGAGGTGAGGCGAAGTTTCTCTTTTTCGGCAAACTTCTCGTAGGTTTCTATATACCTTTTACTGTTACTTATCAGATTCTCGGGCTGCACATCCACATCGAAAATAGATGCAAGGAAAGCAGCATACGCCTGTTTATCCCATCCTCCTCTACGCTGCTGATAATGAAAGAAAAGACCGTAAAGCACCCCGATATAGTTCCGCAGGACTTTCACCTTGTTCCGGTGAATCATTGCAATCTGACCACTCTGCAAAAACAAGAGAAAAGCATCTTCCAACCACTGTACATGTTCAGGAGTCACCAGATAAGCACCATTGCCATCCGTCACACGATAAAGGAAGGCCAGGAAAGCATGTATCTCGCCCTCATCCGGAAGCTTCGCCCCAAGCGGACGTGAAGGAATGAAAGAAAGTCTTTCGCTGGGTTGTATGGAGATGAAGGCCCGTGAATAGTTCTCCTCATAGAGTTCCTGCTGGCGAAGCAGATAGCTGCGCAACTGACGCGGAAGACTCATATCGTGCGTTATCAGCAGGTTGAGGAAGGTGAGGCACCGCTCCTTCTGTTTGCGGATAATCCAATGGGAAGCTCCACGCCCTTCATTGTAGTGCAAGTGTCCGGCATATTGCTGGAAACAAAGATCGTTCAGACAATCGCTCATCCACGCCTGATCAATCAGCACCCCATAAAGATTCTTCTCATGGAGTGGAAGACCGCTGAGCAGAAAGAAAAGAAAGTTCTCGAGTGCTGCCACGCCTTGCCACAAACGAGCATCGCTATGCGGAGGTTGTTCCAGACCGGCAAGCAAGCCCACCAGTTTATTGTAAAGTTGCATGGCAGTACATTCATGTTCTGCTGTGATTCCTGCGCTGAGAAGGCATTTCACCTGATTTCCCGCTTGCAGAATGTCATACTTCTGCACTTCCGACTCCCGAATGGGGTGAAAGTAGCGAGCATCGTTGAGCAAGTATCGGTAATCCATAAAATCAGTCGGCTGTAATAAGTAACCGAAGTCGATAGTCAGCGTCAGGTAGAGCGAAGCCAATGCCCCTTTCAGTTGCCCGCACAGTTCGGAGGAGACTCCCCGCCGACAGGCATCATCCATTGCAACTCCGGTGCAATACACCTCTTCGAGCACTTCACACAGCAGCAGACGTGCAGCATGGTCACTGTTCATCCGACTGATTCGATCTTTCAACAACAGATTCAGCCACCGGGCTTCGGCCTGAAGAAGAGTTTTATAAAAATAATAACGGGGAGTGGATTGTTGCTCACCATAAGACACCGTGGCTACATACTCCATCTCTTCTACCCGCAAGCGGCAGAGAACAGCTGTGGCATCAAAGTCGGAAAAAGGGGACGTAGAGGAAAGAAAAAGAAAAGAGGGAACCGGTAAGTCAACCTGCCAGTCGGACAATATCTCCTTCAACTGATCTGTCAGCCCGTCCAGCGAGCCGGGCAGGTTCATCAGCTTTCGAGTGGACTGCTGAAGCCGCTCGGAAACGTAGCGCTGCCCCTCTAAACAGGAAGGGGACAATGCACCACTGAAGATGGTGATGGTCAAAGGGATAAACATAGTAAACAATTTTAGTTTCCAGCATTTTAGTTTAACAAGTTAATAATCAGTAGTCCTGTCTTTCTCAAAATGCTCATCGGCATAGCGATAACCGAAATCGTTCTTTGGGGTGGGCTGAGAAGAAGTCGCACAAATGTAGCAAACTGTAAACAATAAAGCAAAGTTTCACCGTTAATCATCTTTAATTCCGAGCATTTTGTAAGGAGAATGGATTATATTATCTTTACTAAGAAAATGAAGGGAAATCTACAGTCCTCCAAGATTAACGGCACTTCAATATAAAAAATAAATAAATTCATTTTATTCTGCTCTTAGTTTGCTTATCTTTGCACCGAAATGAAACGAACGATCCTTCTACTGATTTTAGGAGTTTTTTGTGCTTTCAACATGAAAGCGCAACGTGCCGACTCGATCCGCATCAGCCTGCTGACCTGCGCCTCGGGTGGAGAAATATATTCTCTTTTCGGGCATACTGCCATCCGCTACGAAAACTTTACCCGGAATATCGACGCTGTTTTCAACTATGGCATGTTCAATTTCAATGCTCCCAACTTCATTCTCCGCTTCGCTTTAGGAGAGACGGACTACCAGTTAGGAGCTACCAATTACGAGCACTTTGTAGCCGAATACAACTACCTGGGGCGGGATGTATGGCAACAAACACTGAACCTTACTCCGGACGAAAAGGAACATTTGTTTAATCTGCTTCAGGAAAACTATCGCCCGGAAAACCGTGAGTATCGTTACAACTTCTTCTACGACAACTGCGCCACCCGACCGCGCGACCAAATAGAGAAAGCCATCGACGGCTCTCTGCAATATGCTGACAATATGACCGACAATGACACGGGAGTCTCTTTCCGTGATTTACTGCATAAATACAGCGAGGGGCATCCCTGGTCACGTTTTGGCATGGATATGTGTATGGGTAGCGAAGCTGACAAGCCTATCAACCGGAGACTGATGATGTTCGTCCCCTTCTATGTACAGGAGTACTTCAATACAGCCCAAATCATAGACAAAGAAGGAAAAGCACGCCCGCTGGTATCCTCTGAAGAGAAAATAGTGGAAACCGGACTGACAGCTGCCGACCACCGCTCCGGTGGTATTACCCCGATGCAATCGGCCTTGCTGCTGTTCATCCTGGTAACTGCCGCCACCATCTACGGTATCCGACGCCAGAAAACCCTCTGGGGACTGGATTTAATCTTGTTCTTCTGTGCCGGAATAGCTGGATGTATCCTTGCTTTCCTGGCCTTGTTTTCCCAACACCCGGCAGTAAGCCCCAATTATTTACTGTTTGTATTCCACCCGTTGCACCTATTTTGCCTCCCGTGGATAATAAATAAGGTGAGAAAACGGCAGAAAAGTCGGTACATGGTACTTAATTTCATCGTTTTAACACTTTTTATACTGCTTTGGGCGATAATACCGCAAAGATTTGACTTAGCTGTATTACCTTTGGCACTTTGTTTGCTGGTACGTTCAGCAAGCAATCTTATTTTGACATCGAAAAAGAGATAAATGAAAAAGGGACTGATAACTTCCATACTCGCATTAACTTTCACCGGTCTGCAAGCCCAACCGCTACCTGCCACTCCTAAATTAGTGGTAACGTTGACGATTGACCAGCTGCGCACCGACTACATGGAAGCATTCTCTTCCCTATACGGAGAAAAAGGGTTCAAAAGACTGATGCGCGAAGGCAAGGTTTTCTATCAAACCGAGTTTCCCTTCAGCGGAACAGACCGCGCCTCTGCCATTGCCGCCATTTACAGCGGTACGACGCCTTCAATGAACGGCATCATCTCCCAGCAATGGATGAATGCCAATACATTGCGCCCGATGAACTGTGTGGACGACCCCGCTTTTATGGGAAACTTCACCGACGAGAGCTCCTCTCCTTCCCAATTACTGACTTCCACCATTGCCGATGAACTGAAAGTAGCTACCCGCAACAAAGGTATGGTATATGCCATTGCCCCCTCGCGCGATGCAGCTATCCTTGCCGCCGGACACTCCGGAAACGGTGCGTTCTGGTTGAATGAAAATACCGGTAAGTGGTGCAGTACTACATATTACAGCGAATTCCCATGGTGGGTGAGCCAATACAATGAACGGCAATCACCCGATTTTCGCATCCGCGATATGGTGTGGGAACCGATACATCCTATAAATAGATATACGTTCCTGCCCGAATGGCGGGATCAACCCTTTAAATATAAGTTCGACAGCGAACGGATCAATAAATTCCGCCGGCTGATTACCAGTCCCTTCATCAATGATGAGGTAAACTTACTCACAGAGGAACTTCTGGAAAAGAGTACGATTGCCAAGGATGAGATACCGGACTTGCTGGCACTGACTTATTACGCAGGAAACTACAACCATAAGAGTACACAGGAGTGTGCCATGGAAATGCAGGATACTTATGTACGCCTGGACCGCAGCATCGGCTCCCTACTCGACCTCATTGACCGCAAAGTAGGTTTGCACAATGTCATTTTCTGCATTGCATCTACGGGATATGCCGACCCGGAAGCACCGGACCTGGGCCTGTACCGCATCCCGGGCGGGGAATTCTACCTGAACCGCTGCGCTACCTTGCTGAATATGTATCTCATGGCTACGTATGGCGAAGGACAATACGTAGAAACCTACTATAACCAGCAGATTTATCTTAACCATAAGTTAATAGAGAATAAGCAACTGAATTTAGCGGAAATACAAAATAAATCCGCCGACTTCCTGATACAGTTCAGCGGAGTGAATGAGGCTTATTCCGCCCATCGCTTATTATTAGGTCCTTGGTCACCCCAGATTGAACTGGTACGCAACAGTTTCCATCGTAAACGTTCCGGTGACCTGCTGATAGACGTGTTGCCCGGCTGGACTATCGTGGAAGAAAATGTCACAGATAGCCGCGTAGTACGTCATGCAGATGTGCCTGCTCCACTCATCTTCCTGGGTGGTGGTATAAAACCCGAAACCATACGGGTTCCTGTCAATATTACCCGCATAGCCCCTACCCTGTCAAGTGCGATGCGCATCCGCGCCCCGAACGCTTGTACAGCTACTCCACTGAACTTTTAAGCTGAAAACACATCTTACTTGGATTATCAAGTGAAATGTTAACGAAGTGATTCGAAAGTTGAGTGTTTTACTCAAAAAACAATTCGTAAACTTCTCGTAAATCAGCATTTTAATGTAACTTTGTACCCGCATTTAAGGCAAAGTTACGCCCGAACTAATTAAGCAAATAATAATAAAAACAGATATATAATGGGATTTAATGAATTTTTAAGCTCGATTTTCGGCAATAAATCCGCACGCGACATGAAAGAAATTCAGCCGTGGGTGGAAAAGATCAAAGCCGCTTACCCGGAAGTTGCCAAACTCGATAACGACGCCCTACGCGCCAAGACGGAAGAACTGAAAACCTACATCTACAATTCGGCTACAGAGCAACGCGCTAAGGTAGAAGAACTGAAGGCAGGCATCGAAGCTATTGAACTGGAAAACCGTGAAGAGGTTTTCGCACAGATAGACAAACTGGAGAAAGAAATACTGGAATGCTACGAAAAAGCACTCGATGAAGTACTGCCTGTAGCTTTCTCTATCGTAAAAGAAACAGCAAAGCGCTTCTCTGAAAATGAAGAAATTGTAGTGACAGCTACTGAATTCGACCGTCATCTGGCTGCTACGAAGGATTTCGTACGTATTGAAGATGATAAGGCTATCTATCAGAATCACTGGTTGGCCGGTGGTGCGGAAGTTACCTGGAACATGGTACACTACGATGTACAGTTATTCGGTGGTGTGGTATTGCACAAAGGTAAGATCGCCGAAATGGCAACGGGTGAAGGTAAGACATTGGTGGCTACCCTCCCGGTATTCCTGAATGCATTGACCGGAAACGGTGTGCATGTGGTAACTGTGAATGACTACCTGTCTAAACGTGACTCCGAGTGGATGGGGCCTCTTTACATGTTCCACGGTTTAAGTGTGGATTGTATCGACAAGCACCAACCGAACTCAGACGCACGTCGTAAGGCATATCTGGCAGATATCACATTCGGTACGAACAATGAATTCGGTTTCGACTACCTGCGTGATAATATGGCTATCAGCCCGAAAGACCTTGTACAACGTCAGCACAATTATGCCATCGTTGATGAGGTGGACTCCGTATTGATTGATGATGCCCGTACTCCGTTGATTATTTCCGGTCCTATCCCTAAAGGTGAAGAGCAATTATTTGAACAGCTTCGCCCACTGGTAGAACGTCTGGTAGAAGCACAGAAGAAACTGGCTACTCAATATCTGGCTGACGCCAAACGCCTCATTGCTTCCAGCGATAAGAAAGAACAGGAAGAAGGTTTCCTTGCCTTGTTCCGCAGCCATAAAGCTTTGCCGAAAAATAAGGCATTGATCAAGTTCCTAAGTGAACAGGGCATCAAGGCTGGTATGCTGAAGACCGAGGAAATCTACATGGAGCAGAACAATAAACGCATGCACGAAGCAACTGATCCGTTGTATTTCGTCATCGAAGAAAAACTGAACAGTGTAGACCTTACAGATAAAGGTGTGGATTTGATTACCGGTAACTCGGAAGATCCTACCCTCTTCGTATTGCCCGACATCGCCGCACAGCTTTCCGAACTGGAAAACGAAACGCAGCTGACAGATGAAGAGCGTCTGGCTAAGAAAGATGAACTGATGACAAACTATGCCATCAAATCCGAACGAGTACATACCATCAACCAATTGTTGAAGGCATACACCATGTTCGAGATCAATGATGAATACGTTGTACTGGACGGACAGGTGAAGATCGTAGACGAGCAGACCGGACGTATCATGGAAGGCCGTCGCTACTCCGACGGTTTGCACCAAGCTATCGAAGCTAAGGAAAACGTGAAAGTGGAAGCTGCTACGCAGACATTCGCTACCATTACGTTGCAGAATTACTTCCGTATGTACCACAAGCTCTCGGGTATGACCGGTACTGCGGAAACGGAAGCAGGAGAGTTCTGGGATATCTACAAACTGGATGTAGTGGTAATCCCGACCAACCGTCCCATTTCCCGTAAAGATATGAACGACCGCGTTTATAAGACGAAACGCGAGAAATATAAAGCTGTTATCGAAGAGATTGAGCAGTTGGTACAAGCCGGACGCCCTGTGCTGGTGGGTACTACTTCTGTAGAAATCTCTGAAATGCTGAGCAAAATGTTGTCTATGCGCAAGATTGAGCATAGCGTACTGAATGCCAAGCTGCACCAGAAGGAAGCAGACATCGTAGCTAAAGCCGGTTTGAGCGGTACAGTAACCATTGCTACCAATATGGCAGGTCGTGGTACGGATATCAAACTGAGCCCGGAAGTGAAAGCTGCAGGTGGTTTGGCAATTATCGGTACGGAGCGTCATGAGTCCCGTCGTGTAGACCGCCAGTTGCGCGGACGTGCCGGACGTCAGGGGGACCCGGGTTCTTCTGTATTCTTCGTATCACTGGAAGACGAATTGATGCGTCTGTTCTCCTCCGACCGTATTGCCGGTGTGATGGACCGCCTCGGTTTCAAGGAAGGTGAGATGATTGAACACAAGATGATTTCCAACTCCATCGAACGTGCACAGAAGAAGGTAGAAGAAAACAACTTCGGTATCCGTAAACGCTTGCTGGAATATGATGACGTAATGAACAAACAACGTACTGTTGTGTATACCAAGCGCCGTCATGCCTTGATGGGTGAACGTATCGGCATGGACATCGTGAACATGATCTGGGATCGTGTTGCCGCTGCTGTTGAAGCTCCCGACTACGAAAACTGCAAAATGGACTTCCTGCAAACACTCGCTATGGAAACTCCGTTCAGCGAAGAGCAGTTCCGCAACGAAAAGAAAGAGAAACTTGCAGAAGAGGCTTTCAATGTAGCCATGGATCTGTTCAAGCGCAAGACTGACCGCATGGCACAGGTTGCTTATCCGGTTATCAAGCAGGTGTATGAGACTCAAGGACATATGTATGAAAATATTCTTATCCCCATTACGGATGGTAAGCGTATGTACAACATCTCCTGTAGCCTGAAAGCCGCTTACGAAAGCGAATGTAAGGAGGTAGTGAAAGCTTTTGAAAAGTCTATCCTGCTGCACGTCATCGACGAATCATGGAAAGAAAACTTGCGTGAACTGGATGAATTGAAACATTCTGTGCAGAATGCAAGCTACGAACAGAAAGACCCGTTATTGATTTACAAGCTGGAGTCTGTAAATCTGTTTGATACAATGGTGAATAAGATCAATAACCAGACTGTTTCTATCCTGATGCGTGGACAAATCCCGGTACAGGAGCCACAGGAAATTCAGCAAGCTGCTCCCGAACAGAAGCAGGACATGAGCAAATATCGCGAGCAAAAGCAAGACCTGAATGACCCGAATCAACAGGCTGCTGCCCAACAGGATACACGTGAGCAAGTGAAACGTGAACCGATTCGTGCGGAAAGAACTGTAGGACGTAATGATCCTTGTCCTTGTGGAAGTGGTAAGAAGTATAAGAACTGTCACGGAAGGAATATGTAATGAGTGATTAGTGATGAGTGACTAGTGATAAGTATGCTAACCACTAATCTCTTATCGCTAATCACTAATAAAAGCCTCAAACGGTTAAAATCTGTTTGAGGCTTTTATATATCCATACAAAAGTGTATTTTTGTTATTCTTAGATAAAGAACAAGCCTATGACTAAGTATTCGCATCTCTTAGGGATCTGTTGTGCTCTGCTATTTGGCGGTTGCCAGACCGTAGAGCAATTATCCATCGACTATATGCTGCCGGCAGAAGTTAGCTTTCCGCCCAGCCTCAAACGTGTAGCCGTGGTAAATAATATGCCATCCATCCCGGACAACAAACTGATCGTAGAAGAAACAGATGAAAAGAAAAAAGATGAGACGGAAATTGCCCGCAAAACAAAATACTTCAACGGAAATTCTAAAATAACCACTGAAGCACTGGCTGAAGCACTGGCCAATGAAAACTATTTCGACGAAGTCGTTATTTGCGATTCTATGTTACGGGCCAATGATATGATTCCCCGCGAAAGCACCCTCAGCAAGAGTGAAGTGGAAAGTCTTACCGAAAGCCTGGATGTGGATTTCCTGATAGCTTTGGAAAACATACAACTACGCTCTCTCCGTAAAATTGAATACCTGCGCGAGTGGGGTGTTTATGCCGGAACCATAGACGTAAAGGTATACCCTACCGTAAAAGTATACCTGCCTAACCGAAATGGCCCGATGGTAACAATCAATACCAACGATAGTATTTTCTGGGATTATGCTGCCCCCAGCATAGCTCAGGCCGGTGCAGGACTCATCAGTGAAACAGAAATGCTGAAAGAAGCTTCTGAATTTGCCGGCACTGTGCCTGTAAAGTATATGCTGCCACACTGGAAGACGGCTTCCCGCTACCTGTTTACAAGTGGTTCCGTGAATATGCGTGATGCAGCCGTTTATGTTCGTGAAAACGACTGGAAACGAGCCATTGAGCTTTGGAAACAGACTTACGAGAAGAAGAAAAAAGGAAAACAGAAAATGTATGCAGCCTATAACGTTGCTTTAGGATATGAGATGCAAGATAGCATTCAGACAGCAGAAGAATGGGCACTGAAGGCGCAAAAAGAAGCATACGACATAGACAAAATCGAAGAGAAAAAAAAGCAGGGAGGAATAGATGTCAGCGACGTTCCCAACTACTTTGCAGTAACCCGCTATTTAAGTGAATTACAAGAACGAAAAGAGGGAATGACACGATTGAATGTCCAAATGGAACGATTTAAGAATGATTTTTAATCAAATGATGCAAGGGTAATTATTTTTTTTATACCTTTGAACATCCATTAAGAAAGAATATCTATTATGAAACTGAGTCAAGCATCTTTATCACTCTTAGAAAAGACCATAAGACAAGCAGTCAGCAAATATATTTGCGGCTGCGAGCAAACCATTGTGACCGACATCCATCTGCAAGCTAATCAAAATTCCGGCGAACTGTCTATATTTGACGATGATGACGAGGACTTGGCATGTATCACAATAGAAGAATGGATGACGTATGATGGAGATGACTTCTACGAGAGCGCAGAACGTATTCTTTCTACATTACTTAATAACATGAAGAATGGTGGTGACTTTGATCGGCTTACCATCTTGAAGCCCTATTCATTCGTACTGGTGGATGAAGAAAAAGAAACAGTTGCTGAGTTATTATTAATGGATGATGATACATTGCTTGTAAATGAGGAACTACTGAAAGGTCTGGATGAAGAGCTGGATTCTTTTCTGAAAGAACTACTGGAAAAGTAATAGCATTTGATTTATAAAAAATAAATTAGCCCTTGCAGTAATCAGATATTGCAAGGGCTAATTCGTTTATTGTAATCAGAAGTGAAAATGAGAATTCTCCGTACGCTGAGACTCAATCTTTTCCTTCAACTTTTTAGCTATTTCAGGATATTGCCGGATCACATTGGTAGTTTCTGCAGGATCTCTATAGATATTATACAATTCCTCATAAGTCTTTGCAGGAGTACTAACTTCCAATCTTATCAATTTCCAACCATCAAGGTCCATAATAGATTGTTTTCCTCCAGCTTCAAAGAACTCATAATAGATATAATCATGCTTCTTCTGTTTTCCCTTTCCCGTTAAAGCAGGCAAATATGATATACCATTGATACCCTGAGGTGATTTCGTTTGAAGCAGATCACTAATGGTTGGCAAAAAATCCCAGAAAGCAGAAATATGATCTGTTATTACCCCTGCCGGAATAACACCTGGCCACTGCACTACAAATGGAGTACGAATACCTCCTTCATAAAGATCTCTTTTGTGACCTCTGAAAGGGCCATTGCTATCAAAATAATCAGGATCATGCCCTCCTTCGGCATGAACTCCATTATCTGAAGTGAAGATTATGATAGTATTCTCATACAATCCTTGCTCTTTCAACTTATCAATGATCAGCCCCACACTATGATCCAAATAAGTAACCATTGCCGCATAAGCCGCACGAGGGTTTCGCTGCTCTTTATAGCCTCTTCCACCAAAGGGAGTTTCACAAAATTCACCTTCATATTTCTTCATCTCTTCATCCATAATATCAAGATCAGCATGAGGAAGGGTTGGTGAGAAATAAAGAAAGAAAGGAGTAGTCTTGTTTTTATCAATAAAGTTCAGTGCTTTCTCCAACATCAAATCATGCGAATAGAATTTTCCGTTCAACATGATTTTTTCATCGTTTTCATGCAAAAACTCCGGATAATAACTATGAGCAAAACGTTGTCCCAAGTAACCATAAAAATAATCAAAAGCGTGCTTATTGGGCATACCTTCTGTTCCTGGACCTCCCAATCCCCATTTACCAATACACCCTGTTGCATAACCTCTGCTTTTAAATACATCTGCAACCGTCTTTTCTTCTGCAGGAAGTGGGGTTTCATAAAGTAATCCATCTGATCCCTCGACTTTGTCATTTCCCCTGATAGCTGCATGCCCCATGTGCTTCCCCGTTAATAAGGCACAGCGTGAGGGAGCACTGACTGTAGCTCCGGAATAATGCTGCATAAACTTCATTCCGTTTTGTGCAATACCATCAATATTGACGGTCTTAATCCGCCTCTGGCCATAGCATCCCAAATCGCCTATGCCTAAATCGTCAGCCATAATGTAAACTACATTAGGGAGATTGGCAGTAGTACTTTGAGCCATGGCAGTTCCTGAAAAACCTGCCACAAGGGGAAATAAATATTTCAAATTATTTTTCATCATCTACCAATATAACAAATGTTCATTTTTATCTATAAATGTAATATTATCAATTTTAACGAGCGACATTAAACTAATAGCTAGGATTTTGTTCTGCTTTCTTTTCCTCAGAAGTCAATGCATGCCCATCTTTCTGTATAGCATCTAAATACGTTTGAGGGATAGGACGCAGACAATGATGTTCATCAACATTGGAAGCTGCATCTGGATTAAAAGCTTTGGCACGGGCAACCAGGGTTTTAGTTCTTGCCAGATCTTCCCAACGAAGGAATTCGCCACAAAGCTCACGGGAACGTTCATTCAACAAGAAGCACATCATTCGGTCATAATCATCTGTATAATTCAATTTATCTATTATGGCTTTATCTTCAGCTGGCAAATTCTGAATATCCGTTACTATCAAGTTAGTAGCATCTGTAGTTTCAGATACACCATTTGATTCATAGTAAGAATTCTCTGCAATATATGAATTCACATCTCCCATGCTGGCATAGCCTAAAGAATTGGAATTATAAGCTGCCCCACCATCACAATAAGCAGAACGGTCTTCACCTTTCTTATAAGCTGCCCGCTTCCGGATTTCATTGATATAGTATAAGGCATCATCATATTCATGCTGACGAATCAAAGCTTCTGCTGCTATAAGATAAGTCTCTCCCAACCGTGCAAGTATACCATCGCGAAAACCAGGCATATCATTAACAGCCTCACGTGAACCGTCCAGATACTTGCTACATGAAGCAAAACGTGAGAGTTCATCATATAATGCCGTATCATCTTTGCCATTTCGATCCTTCGGATAAGCAACAAACACAGTTGGTATCAACTTTCCTGTTTTTTCATCAGCAACCTTTTCTTTCATTTCCATATTATCAAAACGTGTATCCCCCGGACGATTAATAACATACATTATGCCCAAATCACCTTTCTCATAGGTAGATCCCTTAACCGGATTATTGACTGCATATTTTGTTTTAAAGCTTTTCCAGAAACGTGAATCATTTACCATGTCGTATACATTATACATATAATACGTAGTTCTCAAACGCTGATATTCACGCCCTCCTGCAATATCACGCTTCATTTGCGGGAGATTCTGGTATACAGACAAGAAATACAAATGACAAGGATTACCATAACGCCCTCTTGAGGATTTATCAGAAGAGAACTGAGCTGCCAGAATGATCTCATCTAATTTTTCATTGGCTCCGTCCGGTTCTGTATAATTCCAAAGGTCGGAGAAGTTCGATGCCAAAGTCCGGTGAGAGATGACTTCTTTTGCCAAGCGCAAAGCTTCTGCACAATCTGCTGACTTCGTATTACTATTCCAGGAATCATTAATCTCACTGGCACGGAATAAATAGGCTTTAGCCAGAAAATGTGCAGCAGCATCTTTCGTCAGTTTACCAGTCATAGATACTTTATCCGGCAAATAATCATAAGCTTTCTTTAAATCATCAATTACTTGCTCTACCGTGGCTTGAGCGGTTGAACGAGTAAACTCTCGCTCGGGGGTAGTGCTCGGATGTAGCTTCAGAGGTACTCCACCATATTGGGAAACCAACTTCAGATAGTTGAACCCACGCAAGAAATGAGCTTCGCCCATATACACATCTTTATTAGTTCCCTTATAAATATCCAAGGATAGTTTCTCTAACAGAATATTGGCAGAATTGATCCCTATATACATATTATCCCAAAGTGTCTCCATCAGTGCTGTATTGGAATCCATTGCTGTTATTTGCGATTTAAAACTACCATTATAACTATTCCATGCAGCATTAGATGCATTACCTCCTATACGGAATTCATCTGTGCCATAATTAGTTGTAGCATATGCCCACTCTTTAGAAAAATGGAAACGTAAGTTATAATAAATACCGGTAGCCAAATCTGCTATACCTTCTTCCGTATCAAAATAATCAGTATTTCTCTGTGTAGTCAATTCCTCATTCAGAAAATCACTGCACGAAGATAATGTACCTCCTACAAATATAGTAGCCAGCAAACTATATGCAATATTTCTACAAAGTTTCATAAGTATATCTTTATTAGTTTAAGTTAGAATCCAATATTTAATCCAATTGTATAACCACGATTCCAGGCTGTAGTACCCGCTTGTGAAGCATCCAGTTCCAGGAAATCTATATTCGAAAATATCCTTCCGGGATTTTTGGCTTGTACATATACCTTCATGTTAGATATTCCCCATTTTTTCATCAATGACTTTGGGAAAGAGTATCCTAAAGATATATTCCGTATTTTCAAGAATGAACCGTTCTTATAGCCGAGAATACTGTAATAAGGATCTCCTGCAGCACCATTCCAAATGGGCTTTTGATATTCTGCATTCTTATTGTTTTCATTATAATAGTCAATCTTACGCTGTGTATAGCGCCCTCCCTGCCATTCGCCACCAGTATCTACCAGATAATCGAAGCGACCATAGAGCATAAAAGAGAAATCAAAATTCTTATAAGAGAAAGCATTGGTCATTCCGAAAGTCCAGCGGGGACGAGTATGACCTATCACAACTCTGTCATCATTAGGATCTATCAAATGGTCATTATTCTGATCGACGGGACGCACCATGCCAGCTTCAAACTTATGCCCCTTCTCGTTGAATTTGGCCATTTCCGCAGCATCTTCTTCCTTCCACAGTCCGGCAGATTGATAGCCATATATAACACCTAATGCCTGTCCTATGAACCAATTATTATTGATATCATCTTCTTTCCCGTTCGACAGGGATTCTATTTTATCTTTTTGCCAGGCAGCATTAAGAGTAGTGCTCCACTCAAAATTACGTGTTTTCACATTAACGGTATTCAATGTGATGTCCACACCCATATTGGATGTTTCGCCCACATTGGCATATGTATTTGTATAACCTGTTAAGGCAGGGATTGTCATCTCCATCAACAAATCTGTAGTACGTGAAGTATAGAAATCTATCACTCCCGAAATTCGTCCATTCAACACAGCATAATCAACTCCAATATTATATTGCCTGGTTTTCTCCCACGTCAGGTTTTGATTAGCCATGGCTACATTTCCTCCTTCAATCAAAGATTCGGATGCCACATATCCCGGCGTTATACTACTTCCGTAAGGATAATAAAGAGAAACAATAGCACCTTTTGTCTGATAAGGATCAATAGCCGAATTGCCTGTAACTCCAACTCCTAAACGCAGTTTCAATTGACTTATCCACCGGATATCTTTCAGGAAATCTTCCTGATCGAGACGCCACCCCAATGCAACACTGGGAAAGAATGCCCATTTATTGCCCTTAGCAAGCTGTGAGGCACCATCCCAACGCCCGGAGACTGTGACCAGATATTTATTATCATAATCGTAATTCAAACGGAACATATACGACATCAGCTGTTTCTCAATCAAACCACTATTCCAACTGTCCAAAGACGAGATATCCTGCTGTGTCAATGCATTCCACTTTGCACTTGATAAAGGTATACCAACAGCTCCCATAGAAGATTCCTCGTAATGATACTTAGTGGCACTTTGTAAGAGAGTTAAACCAAAACCATGCTTCCCTACTTCTTTATTATAGTAAATCAAATTGTCCAAAGTCCAGGAAAAATCCTGTTGATTACTCAATGAAGCATAATTAGGAGAGCCATTCCTACTAACAGACTGCTCATCCTGGTAAGTTCCATTGCGCCAATAACGGAAATCGGGTCCAAAATTAAAACGATATCTCAACCCTTTTAATGGAGTATAAATTTCCCCCAGGTCCAACTGTGCATACATACTGCCGATAGCACGAAACATCCTCCGTTCATTTTCACTGTACTTCCAATCATCTATTACTGTCTTTACACCGTCATCCCCTCCTGGATAAATGATACGTTCGCCATTATCATCATAAGGAACTGCATAAGGAAATACACTGGTTGAAGCTGCATATAAATTCCTGGGAATATTAGTGGATAACTGTCCTACCGCTTTAGCAGAAGAACCATATTGTTGTTCGCTAAAGGTTGCATTAATATTCATCCCCAGTTTAAGCCACTTCACCGGATCTAAGTCTACACTGGCTTTCGCTGTATACCGGGTATAAGATTCTCCTTTTATGGTACCCTCATTATTCAAATAACCGAAAGATGCATACCCTTTCATCTTTTCCGAACCACCACTAGCGCTCAATGTATGTTCATGTGTAATACCTGTTTGGGTAACCATACTTCCCCAATCTGTTGTAGACACCTGAGATGCATCCCAGGTTCCATTAGCCCATCCTTTTTCTATGTTTCTCCAGGCATAAGGGTCAGAAGAACCCATAAATATTTTATAATCATTTTCTTTAGTCGGCTGATCGGCTCTTGGGTATGCTTCCGGGTTAAAGTAATAATAGGCCCATCTGCGCCACTCAATATACTCTGCTGAATTCATCATACTGGAATAGTCTTGCAAAGTTTCGAAGGTAACAGTTCCAGAATAATTCAACGTCAATTTTCCTTCTTTTCCCTGCTTCGTAGTAACTAAAATGACTCCATTAGCACCACGAGAGCCATAAATAGCAGTGGCAGAAGCATCTTTCAACACATCAATAGACTCTATATCATTAGGGTTCAATGTCTCAATACCACTATTAGACATTAAGGGAATCCCATCTACCACATACAACGGGGTGTTACTGGCACTCAAAGAACGAACACCACGTACATTGATAGTTCCTATTTCACCAGGACGCTCATTGCTCGTAATATCTACACCAGCCACTTTACCCTGCATAGCCTCAAAAGCATTGGACACCGGACGAGAGGTTAGATCTTCTGCATCAACCCGTACCATAGCTCCCGTAACATCTGTCTTCTTTTGCACTCCGTAGCCTACCACCACCACTTCATCCATAGTCTTTGTATCTTCCTTTAATACAATATTTATGACTTTCTGAAGCCCTACGGTAATTTCCTGGGGTACATATCCGATATAAGAAACCAGCAGAATCACATTTCCTGATACTTCTAACGAATAATTACCGTCAATATCAGTAATAGTACCTACAGAAGTCCCTTTCACCTGAATAGATGCTCCGATTAAAGGTTCTCCATTAATATCGGTAATCCGACCTGTCACACGATTTTTCTTTTCTTGCTGCAAAGCAGGTATTTCCGTAGATAATATAATTTTCTTATCGAGCACAGAATACTTAACATTAGTACCTTCGAATACCTCATCAAGTATCTTAAATATATTGCTTTTATTAGCAGAAACAGATACCCGACGATTTAAATCTACATGTTTATTATTAAAGAAAAAACCAAACTCGGATTGTTCTTCTATTCTCTGCAATACATCTCCTACTGTCTGATTTTGTACTTTTAGACTAATGACAGCATTATTCTGTGCATAGACACCCGATGCACACGCAAAACTAACGGAGCAAATCAAAATTAGAACGAATAGTCTCATAGCAAGCGGAATTTTTTTAAAGGTCAACCAAAGTGACTTTACCACCCACAAAAGTTGGATGCTAAAATAATTTTGCATAAATTTGTAATGATTTAAAGTTAAAAAACTGGTTTATCTACGCTTGTCGCCAAACAAGCTGAGAAAAAGATAGACTGATTTTCATATGGAATGATACGCCAATATCATTCCATATGTTTTGTTTTAGGTAGAGTTGTTTTTCATGTCATTAAAATATTAAGTGGTTAGTATATAACTAATAAATCTCTATTTTAATCTTCCTATCCAATATATTCGCATCTTCAATTTGACGCCAGCGTATCTTAGAAGATATTTTGAAGTGATCTAATATACGCTCCAAGCGTTCATTTGTAAAGGTACCGTTGAATGTATCATCTAACCCTTTCCTGTTGTTTATTATAAATTGAACGTTATAACGTTTCTCCAACATATGAAGAGCCTCCCACAAAGGAGTATTTTTCAAAATAACCTTACCATCCTTCCAGGATGTTTCAGACTCGCAGGAAGTAGCAGAGAGACGTACCTTTCCTTCCTTTGAATTATATGTCAGTTTCTCACCGGGTTTAAGTTTTACTGCATGAGCCTGCTCATTCTTCTTGAATAAGAAGTTTACTTTTCCTTCGACTAATGTAGTCACAACATTCTCTCCTCCTTCATAAGCCTCAACATTAAAATGCGTCTCCAATACTTCTATTTGAGATTGATACATAGTAGAAACCAAAAAACGTTTCGATGGATCTTTCATTACTTCAAAGTAGGCTTCACCTTTTAAAAAGACCTCACGAGTATTTCCGTCAAAACGGCTCGGATATGATAAAGAGGATTCTGAGTTCAAATAAACGACTGTG
>ENA-UONV01000787-UONV01000787.1-human-gut-metagenome-genome-assembly--contig:-CS4-NODE-787-length-32683-cov-8.787483_pt1 | contig 32683 bp, 28 predicted proteins | sample MGYA00242461_ERZ724008 | MGnify/ENA metagenome assembly ERZ724008 | reverse complement strand
AATACCGACCTCCAATCGTTAGATTTTTAGGTCTAACTTTTGGGGGTCGGTACATGCAGCCGGGGCTTTTTCTATTTTGTGAAGCCTCTTCAAACAGTTATGCACTTTGTGTCAGCTTCTTCTCTGGGAAAATGCCATTCTCGGCTTCAAAGAAATAGTTCTGCGCGGGAAGATGTTCGTGAATGATAGATTTGAGGGGGCGGTCATGCCAAACCGGAAAAAGCAGGCTGCGGCATGACCGCCGCCACGAAAAGAGTCATGCCAAACCGTACAAAAGCAGGTCATGGCATGACCGCCGCCACGAAAAGAGTCATGCCAAACCGTGCAAAAGCAGGTCGTGGCATGACTGCCGCCACAAAAAGAGTCATGCCAAACGAGGAAAATCAGGCTGCGGCATGACCGCCGCCACGAAAAGAGTCATGCCAAACCGTGCAAAAGCAGGTCGTGGCATGACCGCCGCCACAAAAAGAGTCATGCCAAACGAGGAAATCTCGCTCATGGCATGACTTTTGTATAGTATGTACGTAAACTATTCAGGGGACCCCTCCCCATATGTACAAATTAAAATCTAATTTTCTCCCACAAATCGCAGGGTTGAACTCTTTGGAACACGGATACCGGCCATCTTCAGGTTGGTATTTCCTTTGAGTTGAATGGTAAGATCTACGGATTCACCAAGTTCCAGCCAAGGCATACATTTTTCGGTGGAAAAATGTGTGGTGTTGAGGATCAGAGTGCCGTGGAAACCATCCTCGAACCAGATACGGAGGTTGGATTGGAAACCGGTAGCACCGATCAATTTAATTGGGAGATCCTTACCTGCCTGCTGGGCAATGTGAATGTCGGTATATTTGCCGAGTGCCATCTGAACCAGCGAGATGGATTGTGGCTTGTCGACGATGTAATCTTTGCGGACCATGGAAGACGATCGGTTTTTGTTGTATTCCAAAATCTCAATCTGGATGTGAGGGTCGATCTGTTCCAAAGGTTCCGGATTTGGACGAGCGGTATAATACCCTTGGATGAGATCCACGCCGAGGCGGATTACTTCCTTCAACTCTTCTGAAGTTTCAATTCCTTCTGCGAGCGTCAGAATATTGTTATCATGTGCAAAATCAATAATATCTTTTACAAAATGCTGCTTTTGTGGATTGTTCTGAATTTCTTCCATAAGCATACGGTCAATTTTTACATATTTTGGCATATAACGAAGCAGGTTATTTACATTGGAGTACCCTGAACCATAGTCGTCAATTGCCGTCTCAACCTTAAGTTTGGCATAGGATTGCTTGATGTCAGACAGACACTTATTGTCCAATTCTTCCTGCTCTGTAAGTTCCACGACAACTTGTCCGCGGTGTTCATTTAATTGTTCGTGGAGGCGGTCTTTGTCGGAATCCACAAGTTGAGCCCCCGGAATGCTGTTAATAAATGTCTTCTTTCCAATAAATTTCTTTGGATTTTCTTTCATATAATGCAGCACATTAAATAGTGTAGCTTTTTCCACGTCATAGAGTCGGCCAAGGCGTTTAGCACTAGTCAAAATATCCAGTGGAGAAATTTTTTGTTCTGTATTGGCACGCATCAATGCTTCATAAGAGAAAATCTTACCGGTCCGTGCGTCGACAATTGGCTGAAAGTAATATATAAATTTATTATCGTCAAGCAGGTTCATAACGACCAGATCCTGTTCTTTGTCTTTCTCAGATAAATGAGTAGAAGGATCACGCTGTCGCAACTCTTGTGATTTTTTCCCGTTTTTTTCGCTGATCGTATCATTGATCAGCGGCTCGAGCGAATGGATCTGTCCAATCGGCTTAGATTTACAGTTATAGCAGATATGGATCTGGAAAGAATGACTGTTTTGCTGGTTAAATATATTTATTTTGTTTAATAAAGTGCTTATAAATTCATCTGCTCGATGTACATTTTTGTCAGAAATAATGGAGCAGACAATAAAATCATCGTTTCCTGTCCGGGCACAGATTTCATCGGAAAAGGAACATTCCTGAATGAGGTGGGACAAGGCGGTAATCGCAAAATCACCCTCTGTGCGGCCATAGCCGGCATTGATGTCTTTCAGACCACTCAGGTCAATGGAAGTAATCGAAAGTGTATCGTGCGCATGTACGGACTCGGCGATCAGCTGTTTTGTCTGCGTAATCAGACCGCGGTAATTGTAAAGACCGGTCAATGAATCACGGATTTGTGCGGACTCCATTTCTTTTAACAACTGGCGCAAAATATCCTGCCGGTAGAAGGATTCCATTCCCTGCATCACATTGTGAAGCCACAAATGGTAACTTTCATCGTATACGCGAGGTTCGTCGCCGTAGCTGATGACTGCGTAACCAAAACATTGGTCGTCAAAATGAAGCGGTGTAAAAATGTAAGCCGAAGGTTTTTCATGGTCTTCATGAAGTTCCGGTAAAATCAGTTTTGTATCAAATGAATTCGAAAAATCAATATGATTTTCTGTGCTACAGTTTTTATTACAATGAACAACCGGGTACATGCGGTCGGAATAGCCAAGACGAATAGCTTCATCGCCGATCATCTTTGATGCATGATTCCAGTTTTCATTCAGACAGATGTGGAAATTGTTATAATTTCCCAACTGGTAGGTGTATTGAAACACAACGTTAAAAAAGTCCCGGTAAGAATGCTGGGATAGCAAATCCTCCATCAAATGGTTAAAACAGGAATAATAACTGTTAGAAGAAAGCTTTGTTTCCCATTGGTCGCGAAGTGGCGACAACAGGCTGAGATTATCCGTCGAACAGCCGCAGCTTCCACCAATCCAAAGGTCCGTCTCCGGTACATATTCCGGAATTGGTTTGTCGTTGAGAGAAGCATCGATCCACCGGAGGCTGTATTTGCCGCAAGACTTCGCCGGGATTTCCGCAGAAGTCAATGAAATCGGGCTGTAACGGCCATCCTGAATCGAGTCATACCCGATCACAGCGATATCATCAGGAACCTTGATGCCATGCTCAGTAAGTGCGGAACAAACGCCTATCGCCATACAGTCATTGGCACAGGCAATTGCTTCCGGAAGTTTTTGGCGTTCCAAAAGCATCTGTTCCACCATTTGGTTACCGCTCGTATACCAATAATCTCCGTGGTAAATGTTTTCGTCAAGAACCGGAAGACCGTGCGCTTCCATGCTCTCCTTATAGCCACGCAGACGCTCAATCGAATGAATATGAGTTTCACGTCCATTTAAGAAAACGATATCTTTATAATGATGCACCTCGATCAAGTGATCGATCAGACGGCGGATCGGAGTGCAGTGATCATTCATAACGGATGGAAAATACGGACTTTTCTGATCAATGACCAGAACCGGACCATCAAATTTGTCGTGAATTTTCTTCTGAATGGAATCCGAAAGACCGGTTGTCTGTAGCGTATCCAGAAGAATAACGATAGCATCAAGCATGTCGTAATTGATCAATTCGTAGATATTTGACTCCCCTAGTTCACGAAGATTTGTCTGCTGATATTTTACATACATTGAAAAAATCAAGACATCATAATCAGAGGCAAATGCTTCCTGCAAAAAACCCTGCATAAAATGATTTTGAGTTGTTTCATCTGCTTGCGCCAATAAGACGCCAATCCTTTTCCGTGCCATAAAATCTCTCCAAATAAGATATTAACAAATACAATGCCTCAAGAATATTATATACGTTCCGGGAAATTTTTTCAATCCTAAACACATAAACAATTGGTAAAGAAAAAGTAAAGTATGGAATCGTTTCGAAATAATAAAAACTTATGGGGCTGCCAATCGACAGAAACGGAAGCTATCTCACGATAAATCTTCATTTTTATCGAAGAATAGAACAGTCTTATTGCATAAAACTCGATATTTATGCAATTGCGACGTATTCTTCTCTTAAAAATATTGATTTATAACGTTAGATAGCAGGTTTCGTCGATTGACAGACCATAAGTTTATACTATCAAAATGAGTCATATAAATAATAGTTGACAGATTGGTTTATAGATGATAAACTAGGTTTATAAAACATAGACCGAAAGGAGAAAAAGGATGAGACAGAGCATTTTATCGGAAAGTGAACTGGCGTTTGCGGAGATTGTGTGGGAAAATGCACCGATTCGTTCCGGAGAATTGGTAAAATTGTGCGAGGAGAGGCTGGGATGGAAAAAATCGACGACGTACACCGTGCTTCGAAACTTGTGCCAAGCGGGCATTTTTGAAAATGAGAATGCGGTGGTTGCGGTGAAACAGACGAAGGAAGAGTATCTTGCAAGCGAGAGCGCGCAGATTGTGGAAAACCGTTTTGAGGGGTCGATTTCCAAATTCGTCACGGCATTTACCGGGAAAAAGAAATTGAGTAAAAAGCAGATTGAGGAATTGAAACGAATTATCGAGGAAAATGAGTAAGGGGGCAGAAACGATGAAAGAATGGATTGGGGAACTGTTTCGTGTGCTTGGCAGAAATGTGTGGATATCGCATTTGTGGGACACTTGTTTGGTGGCGAGCGTGGCAATCATTTTCTTGCTTTTGATCCGGCCGCTGCTTAAACATCTGCCGAGGAGTGTGGCATATGTGCTCTGGATTGTGGTGGCCGCGCAGATTTTGTGCCCGGTGTCGTTTTCCGGTATTTACCTGGCGCTTCCGAAACAGGTGTCCGAACAGGTTTCGGTGGGAAAACAGACATTGCAGATGGAAGAAATTTCCAATTCTTTACGGGAGATGAAGCTGGCTGCAGGAGGGCAGAGTGAACAGGGGGAAGTAAAAGGAGAAGCGATAACAAGCGAAGACAAGGTGCAGCAAACAGAACCGTTCATTCGCACGCAGGAAACGAAGCATACGCAGCCGACGGTTACGGCGGCGCAGGGAGTGCTTAGTGTGTGGGTGCTTGGGATGGTGGTGTGCCTTGGGATGCTGGTTGTGTCATTGGTACGGAATAAACGACGTTTTGCGGATGCCATTTTGTGGAGAGACAATGTATATATGCATGAAGCGGTGGAAAACTCATTTGTCGGAGGAGTCATTGTGCCGAAAATTTATCTTTCATCGAAACTTCGCGGGGAAGAATGCGAAAGAGAGAGGGAATTGCTTCTCTGCCATGAAAGAGTGCATGTAAAACGGAGGGATTATTTGCTTAAAATTGTTTGCTTTCTGGCGTTTTCGGTGCTTTGGTTCAATCCGCTCTGCTGGGCAGCGTATCATTTCTTTGTGCTTGACATGGAAGTGTCGTGTGATGAGGCGGTGATACGGAAACTCGGTGCGCGGACGCGGAAAGAATATTCGTATCTGCTTCTTGCGATGGCGGACAAGGGAAAACACGGCTGGTTTCAGGAACCGGCATTCAGCGTCAGTTCGGTAAAAGAGCGGATTGTTAGTGTAATGAAGTATCAAAAACCAAAATGCTGGATCACGGTGCTGTCCGTTGTCATTGTGTTGCTTTGCGGATGCGGGATCGCGTCTCAGCCGGAGACGGTGCAAAATCTCGTCAGCAAGGGAGAAGAAGATGTGGAAACCACGGAGTTTAAGGAGGAAGTTGTCGATCAGACACAGGAGTTTTCCGAATTTTCGCAAGGCGGCAGGCTGAATGTGTATGAATATTGTGATAATGTGGACGACGAAGGAACGTATTATAAACTTGCGGCGTTGATGGATCAGCAGAAATTTGAAAAATTTGTCAAATTAAAACGAGTGGATGGTGTGTGGAAAAAAGAGAATGTTCCGTGGAACCAGACCTTGTTAGATTATATGAAAAAACTGGATAAGTATTGGTATCCTTATATCAGCATTTTAGAGGGCGAGGATGGACAGATTTTTGTGGCATTGGAAAAATGGAGTGCGCCTTATGACAAACAGGGTTCGGACGGCGAGAGTTATGTCGTAGAGGAACGTATGCTGCGGTATGATGCCGAAAATGACCAGCTTGTGAAATTGAACATTCCTCAGATAAGCGCGAAAGAAGTGTATGGAAAAGACAGAAAGGGAATTGCTTCCAACCGTTATCTGGCGGCGACCGGAAATCAGGTATTTATCGCGACGGCAGAGAAATTGTTTGGCTGGTATGATCTGACGACGGGAAAATGCATCAATCCAATGGAAGATCTGCGCAAAGAATGTATGGTAAAGACTACGATTGCTAAGGGCAACGGCGTGATCGCGGTGACTTCGCAGCAAAATGGAAAAACGCTCGATGTAAATGTATATGATATGGACAGCGGAAAATTGGAATATACGATTCCGACAGAGGTGAATCTTGATGAGTGGCAGAAAATGCAGGAAGATTATCTCAATTTTTACCAGCTTGACATCCGCAATGATACCATTTATTTCCTGACACCGAACGGTGTGGATAAAGCGGAGATCGGAGAAGAAAAATGGACGAAGTTTATGGATCCGGAAACGTCGCAGGAATTTTATTTCTCCGAGAGCAATATGGCGACCGATGGGTTCATTGTAGTCAGCGATTCCGAATTTTATATTGATTTGTATAAATTGAAAATGGGTTCCGAGGTCACTCCGCAATGTTGCCACTATACAAAAATGTAAAAATACGGTATAATAAAAGCAGCAAAATTGTGAAAAGAAAGCGAGGGTGATTATGTCATTTAGTATTTTAGGAAAAATCCGGGAATCGGAAGAAGAACGGCCGGAGTTTTATGATGATCTCAATCTCACACAGTGGATCGAGGAAATCAATGGACAGCTCGGCATTTATGATCTTCGGGAGTATTTCCGGCAGATGCCTGACGGAAGGGAGCAGATCCGATTCCGCCAGGAAGTGCTGCAGGAAATCGATGAAGAAATGAGGATAAAACTTACAGAATTTGTCAATCGAATCCGGCAGGCACAGGAAAATGAAGCGTACATAAATTCCGAGACAGGCGAGCAGATCACAGATGAACTCAGCAAGGCGCATTGGAAACTGGAAGTCGCTGTAATGTATTTTACGGCGGTGGATGAACTGTTTGCTTTTTTGGAAGAGCGAGAGTGCAGGGCACGCGGCTGGCAGCAGTTTTTGGAAATGTGTAAGGAAGAGAGCGGAAAGCCGGAAGTGAGGGCGTATCACGATATGGCACTTTCGACGAGTGCGGAACTTGAAAAAATTCGTTACAGTCTGCGGATCGAGGGAGACCATGTCGCGATCCTGCCGTCGGTGGTGGAAGACGATTATGTGAAGGAACTGTGCGAAAAATATCCGCAGATGATAAAGCACCCCGGAAAAATGGGAAACCTTCTGCCGGGAGGAAAAGCGGGAACACCGCTGGAACAGCGAATTTTCAAATATTTGCAGAAAAAATTTCCACAGCAGTTTAAAAGACTGGAAGAATTTGGAAAACAAGAGGTGCGCATTTACCAGCCGGGGATTATGCAGTTTCATAAGGAAATCTGCGTATATCTTTCGATATTAAAATTTCAGCATCATATGAAATATTTCCATTATGATTTTTGCATGCCGGAGTTTTCGGATGCGGCATTTGAAGTGACCGGTGGATACGATCTTGCGCTGGCATTGAAAAATCAAAAAGAGGGAAAAGAGACGGTAGCGAACGATTATTATTATCGTGGAAAAGAACGGTTTTTCGTTATAACGGGGCCAAACCAGGGAGGAAAGACGACATTTGCGAGAGCGGCAGGGCAGCTTGTGTATTTTTCGCTGATGGGCTTTCCGGTGCCGGCAAAGCGGGCGGTTCTTCCGCTTTTTGACGGCTTATTGACACATTTTTCCGTGGAAGAGAGCATGCAGAGTGGCCGCGGAAAACTGAAAGAAGAATTGGTGCGCCTGTCCGGGATGATGCATGCGGAAAAGCGCAACGTATTTGTTATCATCAATGAACTTTTTACGTCGGCGGCGACGTACGATGCCTATCATATGGGGCGTCGCGTGATCGAGCATTTCCTTGACCGCAGCTGCTACGGAATTTATGTCACGCACATCGAGGAACTTGCGGAGGAAAATGAACAGATCGTCAGCCAGGTGGCATCGCTGATCGAGGGAAATGTCAAAGTGCGAACGTTCAAGATTCGCCGGAAAAAGGCCGAAGGTAAAGGATATGTCGAGCCGATTGTGGAAAAATACGGGTTGACTTACGAGGAGATCAAAAGGAGGATTCATCATGTTTGAGGTAGCACTTTTGTATCCGGACAAACAGCAGGGGGCGGCAAAACGTTATGGCATGCCGCAGGACATGAGCAAGGATTTGAATCTTTCGGTGATTCTTCGGGTGATGGCAAAAGAGGACGAGGAAATATTTACCAATTGTCAGCGCGTGCTTTTATGCCCGGTGACGGATGAAAAGACGCTTCATTTCCGCCAGCAGATGGTGTCTGATGCCGTGTCGCATCCGGGATTTTACGAGGAAATGTACCGTATCGCGAAAGAGGCGATGCAGGAAATTCACAAATACACATCGAAAAAGACAAGCAATAAGGTGGTGCAGATAACAGAGTCGCTGGATCTGCTTCGGATTCTTTTAAAATATCTGCGGTACTTAAAAGATCATTTGCGGAGTGAACAGGCAGAAAAAGCGGATGGCATGTATCTGTTTACGACAAAATTCAGGGAACATTTTACCGATGATTTTGCGAAAGATCTGGAACGACATATCGACGATATGGCTGTGCTGATGCAGGGCGGCAGACTGATTCTGACTGCCGGAGTGGCTGGCGGTCTTAAATGCGGTGATGCGATGGTGAACCGGCTTGACCCGGTCGATTACCGAAAAATGGGAAAATTTCGCAGGACATTGCGGTGGCTTCTTCTGCATCTGGCATCTCCGGAAGCTGTTTTGCTTAATCAGGAAGCGTTGAAGCAGGATGCTATTCGAATGGAAGAAAACGGATTATTGTATACGCAGGAAATTTATCGCGAGTTTTTGTACCAATTTCAGGAATTTTTCAGCCAGCTGCAGATTCAAGTCGGATTTTATGTCGGTTGCGCGAATCTGGGGCGGAGCCTGCACAATTTAAAAATGAAAACCTGCTATCCGCGCGTGAGCCAGGAAAAGGGCCATATCGAATACCGGCATTTGTATGAACTGGGACTTGCCCTTGAAACGCTGAAAAATCCGGTGGACAATTCCCTTACTGATTCCTGCCATCTCCATGTGATCAGTGGGGCGAACCAGGGCGGAAAATCGACATTTTTGCGAAGCGTCGGTATTGCGCAGGTAATGATGCAGGCGGGTATGTTTGTTCCGGCGGTGTATTTTGAGAGCCCGTTGTATGATAATATATTGACACATTTTACCAGACGTGAAGATAGCAGCATGAACAGCGGGCGGCTGGATGAGGAAATGAAGCGAGTGAACCGCATCGTGGATATGGTGACGGATCGAAGTCTCATCCTTTTCAATGAGTCGTTTTCCAGTACGACGGAAAAAGAGGGGAGCCGGATCGCGGAGCATATTATTCAGGCAATGTATGACAGTGGCGTGAGTGTGTTTATAGTGACCCACCTTTTTGCATTTGCAAGTCAGATGTATGCGAAAAAACTGCAGGGAGCGCGATTTTTAAGTGCAGAGCGAAAAGAAGACGGAACACGTACGTTTAAAATGATCGATCATGAGCCGACGGAGACAAGTTACGGATTGGATCTGTATGCAGAAATCATAGAGCAAAAAGAGTAAAAGAAAGGGATGCCCTCATGTGAGAGCATCCCTTTTATCGTGCGCTTTGCGACGCACATGTGAATTAATTCAATTTTTTCGCTAAGGCATTCCACTTATCATTTCCAAGTTTTTTCGTTACGGTAAGCCCGGTGTCTAAATCGTAATAGGCATCGGAAAGAGAAGTGGATCCACCACCGTGAAGCGCTTTGACATAATCCTTTGCGCTGGTACCAAGGCGGATAAATTCTTCCTCCGAAACATCGCTGGAGCGTTCGGCAAGTGCCTCAATCTTCGCGCCGGTGACAAACATTTCCTTTGCGGACTCTTTATTTGATTTGGTGACTCCATCTTTGATGACTTTGTAGTCCTTACGGATGGTGTCGGCAAGAGATTTCAATGTACTCACGGAAATAGAATCTGTGGCGGTTATCTCATTTTTTGCCTCGACTGCAGCATCTTCATAATCATCAGACACTTCATTCCACGGAATGGAAACCGAAGGGGTGTCCTTCTCGGTTTTGTCCGAAGAAGTATCTTGTGAATCCGAAGAAGTATCTGTCTGTGAGTTATCTGAGGATGTTGTATCTGTTGGTGTCTGAGTGTCTTGTGTATTATCTGAGGAACATCCTGCAAGCAATACTGTGGCGAAAATACAGACAGCACATAATGATAAAAAGCGTTTTAACTTCATACTTGCTCCTCCTTATTTTTATGATGTTTCGTAACTATTCAGGACGCCCCTTCCCCACATTCGCATTTCGAACACTTCGTGTTCTTTTCTCGCCTTTGACAAGGCTAAAAATGCTCATATGTGGAGGGGAGCCCTATTAGGATCTCAATGTATGGAAAATCAAAGTCTCTTACGTGCAAGCACGACGATTCATTGATTTCCATACATTGGATCCTGAATAGTTACGATATTTCTTTTAATAGTATATTGCTTTAATTATATAAAGGATACCATATTTGGAAGAAAAATGCAAATGAAAAGCCGAAATTTTATGGAAAAATGAGAAAAGTCATGATATAATGAAGCATACCTAAGAGACGGGAAGGAAGTACAATGGATAAAAAGACGATCAAACATGCCCGGCTTTGCGTGGTACATTTCGCTGGTGGCAAGTGCAGCGGTATACACGGGCGCGTTTCAATTTGTACTTATTACCTTTTTGAGCAGCGGTGCCGCCATCACGTTTTTTCTGCGTGCTTTTCCGTTTTTGATCTTTCATGGTGAGCGGAAAATTCCGTCGTGCCTGGAAATACTTGGGAAAATCTGCCGCCGGCGATCGTGGCAGTGTTGGTCGTTTACTGTCTGAAAGACGTCCGTGGAAATTTTACCCAGACCGGAATCCGGCAGATTGCCGCCGGACTGGTGGTCGCCGTGACGTATAAATGGAAGCACAATACACTGCTTAGTATATTGATCGGAACGGTGGTATATATGGTTTTGCTGTGGGTGAGGTAAAAAATAGTTGCTAAAGTTGAAAAAATGTGTTATTTTATTAAAAACGATTTTATTAAAATTATTTTTAATAAAACTGATTTTAATAAAAGGGGGAAATCAGACATGTTTATTGGAAGAGAAAGAGAGTTGCAATCTCTGCAGGAATTTTACGATAAAGATGGATGTGGTATGACGGTTATTTATGGCCGCCGGCGTATTGGCAAATCCACATTGATCACCGAATTTATAAAGCAGAAAAAAGTTATTTTTTATACGGCAACAAAAGTAGGAAAAGAACGAAATCTTGAACTTTTTTCCAGACAGGTTATGTCATTTTTCTTTCCTGATGCCCCAGAGATGTTATTTCCTTCGCTGGATGCGGTTTTTGATTTTATTGGAAAAAATGTGGTACAGGAAAAAGTATTGCTGGTAATTGACGAATTGCCCTATTGGGCGGAGAAAGATGAGGCGCTTTTATCGGTTTTACAAAAATATATGGACACTTCCTGGAAGGATAAAAATGTAAAAATAATCTTATGTGGTTCTGCCCTGAGTTTTATGGAAAAGAAAGTATTAAGTGAAAAGAGTCCGCTGTTTGGCAGAAGAGATTCGCAGATTAAGTTAGAACCGTTTGATTATCTGGATGCTGCTAAATTTGTTCCGGAATATTGTGCCCGGGATAAGGCAATCTGTTATGGAATTACGGGCGGAGTGGCAAAATATCTTTCGATGATGGATTCTCAAAAAAGCCTCGATGAAAATATTATCAGATTATTTTTTAAAACGGATGGATATTTATACGATGAGACAAGAAATTTGTTGACGCAGGAATTTTCGGATATTTCATTGGTGAATAATATTATTGAACAGATAGCATATGGGAAAAATACAGTAAATGAAATAGCGACAAAACTTGGCGAAACAGCACCTGCTATTTTGTATTCGTTAGAGAAATTGATAAATGTAGGCTTGGTACAAAAGAGAAAATGTATTACAGAAGAAAAAAATAAGAAAAAGACGCAGTATGTTTTGAAGGATTTTATGTTTAAATTTTGGTATGAATTTATTCCAAAAGCGACGAGTGTGATCGAAATCGGGCAGGGGGAACGGTATTATAATAAAGTCGTGAAGCCGGAGATTCATTCCTTTATGGGGACGGTTTTTGAAGAAATGTGCAGATATTATACATTAAAAGAAGGCGTCCTGGGAAAATTTGGATGTTTTATCACGAATACTGGTGTCTGGTGGGGGACGGAGACAATTACAAATGCGGAGGGAAAGCGTTGTTCACAGTCGGCGGATATTGATGTGGTAGGAGTGTCAGAACCGGAAAAGAAAGTAATTTTAGGGGAGTGCAAATTTAAAAATGAGAAGATCGATAAGAAAGTATATGAAACACTCATACGTCGGGGAAATCAGCTTAAATTAAAATATCATATTGAGAAATATGTGTTGTTTTCCATGTCAGGATTTACAGAATGGTTTGATTCCCTCGAAGACAATAATGTAATCCTCCTCACACTGGAGGATTTGTACCGGCAGCCCTGACCCGCATATTTTCCCTGCGCTCGGCGTATAATGTAAAAATGCGCAGCAGAGGGAAATTACATGCTTAATAAATTGTGGGGAGCGATGATTGTGATCGGAATCGCTGTCGCTGCCTTTCAGGGGAAAATTGGAAATGTCGGCACGGCGGCGATCGATTCGTCGAAAGAGGCGGTGATGCTTTGTATCACGATGCTTGGGGTTATGTCGATGTGGACAGGAATTATGAATGTGGCGAAAAAAGCCGGTTTGATCGATGCCATGACGAGGGCACTCAGACCGGTTTTGCGTTTTTTATTTCCGGATATTCCGCGGGAACACGAGGCAAATGAGTATATTGCTGCCAATATCATCGCCAATGTATTGGGACTTGGGTGGGCGGCGACGCCGTATGGCCTGAAAGCAATGGCGGCACTTCGGGAGTGCCAGAAAGAAAATGGCGAGACGGGAAATGTCGCAAGCACGGATATGTGTACGTTTCTTATCATCAATATTTCGTCGCTGCAGCTGATCCCGGTCAATATTATTGCGTACCGCAGCCAGTATGGATCGGTATCGCCGACATCCATTCTTGGCATGGGACTGGTGGCGACATTGTTTTCGACCGCGGCCGGCGTATTGTTTTCCGTGATCGCGCGAAAATGTACCAAACGCCGGGAAGGAGGAAAGGTATGAGATTTTTGTATTATCTTTCCGACAGCATGATTCCGCTTGTTTTGATCTTGGTGACCGGCTATGGACTGCTGCAAAAAGTCGATATATTTGATGCGTTTATCGAAGGAGCCGTAGATGGATTTAAGACGGTTTATAAGATTCTTCCGACACTCATCGGTCTTATGATTGCGATTGGAATTTTAAGGGAATCCGGTACACTGGGGTATGTAGCATCGGCGATTGCACCGGTGACAGAGCGGCTCTGTTTTCCTTCGGAACTTGTGCCGCTTGTGACCGTGAAAATGTTTTCTTCTTCGGCGGCGACAAGCCTTCTCCTGGATGTTTACAAACAGTTTGGGCCTGACAGCCGCCTCGGGGTGCTGGCTTCGGTACTTATGAGCTGCTCGGAGACCATTTTTTACACAATGAGTGTGTATTTTATGACAGCGAAAGTGACAAAGACAAGATATACACTTGCCGGTGCTTTGTTTGCGACGCTGATAGGAATTATTGTCTCGACGCTGCTTGTGGGTGTGTGAAAGAAGTGCGTGAAAATGCAGCGGATTGCTTTTCCGCTTGCACAAATACTGTCAGATAGTGTATAATAGGATTTGCAGAGAACAAAAGAAAGGAATTTAGAAGAGTGAAAGAACGGTTTAAGAAAATTATGAATGTGCTGTATCTGGTGATTTTTTCCATTGCGGCATTGTGGGAATATATGCAGTTTTTTATGTATTATGATCTTCCGCAGATCGTAGTCATTTTGCCAATTATCGGACTTTTGGCAGCAGTTGCTCTGAAAAAGTGGAGCTTTTTGCTGCTCGGAACGACGACATTGATGGCAGTGGTATTTCAGTTTATCGAAGATCCGCAGGATGGTCTTGGTTATGTGGACACTTCTAAAATAACGATCATTTTGAAGATATTGCCGGCGGTACTTTTGTTTTTGTTGATCGGAATCGCCGCAGGATTGCTTGTTCGCATGGCATTTCGCAAAGACCGCCATATCAGTCTGCGCATTTTGTTCTGCGGACTTGGGGTATTGTTGGCACTTGCCGCCGGAATTGTTTTGTTCCGCAACCCATTGTACCCGTTTGTTGCGAGACATCAGATTCACCGGTATGCGCAGAAGTATGACAAGAAGGAGTACCCGGTAAGTGACGTGGTTGTTTATTACAGTTATACCGACTTGCAGTATTTGGGACGAGTTGTCATGAGCGATGGTGTGATTTATCCCCTGTCGCATGATATGAAAACCGGAGAAGTAAAAGAAGAAAAAAATTGACAAATTTGTAACAAAATTGTAAGATATTATATCAGATAGTAACGCAAGAATGGAGCGCTGATATGAAGAAAAACGAAAATGTTATCTGGCAGAAAAATAAAGTGTCATATGAGGACCGCTGCCGGGTATTGGGGCAGCAGGGGAAAGTAGTCTGGTTTACCGGTTTGTCCGGTTCCGGAAAATCGACGATTGCTGTGGAATTGGAAAAAATGCTGAATGAAGCAGGGAAAGCCGTATATCTTTTGGATGGGGATAATATTCGATGTGGTATTAATTCGGATCTTGGTTTTTCCGACGAGGACCGAAATGAAAATATCCGCAGGATTGGAGAAATCGCTGCGTTGTTCCGCGATGCCGGAATCATTACGCTCGTTTCGTTTATTTCTCCATTTCGTGAGATGCGCCGCGTCGCAAGAGAGCGCATCGGCGAAGGAAATTTTGTCGAAGTGTATGTAAATACGGATCTGCAGACTTGTATGGAGCGCGATCCGAAGGGACTGTACAAAAAGCAGATTAAGAATTTTACGGGAAAGGATTCCGGTTACGAGGAACCATTGGCGCCGGAATTGATCGCAGATACGAAAAAATATACCGCAAAGGAATGCGCTGAACAGATTTTTGATTACATTATGATGTAGGTGAGAAAATGAGGATATCCGACAGATTAAAAGAAGAAGTGAAGGCACGCAGGGAAGAGTGGCAGATTCAAAAAAATGCGAACAAAAAGAACGTGCTTCACGGCGAGGGCGGAACCGTTACGCTGCGCCCGAAAGAATGGGTGGCGCATGGAGCAGCAGAGTACGAAGAAACATTTGGCAGACTTCCCAAGAATGCTTATAAGGGAAATGTCAGAGAGGAGAAAATGTACTCTCTGACATCACAGGCCAAAGACTGGTTTTTGGAATTGCAATTAAGAAGCGACAAATACACATTTAAAAATATGCTGGCAGTGATCGACCCTTTTGATGAGGCTCCGCTGACAGCTCTTGTGATGTTTTCGACAATTACGGATTACCGCGTGCGCACAACGGTTTTCGGTGATGTAGAAGAGACAAATTTTGTATATGAATTTCCGGAAGGAAAACGCCATCGCATACCGATTCTTGGATTGTATGCCGGAAGAGAGACAAAAGTGCAGATTGAACTGCTGGACGAGCAGGAAGAAGTGTGCGATACGCGTATATTTATGCTGCAGACCGAGGAACTGCCGGATGATTTGAAAGGTGCGGTAAAGGCTGAGAAAATCAATAAAAAATCGGCCTTTCAGAATATTTTGGTGGCGGGCGGCATCGACATCCGTCCATGCGTTTTTGACCGCGAGGGAAAAATCCGTTATTATCTCCGCAGAAAACCGAAAGGATATGGAATTTTTCCACTTTCCAAAGGACGTTTTCTTTTTATGGAACAGGATATTTCTGCGCCTTCCTTTACCAATCCGCATTCGATCCAAATGTATGATATGGATTTTCTGGGACGAGTGGGACGCACGTATTTTGTGAAAAATGGTGCGCATCATACGGTGGAAGAAAAAACACCGGAGGGCAATATTTTGACAGCGGGAAACAGCCTTGAGGGACATTCCGAAGATCTTGTGCTGGAAATTGACCGCGCGACCGGAACAATTGTACATAAATTAAAAGTGGGCGATGTATTTGATGACACTTATCAGGATATGATGGACTGGGCACATATCAATTCGGCATCGTACGATACGGAGCAGGATTCCATGTTAGTGTCCATGCGAAATATTCATTCTGTCGCGAAATTTGACTGGAGTACCGGTGAGATAAAATGGCTGATGGCGGATCCGAGATTCTGGGAAGGTACGCCGATGGCCGAAAAACTTTTGACGCCCGTGGGCGAGGTACCGTGGTTTTATCAGCAGCATGCCGTATTTGAAGTGCAGCTGACACAAAATGAAAATCCGGATATCCGTTATATTATGGTGTTTGACAATCATTGGCACAAACGCCGCAAGGTGAAATTTTTTGATAAAGATGAACAGAGTTACATCAGTTTTTATGAAGTCAATGAACGGGAGAAGACAGTAAAATTGTACAAGCGCATTGCCTGTCCAAAGTCAAAGATCCGTTCGAACGCGATTTTTGTCGAAGAGGATCGAAGGCTGTACATTATGGCCGGATCCCTTGTGCCGGAAATCGATGGAAATCTGGGACTCATTCGCGAGGTGGATTTTGACACCGAGGAAATTTTGAGTGAGTATTATGTGAAACCGGGATTTTTCCGCGCTCACGAATTTTGTCCGGATATGACATCGCTGTCGAAAGCTCTCGTGCAGAATGCAGATTATCTTCTCGGAGAACTCAAACGGCCGATTCTCGCTGAAAATGAGCGGTTGGCTGCGTGGGATTTTGAAGCGGCAAAAAATGTTACGGATTCGATGATCCGTTATCGCAGGCGCGAGGATGTATTTTATGTCCGCGAGGTCGACCACACGATTCAGACTGTCATTTTCCGCGGAAAGGAAAAAGTCTGGTATGTGGATTTCAAGGATACCTATCAGACCATGAAAACATTTGAAAATGCCGTGTATTATATTGCGATGTGGATGGATGTCCTTCCTCCCGACCAGTATGATATTTATCTTGAAATTGACAATGATTTACAAAATACCGGCAAGAAGATTGTGAAGCAAAAGTAAATTTTTATCATAGATACCTTTGTACTGCCAATGCGGAACCGGCGTGAAAAAGCGTCCGGTTTCGATGGTGATCGAAGGTATCTTTTTTTCGTATACGCACCAGTCGCCAAACCCGCCGCCGGGAAGGGTGCTTCCGGCATTTTTTCCGCGAGCTTCGATCAATGGATATCCGGTCGTGGCATGCGCGACGGATGCCATTTTCACGATATGGTTTCGGAGACTTCCGGTCACATTATAATCATAATAGATTAAGCTGCCCTGCGAATGATAGTGGATCACGCCGAGAGGAGCCGACAGCTGTGATACAAAGGCCATCAGATGTTTGGTCTCCGGCTGGTCGCCGGCGGATTCTCCCGGATTGTGTTTATTGATATCTTTGGAGAGGCCGAAACCACAGGGGAAATTGCGGTTCAGATCCACGCCGGCACTGTTTTCTTTCCATTTTTTGGCAGGGGTATTCTGGCTGATTGAAACGCCGTCCGGATTTGCCATCGGAAGAAAAATGATGCACACATCGTGCCAAAGTTCCCGGTAGCAGGGAGCGTCAGGCAGTTCGCGGTGGTTGTAGCGCGGCAGATAATAGGCGAGCATATCCAGAAGAAGTGTTGTGTTTATGTATTCGCGTCCGTGGAGGGAAGCGGTGAGTACGAGTTGTTTTGGAGCATCCGCCGCCCCTAGATGACAGGCGTACAGATGGCGTTTGGCGGGAGTGCGGCCGATGGAGTCCAGACGAAAATAGTCCGCAGAATATTGAACGGTCCATTGCTTCAACTGTTTTTCCATGGAAGGATAGGTGTAAAAATTCTGTTTTGCCATAGCAAACCTCACAGGTCTTTTTTAACAGTATATGTGGGAAGAAAGGGAAAAAGACCGCGGCTGTTAAACTTGTAGTTGCGGGCAGAAGTGCATTGTGATACACTTAAGACAGATGGAGAAAAGGGAAAGCTGGTGAAACGATGGGAAAGGTCATAAGTATAGGAAAACAGGATTTTGCATGCTTCTGTGGAGATAAAGGAAAAAATGGAGGACTTGATTAAAAAGGAATCTATTCTTGTGAATTTTGATGAGCAGATTGTATTTGAACAGATTCATCAAAATGAAAATGCTATTTGGAGTCTGCTGGTAGCAAGCGGATATCTTAAAGTAGAAGATGTGGATTACCGTGGGATTTTGCGGGAACCATGGTATCAATTGCAGATTACGAATCTAGAGACACTCAGTATGTTTCAGACAATGTTTCGTGGGTGGTTTGAAAACCCAATGGCTAATTATGGAAGTTTCGTGAAAGCGTTGCTGTTGGGGGATCTTGAGGCAATGAACTATTATATGAATAAAGTGGCACTTGCTACATTTAGTTATTTTGATGTAGGCGGTGACAATACAGAGACGACGGAGCCGGAGAGATTTTATCATGGATTTGTGTTGGGATTAATGGCGGAACAGATGGAGAATTTTGAGATTCGTTCTAACCGGGAAAGTGGTTTTGGAAGATATGACATAATGATGATCCCACATGATCCGGTAAAAAATCCGGCAATTATAATAGAATTTAAAGTATGCAGCCGGACAAACAAGGAAACTTTGGAAGATGCTGTGCAGTCTGCATTGCAGCAAATTATAGATAAAAATTATGAAACTGAACTTTTGGCACAAGGGATTCCGAAAGAAAAAATTCGCCATTACGGATTTGCATTTGAAGGAAAGAAAGTGTTGATTGGAGCATAAAAAACGGGCGTTCCCGAAGTGAGTTCGTTATAGTTACAATCGACCAAAAATGCGGGAAAGGTCGCAAAGGGCAGAGGAAAGTTTAGGGAGTTTTTTGAAAAACAAGTTATCAAGAAAGGAAAATTATGGAAAAGCGAAAAGCGAAAATAACCGGCATCATAAGTGAATACAATCCCTTTCATGAGGGACACCGTTACCAGATACGCAAAGCCGGAGAAATCACGGGCGCAGATGTTGTCGTTGTGGTGATGAACGGTGATTTTGTGCAGCGCGGCGAATGTGCGGTGGTCGATAAATATGTGCGTACGAAGATGGCGCTTCTCGGCGGCGCGGATTATGTCTTTGAACTGCCGGTCCGCTACGGGATTTCGAGTGCGGCGGATTTTGCCTATGGCGGAATACTCGCATTGGAGAGCCTTGGTTGTGTGGACGCTGTTTGTTTTGGCTGCGAAGCACCGGAAGATATCGATACAATGGCTGACATTTTTTGGAGGTGCCAAAGGGAAGAAGAAGGAATCATGCAGATGAAAGGGTACGCAGCACAGGGATTGTCCTACCCGGCAGCGAGACAGCGCTTTTTGCAGGAAAAGACAGGCTGGAGCGAGGAAAAATGCCGTGAGCGGATGCAGCCGGGCAATATTCTGGGCGCAGAGTACCGGCAGGCAATACGGCTTCTTGGTTCGCCGATGCGCTGTGAACCGATCCTCAGAGAAGGGATGGGGTATCATCAGGTGACTCCGGAAAAAGAAAATGATTGGAAATATATGTCAGCCACTGCGATCCGTGCGCAGATGGAAAACGGATTTGAACAGGTAAAGGGAATGCCGGAAGAAGCACTGAAAGTCTGGAAAGAAGCCGGCTATAGCATGGAAACAGAGGATTTCTGGCCGGTTCTTGCACTGGCACTCCGCCTAAGAAAAGAGAAACTGGTTTCTTATAAAGATGTGTCCGAAGATCTTGCGGCGGTATTTTCACGCGAGATTTTGCAGGCGGCGGATTATGAAAGTTTTATCCATGCCTGCAAGACGAAAAATATCACAATGGCGCGGGTAAAACGGGCGATACTGCAGGTTTTATTTGAGGTAAAAGCCGAGGAGCGGGAGACGAGGATGCCGTATCTTCGGATGCTTGGGAGGCGGAAGGATGCCTGCCCGCTTCCGCTTGGAAATTCCGAAACGCCGGTTATTGGACGGCTGGCAAAAGAGGAAGAGCGGCTGAGCGGGAGCGACAAAGAAAAGTTGGCACAGGATATCTTTGCGGCAGACATTTATCATATGACAGTTGCCCAGAAAACAGGGCTGCCACAGAAAAATGAATACAAACAGTCGATGGTGATCGTCGGTTAAAAGGAGGTTGTTACGATGGAACAACGGTTAAAAAACTATTTGAAATTTTATGGTGAGACGGCAGATGGAAGCCGGAAGATCGAGGGGGACAAAGGCGAATTTTTGTCGCAGATGCTCATACAGATCGGATTTTTCCAGCATGAGCGGCTGATTCATCTGATTGTTACCGTGCTTTTTGCCATTCTTGCGGTAATTTCGATTCTTGCCAGCCTTTTGATCCGGGAATGGGCGGTGCTTTTGCTTTGCCTGATGTTTTTTGTGCTATTGATTCCTTATATCCGTCATTATTATATTTTGGAAAATGGCGTGCAGAAACTGTATGAATATTATGATCAGATTTATGCAGCGGAGAAGAAGTAAAAGAGTTGCGAAAAGCCAGTGAGTATGCTATGATTAAGGTATACATATTTGACCGTGAGGAGGTTACAGAATGAAGATTAGAGCAAAATTGATCGCAGCAGTGTGCGGAGCCCTTTTGTTGGAAGGTGTGGTTTCTTTTTTGGCGGTTTATCTTGGGCTTAGCAAATTTATCACACCGGGTGCATTGATTGCATACAGTATTGTCGTGATCTTATCGATTATTGCCGGAGCAGCGATCGCGACTGTATTTAGTTTTCGATTTGTAAAACGGATGGAAGTTGTTAAAGAACAGTTGACGGCGATGGCAGATCACGATCTGACCTATCAGATTCCGGAAAAGACATTGAAAGTAAAAGATGAACTTGGCGATATAGCGAGAACATCGGCGAAGACCGCAGAGTCTTTGCGAGAGATGGTTGAGACACTCAATGCAATGCTTTCGGGAATGGACAAAAACATTGTTGAGACATCAGAGCGTGTCGACAATCTGTCAGAGAAACTGGAAGGCATGTCGGCTACGACAGAGCAGGTATCTACCGGACTGATGGAGACGGCAGCAGCCATGCACGAGCTGGATGTATCCACGGATGAGATCGAAGTGGTTATGAAAGGCGTTGCCAAGCAGGCGCAGGAAGGCGCGGAAGAGGCAGAAAAGATCAATACCCGCGCACTGGAACTTCAGGAAAACGCGAAGGAATCCAGAAACAATGCAAATCGTATATTAAAGGGCAACAAGGAGCGTATGGAAGAAGCAATCCAAGCTTCCAAAAATATCCAGCAGATTCAGGTGCTTACGGAAACTATCCGCAATATTACAAATCAGACCAATCTTCTTGCTATCAATGCTTCCATCGAGGCAGCGAGAGCCGGTGAGAGCGGACAGGGGTTTGCGGTAGTTGCAATGGAGATCACTGATCTTTCCGAGGCTTCCTCGGAGGCAGTTGAAAAGATTCAAAATGTAGCAGCGACAGTAACAGAGTCCGTAACAAGTTTGATCGAGTGTTCCGAGATCATTCTTGAATTTATCAATACTTCTGTTATGACGGCGTACGGTGATCTTGTGGAGACCGGAGACCGTTACAAACAGGATGCGGAATATGTCAATGGACTGGTTGAGTCCCTGAGTACAAGTTCGGATCAGATCCTCAGCAGTCTGAATGAGATGAATGCGACGATCCGTGATATCACGGCGAAGAGTGATATGGGAGCAAAAGGAAGTGAGACGATTGCCGGGGACACCAATGAAATCGCCCGCAATTCTTCCGATATCAAAGATTTGGCTTCTTCGACAGGAAGCAATTCCATTCATTTGAAAGAACTGGTAGAACAGTTTACCATCTAAAATATAGAACGTAAGTAGCTACTAACTAAATGTCCGGAAATCAAAGTCTCTTTCGTGCAAGCACGACGATTCATTGATTTCCGGACATTTAATTTTGAATCGTTGCGAACAGAAAATCAGGAAATACATTCCTGAATCAATTCCGGTACACTTTCCGGCACATCCTTGATCTCATAACAGGTTTCCAGATGGCGAATCCCTGCATCGAGAAGTGACTTGTCCGAAGTATATAAAGTGGCAATGGATTCTCCGATTTCCACCTTCTGTCCCAGCTTTTTATGAAGAATGATCCCGGCACATGGATCGATATCATCCTCTTTTTTGTTGCGCCCGGCACCTAAGATTCCGGCAGCAGTGCCGACACCCTCGGTATTAATATAGGTAAGATAGCCGGAGTTCGGAGCTTTCAGTTCTGCTTGTACCGGCGAAACCGGGAAGGTTTCCGGGGAGAGGATATAGGACGTGTCGCCGCCTTGCATTTCTACCATTTTAACAAAGGTATCAAAAGCTCGTCCGCTTTCCACACTTTCTTTGGCTTCTTTTACTGCCACCTCGCAGGAAATATTTTTTCCCAATGAGATCATATGGGCGGCAAGAGTGTAGCAGACCGTCATCAGATCTTCCGGTCCATTGCCGTGAAGGGCATCAATTGCTTCTTTTACTTCCAGATTATTACCGACAGCAAAGCCGAGTGGTTCTTCCATCGAGGTCAATTGTGCGATTGTTTTCTTACCGGCAAGATTTCCAATTGTTACCATTTTTTTAGCGAGTTCAAGTGCCTGTTTCCGATCTTTCATAAAGGCACCATTTCCGGTCGTGACATCAAGTACGATGCAGTCGCTTCCGGAGGCAAGTTTTTTGCTCATAACAGAAGACGCGATCAATGGGATACTTTCGACAGTGGCTGTCGCATCACGCAGGGCATAGATTTTTTTGTCTGCCGGTGCAAGATCCGCCGTCTGGCCATTGACACAGATGCCGGTTTTTTTTACCGCCTCGAAAAAGGCGTCAGTCGAAAGATCGGTGTGAAAACCGGGAATGGATTCCAGTTTATCAATGGTTCCACCGGTAAATCCAAGTCCACGGCCACTCATCTTGGCGATCGGAATCCCGCAGGAAGCCGCAATCGGCCCGATAATAAGGGTGGTCTTGTCACCGACACCGCCGGTGCTGTGTTTGTCCACTTTGATGCCGTCGATCGCGGAGAGATCATTGATCGTACCCGAATCGCGCATTGCCAGTGTCATCGTCGTCAATTCGCGGTCGTTTAACCCTTCATAACAAATCGCCATCAGCATGGCGGACATCTGATAATCCGGGATGTCGCCCTTTGTAAAACCCTCGATCATACCACGGATGCTTTCATCGGAGAGTTCTTTCCCGCTTTTTTTATCGTGAATTAAATCTACAAATCGTTCCATAAGTAAACCTCCTTGCAAAGTCTTATAGAATCAAGTATAGCATATTTGGGAAAAATATGGTATACTTACTGTAACAATGTTTTGGGTTTGACGTTTCGACCCAAATGACGAATTGCTCCGTTGCTTATGCAGCTCCCGCAATTCTACAAAAATTACAAAGGAGTTTATTTATGTCAACATCATCAATTATCATTCTTGCAGCATTCGTGGTATATCTGCTCTTTATGATTGTCATCGGAGTATTTTCCATGAAGAAGACAAACAATGCCGAGGATTATTTTCTGGGCGGCCGAGGATTAAATGGCTGGGTAGCTGCGCTGTCCGCACAGGCGTCCGACATGAGCGGATGGCTTCTTATGGGTCTGCCGGGATCCATTTATGCATTGGGAACCGGTCAGGCATGGATCGCAATTGGTCTGTTCCTTGGAACCGTAGCCAACTGGCTTTTTATTTCCAAGAGACTGCGCCGCTATACGATCGTGGCAAACAATTCATTGACACTTCCGGAATTTTTGGAAAACCGTTATCACGATAAAAAACGTGTATTATTATTTATATCGTCACTTGTGATCGTTGTGTTCTTCCTCGTTTATACAGCATCTGCGCTGGCTTCCGGAGGAAAATTGTTTAGTTCTGTATTTGGTGTGGATTATCACGTCGCACTGGCAATCGGCGCAGGAGTTATCTTGATCTATACATTTCTTGGCGGATTTTTGGCGGTGTGCTTTACTGACTTCGTTCAGGGAATGTTGATGCTTGTAGGTCTTTTGGTCGTTCCCATCGTGGCGTATGGCCTTGTGAGCAGTGATTTTGCTCCGCAATTGACGGCGTCACTGAGCGGAACCGGTATTGCTTATGATGATTACCTGAGTTTATTCTCCAATGGAGGAAAACCTTATACTTTTGTAGATATTATTTCCCAGCTGGCATGGGGGCTTGGGTATTGTGGTATGCCTCATATTCTCGTGCGTTTCATGGCAGTGAAGAGTGAAAAAGAGTTGAAAAAATCCAGCGTGATCGCGATTATCTGGGTAGCGATCTCACTTGTTGCCGCATGCTTTATCGGTGTGGTTGGAAGAGCCTTCCTTGGGGCAGACCAGATCCTTGGAACTGCCGGCCAGGCATCCTCAGAGAGTGTTTTTATTGAAATGATCAACAAAGTATTTACACATCATCTCGGTGTGCCGTTTATCGGAGGAATTTTCCTTTGTGGAATCCTTGCGGCGATCATGTCTACAGCAGATTCCCAGCTGCTTGTGTGTGCTTCTTCCGTGTCAAAGGATATCTATAAAAATGTGATGCGTCCGGAAGCAGAGGAACAGAAAGTGTTGAGAGTCAGTCGTATTACCGTGCTTGTGATCGCGGTAATTGCTTTCTTCATCGCCTGGAATCCGGAAAGCAGCATTATGAATTTGGTTTCGGATGCATGGGCCGGTCTCGGTTCGGCATTTGGTCCGATCGTAGTATGCTCTTTGTTCTGGAAACGTACAAATTTTGCCGGAGCGGTAGCCGGTATTGTTTCCGGGGGATTGACAGTACTTATTTGGGATTATATTCCATTGGTTGGCGGACAGACGATTGCGGCAGCGACAGGAATTTACTCTTTGCTTGTCGGTTTCTTTATCAGTCTGGTGTGCATCATGATTGCAAGTCTTTGCACGAAAGCACCGTCGGAAGAAATTTTGGTCGAATTTAACAAAGTTAGTAGCGAAAATTTCGAATAATTTAACAAAATCTTAGGTTGATTTTTCGGGGCAAAAGGTATAAAATGACTAATGGTCGAAAAAGAATAAGTTACTTGAAAATTTTATACGTTGATTGGAGGATTTAAAATGGAAGAATATGGATATCTTTTATTTATCGCCATCGTACTGATTAGTACAAAATGCCTCGGTCTTGTGACAAAACGGTTCCACATGCCGCAAGTAGTGGGGGCGCTTGTAGCCGGTTTGATTATCGGACCTGCCTGCCTGAATCTTTCGTCCATTATGCTGGTTGGAGAATCAAATTCCATGATTCACAGCCTTTCCGAAATTGGAGTTATCGTATTGATGTTCTCCGCCGGACTTGAGACAGACATTCAGAAGTTGAAAAAGAGTGGACTTGCTTCGCTGGTGATTGCATTGCTCGGTGTTATCGTTCCTTGCGTCGGTGGTGCCCTGATTGCTCACTTTTTTACAGATTCTACAGGAATCACAGCAGAAGCGGCGATGTATCGCAATATATTTATCGGTGTTATTCTGACAGCGACTTCCGTTAGTATTACGGTGGAAACGCTTCGAGAAATGGGAAAACTAAGTACAGATGCCGGAAATGCAATTCTTGGTGCCGCAGTTATTGATGATGTTCTTGGTATCATTGCCTTGACAATCATTACAACGCTCGGAGGACAGAAAGGCGGCGGGGAGACCCCAAGTATTGGACTTGTCCTGCTGAAAATCGTATTGTTCTTCGTATTTGCGATTGTGGTTGCCTTTGTATTTGGCAAATTGTATTATAAATGGACAGAAAATGCTACTCCACAGAGAAGATACGGAATTATGGCACTTGCCTTCTGCTTGCTATTTGCCTTTGCTTCCGAATATTTCTTTGGCGTAGCAGATATTACAGGTGCTTATGTTGCCGGCTTAGCTATTTCTGTAAGCCCTAAGATTGAATACATAAGTAAGCGCGTAGAGACAGTTTCGTATATGTTCTTGTCCCCAATCTTCTTTGCCAGCATCGGGTTGGAAGTAGTCCTTCCACAGATGACCGGAAAGATTATCGTGTTCTCGGTACTTCTTTGTATCGTAGCCGTGCTCAGTAAAGTGATCGGATGTGGACTTGGTGCAAAACTGATGAGATATACTTCAAAAGAAAGCCTTCAGATCGGTGTCGGCATGATTTCGCGTGGTGAGGTTGCACTGATCGTAGCCAGCAAGGGTATGGCAGTTGGCTTGATGTCACAGGATCTGTATGGACCGGTCATCATCACGGTAGTTATTACAACGATTGTCACACCAATTCTTTTGAAAGTGGTATTTAATGAGAAGAAAGACAGTGTGCCGCAGAAAACTGCATAAGTTGTAACTATTCGCGACTATATGTTAAAAAAAGAAGCCTGCATGGAATTCCTATGCAGGCTTTAAATATACTGTTTTTTATTGTCCGGCTTTTTTCAAAGCTTTGAGTTTCATTTTCTGGAAAAATCCCATCTTTTCCGGCTGCTGCAATAAGTTATTGCGGGAACCTTTTACATCCATGATATAAATACCGCTTAAAACGACTTTCAATTCTTTTTTTACCGGAAGCAGAGGAAAAATCTTTTCGTCACACATCAATGTCATGATTCTTGGACCAATTTTTGCCTTTACAACCGGGATTTTAGATCCACGGAGATATTTTGGTGTGTTGTCTACGATCATCTTTGGAAGCCCGGCTTCTTTTAATTTCATCCTTTTTTTGTCAATGACCAGAATGGAAGCGATCTGGGATGCTTCTTTCATCTGTTCCTGCGATGCTTCCTGCTTTGCCTGAAGTTTCTTTCCAACAATAGATAAAACAATAAATACGATAATGAGTACGGCAAGGATAATACCCATTACGATCAATGCGGTTTTCATAATTATGGTTACCTCACTTTTTCTATATTTGGCACAGATTTGAGATGCCTAAGTATTATATTAACATTTTTTGTACAATTGTGCAAGAAGTTACTTGTTATACATCTGCTGAATGATATTTTGAACGTAAGCGCCGATGTGTTTTTTATCGTCGCCTTCAAGCTGATCCGGATAAACCGGTGTGCCGTATTCAATGTAAATGTTACCGCTATGGATCCAAGGCAGATGATTTTCCATGATTTCTTCCGTTCCTTTGATACAGACCGGAATAATAGGAACTTTCGTCTTTGTGGCAATCTTCATGCTTCCCTCTTTAAAAGGAAGAAGGGTGTCAGTGGCATTACGGGTTCCCTCCGGTGCAATGTATATAGAATATCCATCTTTTACCAATGAAATGGCGTTCAGGATCACGTTCATATTCTGTTTCATATTGCCGCGGTCCATAAATAAGCAGTTCAGGAAATACATCCATTGTGCAATCATAGGAAATTTCTTGATCTCAATCTTGGAAATAAAGGCAACCTGGATATGCTGCGATGCGATGGAAGAGTACGCCAGCAGAATATCATAAAAGCTACGGTGATTGGCGGCAAACATAACGGGTGTGTCTCTTGGGATATTTTCCAATCCCTTGATGTGTTTTTTACATCCGGAGATAAACATGGCTACGTTGAAGGCAATCCGTACAATGCGGATGGCAAAAGCGGCCGCTGCTTTTTCGTTGATTTTTCGTACCACGCATTCGATCAGGAGAAGCGGAATGCTGATGATACATACGAGTAGATACAGTAAAACGATCAATATAGTTCTCATTTGCTATAATATCCTTTCTTTCATTCGTTTGACGGATTTACAGGAGCAGAAGATTCTTCTGCAGGCGGGTTTGTGGCAGCCGGGGGCTCAGTAGGAGCCGGTGGATCTGTTGGCACCGGAGAAGCGGAAACTACAGGCGGATTTGGAGTTGTTGGCACCGGTGTAAAAGAAGCAGCCGGGACATCTTTGGGAGCCTTCGTGCTTTTTGGTTTTGTGCTACTTTTTGCCTTCTTATCCGTTTTGTCCTTTTTCTTATCTTTTGGTTTCTTTGTCGGTTTTGGAGATGCATATACGACAGAATCCGGATCTTCGACATCGACACTGGTTTCCGGTTTGCTGCTATCCTCCATATCCTTCAAAGTGATGCCATAATATTCTTCTAATGTCAAATTGTTTTTATATAAATACGAGGCGACGGTTGTTCCGACATAGCGGATATGCCAGGGCTCGTAACTATACCCTGTAATTTTTTCTTTACCATAAGGATAGCGGATGATAAATCCGTATTCGTGACAGTGTTTGGCGAGCCATTTTCCCTCTTTGGTATCGCCGAAACTCTGGTCGAGACGGTAACTTACGCTTTGTGCAGAGACATCAATCGTAAGCCCGGTCTGATGCTCGCTGCTTCCCGGTATCGCGGAGACGGCATCGGTAGCTGCCTTTCCACGGGTGGCGACATTTCGGTCATAAATTTCTTTTTGTCTTGTATACGAACGATAACCGGAAACGCCATATAGTTTAATTCCCTTTTTCTTGCCTGCCGCAAACAGTTTTTCCAATGATGTCGCAGCAATTTTGCGCATTTTTCGTTTGTCATTAACATAGGAAAAGCTGAAATCAACATCGGGAACCACCAAATTTTTTGGAATATAGGTGGAAGGAAGAAGGTATTTGCGATTGACTAAAACGGTAGTACTGCTTGGAATGGTGTCCAAAGGCACTGTTTTGTTATCTGCCAATATAGAGTCCAAATTCTCGGGCAAAAGAGAATCCTCCTCTTCTTCGTCTTCATTATTATAGTAATATTCATAAGTATCGGAATTATTCGTTTGACTGGTATGCTGCGGCTTCCGGAAACGAACCATCACGATTCCAGCGGCCACAACGAGAAAGAGTATAATCCCAGTCAGTAATACACGTTTTTTCATGAGTGCCTCCTGGTATGACCCTGATTCGATGTCGGTGACATCAACGAATTGTGATGCCATAGACATCCGATGCGATGCTATAGACATCAACGAATAGTGATGCCATAGACATCACCGAATTGCTTCGCAGTAAACTGCTCTCGCAATTCTACAAACATTCGGATTTCGCACGTTGTGCTGCATCCTCATGTTTGGCGGGTTTCAAGGTCATCCCCCTTTTCGTGCAAGCACGATCGGGGTCAGACTTTGAAACCCTGATGTCTTTCCATTATACTCTTTGAAGAAAGAAAAATCAATGTGCTTTAAAGATATTTTTGTCGAATTTTCTGAGCGCAAATAATAAAAGCATACCCAAAATGCCGCAGGAAAGGACTTCGCCGATTCCTACCGTGAGCATCATATAAGGGATTGCGCTGTCGATGCCGTAGGCAAAGCGGAGTACCCACGGTACAATGATTGTATTGGAAATAATTGGGGGTAATGGAGCGAGCCATTTGTACTTGCGCAGGGCGTAGGTTCCCAATGCACCGAGAAGTGTCGCCAAAGTACCGAAGATTACGTCCAAAATGACCGCACCGGTGGACAGATTAGCGATAAAACATCCGATTACAAGCCCGGGGATCGCTGCCGGTGTGAAAAAGGGTAAAATCGTAAGTGCCTCGGAAACACGGACCTGAATCGCTCCGCTGGCGAGGTTAAAAGCGTTGATGGCATACGTCATCACTACATAGAGGGCGGCAATCATTGCTGCCTGACAGATAAAAATAATTTTGTTTGTGTTTTTTTGCATAATAAAAAGTCTCCTTAGTTTTGTTTTACGTGTGGATGGTTTCGAACACACGGGGTGGCATAATTAAATTATGCCTTTTCAGCCTGCTCGGCTTCTTTTGCCGCCAAAACGGCATGTGCTAACTGGTCAGCGCAGGATGTGTTTTTAAAACCACACAGAACGCCGCTGCACTTTTCGGCGATCTGATCGGCAGTCCAGCCATCGACCAGACGTGGAATGGCTTTCAGATTCCCATCACATCCGCCGTAAAATACGACATTTGTTACGATGTTGTCGTTGATCTCAAGATCGATCTGTCTGGAACAGGTGCCTTTTGTTTTGTAAGAAAAATTCATAGTATATCACTCATCCTTTCTTTGACCTTGATAACATATTTTAGTAAAAATGATACAAAATGTCAAGTAAGCTACGATAAAATTTTTATAATCAGTTTTATCGTAAAGGTATCCGGCGTATGTGAAAAATAAGCCATCCCACCGTGCTTCTCCGCGATTGCCTGAATAGAACTCAGACCGATGCCGGAACCGCCTTTGTGTGTGGAAAGATAATGTCCGTTTTTGATGTCAACTTTACCGTCAAAACGGTTTTCTGATCTTACAGCCAGAAAAGAGCCGTTTTTTAAGCAAATATTGAGCGTGTGCAGCCGGTTTTCCGCGTCGGGAAGTGTCAGACAGCCGGCAGATACATTTTCCAGAATATTGCCGATCAGACTGCAAAGTTCCGTATCATTGACGAGGCATTCTGCCGGGATTTGAATGTTCCACTTTTTGGTAATTTCCTGTGAGGAAAATAAATGATCATAATAATTTAACAGCGCATTGACCGGAATGTTGCGACAGTAACATGTCGGAGATTCCGGGATTTCTGCGACACAATTGGCAAGATGGCTGGTCAGCGCATCGTATTCTTTATTTTGCGCCATTTGAGCCAGACTGTGGAGCTGCTGACGGAAATCATGGCGTTGTTTGGCGGATTCTGTAATGTATCGCTGCTGTGCGAGATATTGGCTCTCCTGCATTTCAAAAAGCCTTACGCGTTCTTCTGTTTTTGCATTTCGGAGCAAAATGACAGCCACCAGATAGAAGATCAGGTAGATGACATTAAATAGGAAAAAAGCCAAAAGCAGATAGGCAATGTACATTCGATACACCCGGTTTACGTGCATTGTTTCGTACTTTTGAGGCTGCATCATAATATTTAACAGGATGAAAATGAGAGGCACCGGCAATGTTGCACCCCATACATACGCAGAATTCAGGGAATTGATCAATTCGCTGAAATGATTTTTAAAGATGAGAAAGTAAAACAGGACAAATACGACGCTGATGGCAAATTGTACAGAGGTCGCTACAAGACAGGGGGAGAGCAGTGTCTCCTGCGGATGGATCTGGCAGTCGATGCAGAGCGCGATATTTGGGGGAAATGACATCAGTGCGGCTACCATTAAAAATACCGAGGCGCTGGTGGTCCAATGGGTATTGAGCGAGCGGTGGTAAAACAGGTAAAGTATCGCGATGTCCGGAAGCATGACATAATTGGCGGGGAAATTGCCTGCCGTGAGAATCAATGCACTTACAGGAATCAGAATGGTAAGTACCAGCCCAATCCTTGCTATGATTTTTTTGGGTGGTGAAGTCAATTGGTCCTTCATAGGAAGGAAGCAGAGTATTGCTGCCGGAATCAGAACCATAAACTGCATAAATTGTGCTGCAAATTTCATATCCTATAGTGTCCTTTCCAATGTTAAAGTGTTGTATTGATTTAAGTGTATCACGTTTTCCGTGTTTCAACAACTAAATATGAAAAAATATTCCGTGTTTGACAGTAGTGACAAAGTATGTTATCATCTCTATATTATAATATTTTCAGGAGGTACAGAAATGTCTGATTTTGATTTGAGTGACATCGAGGAAATGCAGGTTTCCCTTGAATTAGAAGATGGATCTACATTGGAATGTGAAGTGATATATATCTTTGAGTGGAACGGCGATGATTATGCGGCCCTGACACCGGTCGACGAAAGCATCGAGGAGATTTATTTCTTCGGGATTCAGATTGACACAGAAGGCGATCAGCCGGAGATCACACTTCTTCAGATTGAGGATGATGAGACATTAGATGCCATTTCAGATGCTTTTGACGAAATGCTCGACGAAGAGGAATTTGGCGAGGATGACGAAGAGGATGATGACGACGGACGCTGGGATGAGTTTATTGACAAAAAGTTAGATTAGATAATTAGATACACTCTTTTTGCGAAAAGGGCTCCCTTTATTGGGGAGCTCTTTTATGTTAGTACGCATTTTTATTGATAAATCCGGTCACTACCGTGAGCAGCAGGATTTTGATGTCCAGCATCAATGTCCAGTTTTCGATATAGTACAGATCGCAGTCGATGCGCATGCGGATCGAAGTGTCACCACGATAGCCATTGACCTGTGCCCAGCCGGTGATGCCCGGGCGGACTTGATGCTTGATCATATAACGTGGAATTTCTTCTTTAAACTTCTCTACGAAAAATGGCCGTTCCGGTCTTGGACCGACAAGACTCATATCTCCTTTTAATACATTAAAAAACTGTGGAAGCTCGTCCAAACTGGTTTTACGGATGAATTTGCCAACCGGTGTAACACGCGGATCGTTTGGGGTTGTCCAGGCTTTTTGTTCGTCCGAAGCTTTCTGCACCGCCATCGAACGGAACTTGTACATTAAAAATGGTTTTCCGCCAAGTCCGATTCGTTCCTGCTTAAAGATCAGAGGCCCTTCGGAAGTTGCCTTTACCAAAATGGCGACAACGAGCATCGGAATGGAGAACAAGATGATCAAACAGATCGATCCGATGATGTCTACGGTACGTTTGATAAATTTATTAAAGGAGTTGGTAAGCGGTACATTTCTCACGTGAATGACCGGCAGACCGTCAAGATCTTCCGTGT
>ENA-UONV01000764-UONV01000764.1-human-gut-metagenome-genome-assembly--contig:-CS4-NODE-764-length-33554-cov-9.854175_pt1 | contig 33554 bp, 25 predicted proteins | sample MGYA00242461_ERZ724008 | MGnify/ENA metagenome assembly ERZ724008 | reverse complement strand
AAATATTATGTCGGTTACATTTTATACCACCAACCACTTTTGGCATCATTACCCGGTTATTCATAGCCGGGCCGCTGATTGTCGGCCGGCCGTTTTCCGGGCTGAGCGCTCTCCGCAAGGAACGGCGAATACATCATCAGCGCGTCATTGCGGGTGACGTACTGCACATCGACGCAGCGGCCTTCGGCGTCGTACACCTCGCGGTAGAGCTTGTTGTGGCGGCTGTATCCGCCCCAGTATTCGCTCTGCATGCAGTGATCCCGTTCGACCACGCGGTAGGAGTATTCCGGCCGCCGGTCGGCGCGCCACTCCCCTTCGAGGAACTCGCCGCCTACGGTGACATGCAGGCGGAAAGTCGTCTGCGTATCGTTGCGGATCATCAGGTCGCGGTAGGGATAAACGCAGGTCGCGCCGCTTCCGAAAGGCTGGGTGCGGCCGCTGTCGGGAAATACGTCGTACGAATGGCGGTAACGCTCGACAACGGTCAGCGGCGTATGGAGCGTCATCCAGAAGATCAGGTTGGACATCTGGCAGAGTCCGCCGCCGACTCCGGGGCGGAACGTGCCGCAGAAAAGAACGATGCCGTCGAGATAGCCCTTGCAGCGGGAGGGACGTCCGATCAGCCGCCAATAGCTGAACGTCTCGCCCGGACGCAGCACCACGCCGTCGAGACGCGCCGCGGCCAATTTGAGGTTGGTGATTTTGTTGTACTGATACTGCATATCGACGTCCTTCAGCCTGCGCAGCAAGGGCGTCCGGTGCCGGAAATGCGAATAGTCGCAGCTCGGAGAGCCGGATTTACGGGCGAAGCGCAGGCCGCCGAAGTACCACAACCCGTAACGCAGGCAGGTGTACCAGAGACGTCCGCACCACAGGCGGAAGGGGCTGCGGCGCCGAGGTTCGGCACTTGGTCGGTCCACGGTCAGCCCAGTTTGGCCATGAACTTTTCGCGGTCCACGACATAGCGGATATGCACGCCCTCGCCGATCATCCCCCCGGCGGCGCGCGCGCCGACGTTGAAAGTCAGCTTTCGTCCCTCGACTTCGGCCCGCACGGCCGTCGCGGTGATTTCGGCGCCCAGTCCCGAAGGTTTGATATGGGTGACGTTCATCTCCGCGCCCACGGTCGTCGAGCCGGCAGGCAATGCGGCCGCTGCGGCTGTCATGGCGGCATTTTCCATCAGCGCCACCATCGAAGGCGTGGCGAATACGGGCAGGTCGCCCGATCCCATCGCGGCGGCCGTATTTTCGTTCGTTACCGTAGTGCGGCTCTGGGCCGACAATCCTTTTTCGAGCATAATATCGTTCTGGCGTATGACGTTTAACCGATAAATAATTACCTTCGCAAAGGTAACAATTTTTTACGGACATGAAAAAGTGGCTCCTGCTTCTGATAACGCTGGCCGCCGCACTCCCCGGAGTGCGGGCGCAGGGAGGCCGCGGCTTCTGGCATCAGGAGTGGTGCGTGGAAAAGGGCGACTCGGTGCCGCTGGTGCACATTCTCCCGGTTTACGTATTCAGCCGCCCGGTGGACCTGCGCCGCTACCGCAAACTGGTCGATGCCGTGAAGAAGGTCTACCCCATCGCCCGGATCGCCAAAGCCAAGATGGCGGCCATGGAGGAGGAGTTGTGCCGCCTGCCGACGAAGAAGGCGCAGAAAGCCTATATCAGGCAGGTTTACGACCAAATCAAGGAGGAGTATACGCCGGTGCTGAAACACATGACCCGCACGCAGGGCAAAGTGTTGCTGAAACTGATCGACCGCGAAACGGAATACACCGCCTACGAGGTGCTGAAGGAGTTCCGGGGCGGCTTCGTGGCGGGATTCTGGCAGGGCGTGTCGCGCATATTCGGACAGAACCTCAAGTCGGAATACGACAAGCAGAACGAAGACCGGATGATCGAGCAGATCGTAATTTATTACGAAGCCGGACTGCTCAGGTAACCCTTCCGGATAAATTACGAGCTGTCCGGCCGCAAAGCGGCCTTCATACTGACAATCCCCCGAAATCCCCCTTTGAAAAGGGGGACTTGTATTTTTAGTGGTACGAAGCCGGACTGCTGCGGTAAGCGACCGGCTGGGGCAACCGGGCTGCGACGGCTGGGCAACCGGATTGCGACGGCCCGGCAATCCGGTCAGAAGTTGAACGACAGGCCGACGCCGACGCCCATATAGGAGCGGGTCGGACGGAAGTCTCCGTATCGGAATCCGAAATTATCCGTAATATAACAATGGTAGGTGAAATCTCCGTAGAGATTGAACCGCCAGATGGGAATAATCAGCCGCGCGCCGACATCGAAAGTACAGCTGAAGCGGTGTCTGACGAGAAATCCCCCGTCATAGGGCGGAAGGCTCAGCGGCCCGAACATCATGCCCGGCGTGAAACCCGTATGCACTTCGAACGCCGAGGGGAGAATCGAGAACAGCGTGGTGAGGAACGCACTGCCCCAGTCGGGTTTGCTCTCCCCGTAATAACCGTTGCCATAGGGGTCGTTGTTCGGATAGCCTTCGTCCCTGCTTCTGCGCCATGCCGACACCATACGTCCCGTCCGCCATGTAAACTGCATCGGGATGGAATAGTAGTCGAAGACGTCGGAGTCCAGAAAGACGTTCAGACCCGTGCGGAAGCCGATGTTGTAGTAGTTGTAGCGGGCATAGTCGATGCTGAACGCCTGCAGGTCGGGCGAAAGCCGGCCGCCGTTGCCGAGCTGGATCTGGGCGCCGTAGCGGATGCCGATTTCGTTGCCGTAGGGCAGGCCCTTCGGGGGCTGCCATTCGTCGGGAGTCTGGGCCGCCCCGCTGACGCAACACAGAAGCGCGAGGAGTACCGCAAAAGCTGTTTTTTTCATAATGCACAGTTTGCTTCGGTCACAAAGGTAGCACAATAGGCCGGACCGCCAAACATTTACGCCGAAAAGTGCGGTCGACGGCGGCAGCGGCGCCGAAAATCGCCGCGGCCCTTGCTCTTTGTGAATTATTCGTTATCTTTGTGGGCAAAATTTCGCAGACCTATGTTTGAAAATTTAACGGATAAACTCGAACGGTCGTTCAAAATCCTCAAAGGCGAGGGCCGCATCACGGAGATCAACATCGCCGAAACCCTCAAGGAGATTCGCCGTGCGCTGATCGACGCCGACGTCAACTACAAGGTAGCCAAGTCGTTCACCGACGAGGTGAAGCAGAAGGCGCTGGGGCAGGACGTATTGAAGGCGGTGAAGCCCGGACAGATGATGACCAAGATCGTACGCGACGAGCTGGCCCTGTTGATGGGCGGCACGGCGACGGACATCCGGCTGGAGGGCAATCCCGCCGTGATCCTGATCGCGGGTCTTCAGGGTTCGGGTAAAACCACGTTCTCAGGCAAGTTGGCTTCGTTCATCAAGAGCAAGAAAGGCCGGCAGGTGCTGCTGGTCGCCGGCGACGTTTACCGTCCGGCAGCCATCGACCAGCTGAAGGTGCTCGGAGGGCAGATCGGCGTCGAGGTATATACCGAAGAGGGCAGCAAAGACCCGGTGCAGATCGCCGAAAACGCCATAAAATACGCACGCCAGCACGCGTTCAACGTCGTGATCGTCGATACCGCCGGACGTCTGGCCGTAGACGAGGCGATGATGCAGGAGATCACGGCCATCAAAACCGCCGTGAAACCCTCGGAAACGCTCTTCGTCGTGGACGCCATGACGGGTCAGGACGCCGTGAACACGGCACGGGAGTTCAACGACCGGCTCGACTTCGACGGCGTGGTGCTCACCAAGCTCGACGGCGACACCCGCGGCGGCGCCGCGATCTCGATCCGTTCGGTCGTGAACAAACCGCTGAAATTCATTTCGAGCGGCGAGAAGATGGACGCCCTGCAGGTTTTCCACCCCGAACGTATGGCCGACCGTATTCTGGGCATGGGCGACGTGGTGTCGCTCGTGGAGCGCGCACAGGAGCAGTTCGACGAGGAGGAGGCCCGCAAGCTGAAAAAGAAGCTGGTCAAGAACCAGTTCAATTTCAACGACTTCATCGGCCAGATCCAGCAGATCAAGAAGATGGGCAACCTGAAAGACCTTGCGTCGATGCTTCCCGGCATGGGCAAGATGCTCAAGAACGTGGACATTCCGGACGACGTCTTCAAGCAGACCGAGGCGATCATCTCGTCGATGACCCCCGCCGAGCGCGAACGCCCCGAAATCATCAATGCCCGCCGCCGCGAACGCATTGCCAAAGGCAGCGGCACGACGATGGCCGACGTGAACCGTCTGATGAAGCAGTTCGAGGACACCCGCAAGATGATGAAGGCCGTGGCCGGAGGCGGTATGAAGATGCCGAAGATGCCCGGCATGCGGCGGTAATTCAGACGACAAGCCGTCCCGCCGTCCCGGAAACTATGAAGTTCCCGAAACAAAATCAGAAAATCCCTGCCCGATGAATCGGCGCAGGGATTTTCGGTTTCGAGTCCCGGACTACCGCGTCCAGCCGTTACGCCGGATATTGCCGGGATTCCATTTCTGTTTAGGCTCCGGGGTCTCGGCCGGATACCCGATCGGAATCACATTCAGCGGCACGACGGATTCCGGAAGTCCCAGAATAGTGCGGACGGCCTTCACCCGCTCGCTGCGGGGATATACGCCCGTCCATACCGCCCCCAGCCCCACGGCGTGGGCCGCGAGAAGCAGGTTCTCGGAAGCGGCCGAAGCGTCCATCACCCACCAGTCGCCGGAAGCGCCCGGATTGCGGGTGAGATCCGCGCAGACGACGACTGCCAGCGGCGCCGATGCCGCCATCTTGGCGTATTGCAGTGAGTCGGCGAATTTTTGGAGCAGCGCCTTGTCGTCCACGACCACGAAGCCCCACGGCTGGCGGTTCATGGCCGAAGGCGCGGCCATCGCCGCACGCAGCAGCAGTTCGACCGTATCGGCTCCTACCGGACAGTCCCGGTAGGAGCGGACGCTCGTGCGCGTCGCAATCACGTCGAGGGCGCTCCGCTCCCCCGCGGCCGGCAGTCCGGCGGCAGAGATTCCCGCAGCTGGCATTCCAACGGCGGAGGTGCCGGCGGCGGCCTGTTTGTCGCCGGCCAGCCACCACGTCAGCAGGGCCGCCAGCAGGGCGCCGAACAGGAAAAAGAGAGTTTTCGAGGTTTTCATAGGCGGTTGCATCGGGATTTCACGTTACGGCAAATATAAACGAAAAAATCGGGAAATGCGGCAGGACGGGTCCAATCGGTAAAAATGCGGGGTAAATTAATCGTTCCCGTGTTTGGAGGGGGTGCATTTTATCGTTACCTTTGTCCGGATCATATCCCAGAAAGAAAATGCACAAATCGGGCTTTGTAAATATCATCGGAAATCCCAATGTCGGAAAATCGACACTGATGAACGCTCTGGTCGGCGAAAAACTGTCGATCATCACCTCCAAGGCACAGACCACGCGCCACCGCATCATGGGCATCGTCTCCGGCGAAGATTTCCAGATCGTCTACTCCGACACGCCGGGCATCCTCAAACCCAGTTACAAACTGCAGGAGTCGATGATGAAATTCGTGACCGGCGCCGTGACCGACGCCGACGTCATCCTCTACGTCACCGACACCGTGGAGCAGGGCGACCGTTCGGCCGAAATCATCGGCCGCATCCGGGAAAGCGGCATTCCGACCGTCGTGGTGATCAACAAGATCGACCTCTCGACGCCCGAAGCGCTCGACGCGCTGGTGGACAAGTGGCGGCAGGAGCTGCCCGAAGCGCAGATCGTACCCGCATCGGCCAAGGAAAACTTCAATATCGAGGGGTTGTTCAAAACCATCCTCGCCCTGCTGCCCGAAGGTCCGGCGTTCTACCCGAAAGAGACGCTGACGGACAAGACACTGCGTTTCTTCGCATCGGAAATCATCCGCGAAAAGATCCTCAAATTCTACGACAAGGAGATCCCCTACTGCTGCGAAATCGAGATCGACAGCTACAGGGAGGAACCGACGATCGACCGCATCGCCGCGACGATCTACGTCGCCCGCGACTCGCAGAAAGGCATCCTGATCGGCCACAAGGGCGAAAAGCTCAAGCGTGTGGGACAGACCGCACGCGAGGACATGGAGGAATTCCTCGGCAAGAAGGTTTTCCTGCAGCTTTTCGTCAAGGTGAGCGACGACTGGCGCAACAACGAGCGCCAGCTGCGCCGTTTCGGATATGAATTGGAATAAACCGGAATAATAAACAGCCCGAAAAGAACGTTAGAGGGACAAGTGAGTCGGAAAATGCGTAAATATATCTTGGGAATCGCCCTTGCCGCCGCGCTGATGTGCGGGACGAAATCGTATGCACAATACAACCGGGAATATTTTTTCTGGGTCGGACGTTCGTGCATGATGAACAACGATTACCAAGAGGCCATCCGCACGCTCAACACCCTGCTGCGTTTCGACGAAAACGCCTTCGAAGGCTATTTCTTGCGCGGCATCGCCAAATACAACCTCGACGACCTGCTGGGCGCCGAAGCCGATTTCTCGACCGCGATCCGCATGAATCCGGTCTACACGCAGGCCTACACCTACCGCGCCATCACCCGCTCGCGGCTGGGCAACTACGACGACGCGCTGCAGGACTTCCGCGAAGCCATCGAGCTGCGTCCCGACCTGCCGGGACCTTATTACAGCCGCGGCGTCACGCGTCTTTTGAACCAGCAGTTCACCGAGGCCATCGACGATTTCGACAAGTTCATCCGTCAGGAGAACAAGGTCGCCGACGCCTTTATCTGCCGCGGCCTGAGTTACCTGCACCTCAAGGACACGGTCCGCGCCTACGACAATTTCAACACCGCCATCCGCACCAACCGCGAGAACCCCAACGGTTACAACCGCCGGGGCGGTCTCTACATGGAGCAGAAGCGTTATCCCGAAGCCGAAGCCGACTTCAACAAGGCGATCGAGTGCGACTCGACCTACCTGCTGTCATACTTCAACCGGGCGCTGGTCTACTCGAACACCAACCGCCCGATGCTGGCCTTGTCGGACTTCGACAAGGTGATCCAGCTCGATTCGACCAACTCGCTGACCTACTTCAACCGCGCCATGCTGCGCACGCAGATCGGCGACTACAACCGCGCGCTGGAGGATTACGACAAAGTGGCGCTCTATTCGCCCAACAACGTGCTGGTATACTACAACCGCGCAGGCGTATACGCCCAGCTGGGCGAGATCGAAAAAGCCGCAGAGGACTATACCTCGGCCATCAAGCTCTATCCCGACTTCGCCAACGCCTATATCTACCGCGGCCGCCTGCGCGAGCTGCTGCGCGACCCGCAGGGCGCCAAGAAGGACCGCGACACGGCGCAGAAGAAAATCGCGGAATACCGCTCGCGCCTGAGTGACAGCACCTATTCGATATTCGCCGATACGACGCAGCGCTTCGACCGCCTGCTGTCATTCGACAGCAAATTCTCAGGCGGCAGTTTCGACCGCGTGACGGGCCACAACGGCGGACGCGAAGAGATGCGCCTGCTGCCGCTGTTCAAATTCACGCTGATGCGCCCCGACACCGCGCCGGCCGTGGAGCGTTACCACGTGCAGCGCGTCGAAGACTTCAAGAAACGCGTGGACAACGAATTCCTGACGCTTTCGTGGCGCGAAACCAACATTGCACCCGACACGCTCGTGATGCTCGACAAGCAGTATGTCGAGGAACTGAAAGCGGCGGAAACCTCGTGGACGGTGCTCTTCGAGCGCGGCGTCTCGCAGGCGCTCATCAAGCAGTACACCAATGCCGTCAATACCTTCTCGTCGGCCATCGAGCTGAATCCGAGCAACCCGTTCCTCTACCTGAACCGCTCGACCACGCGCGCCGAGATGATCGACTTCATCTCGTCGATCGACAACTCCTACCAGCGCATCACGATCGACTCGGATCCGGCCAACCGGCTGAACAACAACAGCAAGCGCACGTACAGTTACGACGAGGCGGTGGCCGACCTGAACAAGGCCATCAAGCTCTTCCCCGACCTGGCGTACAGCTATTACAACCGCGCCAACCTCAAGGCCCTGTCGGGAAGCCTGCCCGAAGCGTTCGAGGATTACTCGAAGGCCATCGAACAGAACCCCAATTTCGCCGAGGCATATTACAACCGCGGCATCATACAGATATTCATGAAGGACACGCGCAAAGGGTGTCTCGACATTTCGAAGGCCGGCGAGCTGGGTATCGTCGAGGCTTACGAGGTGCTGAAACGATACGCGCCGTTAGAAAAGTAAGCTAACTCAAAAACAAATAATTATGACGGAAATTATCCAACGGAAACTCAACGACTCGGCCTGGGTGCGGTGGACGGCGCTCATCCTGATCGCACTGACGATGTTCTTCGGCTACATGTTCGTGGACATGATGTCGCCCCTGCAGAGCATGATCGAGGCACAGCGCGGCTGGACGCCCGACGTGTTCGGCATGTACGGAAGTTCGGAGTTCATCTTCAATGTCTTCGGATTCCTGATCCTGGCAGGTATCATCCTCGACAAAATGGGTGTGCGCTTCACGGGAATGCTCTCGGCATCCCTGATGTTTATCGGCGCCTGCATCAAATATTACGGCGTGAGCGACGCCTTCATCGGCACTGGCGCCGAGGCTTGGCTCAATAGCTGGTGGGTATCGTTCCCGGCCAGTGCCAAACTCGCATCGCTCGGGTTCATGATATTCGGATGCGGTATGGAGATGGCCGGCATCACCGTTTCGAAGACGATCGCCAAGTGGTTCGAAGGCAAGGAAATGGCCCTCGCAATGGGGCTGGAAATGGCCATTGCCCGTGTGGGTGTCTTCGCCGTTTTCTCCATCTCGCCGTGGCTCGCCAACATGGCTCCCGCAACGGTCGTGCGCCCGGTGGCATTTTGTACCCTGCTGCTGCTGATCGGACTGCTCACCTACACGGTATTCACCTTCATGGATCGCAAGCTGGACAAACAGCTCGGGCTGGATTCCCGCGGCAACAACAGTTCCGAAGAGGAATTCCGCATCAGCGACCTGGGCAAAATATTCAGCAGCAAGGTATTCTGGATCGTGGCCATACTCTGCGTGCTCTACTATTCGGCAATCTTCCCCTTCCAGCGCTTCGCCACGAACATGCTGGAAAGCAACCTCGGCGTCACGGCACAAACGGCCGCCGACATCTTCCGCTGGTTCCCGATGGGCGCCGCGGCCATCACGCCGCTGCTCGGCAGCTACCTCGACCATAAGGGCAAGGGCGCTACGATGCTGATCTTCGGTGCAATCCTGATGACGGTCTGCCACCTGATCTTCGCCTTCGTACTCCCGGCCTATCCGAGCACGCTGATCGCCTACGGCGCGATCATCATTCTCGGCATCTCGTTCTCGCTGGTTCCCGCGGCCCTCTGGCCCTCGGTTCCCAAGATCATGGAGACCCGCTATCTGGGTTCGGCATACTCGCTGATCTTCTGGATTCAGAACATCGGGCTGTGCCTCTTCCCGGCCGTGATCGGCTATGCGCTCAAATTCAGCAACCCCGGCCATATCGACGGTACGGCCTACAACTATACGCTTCCGATGGTGATCTTCGCAAGCTGCGGCGTCGTCGCCATGCTGCTCGGCATATGGCTCAAAGCCGAGGACCGCAGGAAACATTACGGGCTTGAACTGCCCAATATCAAGAAGTAGCCAAACTACGATAAGTAAATGAAGAGGAAGGGCTGTCGTGCGATGCACGACGGCCCTTTATAATTTACTGCTACATAGCCCGTTAATCGTACAGTGCCGAAGCGGCGGCACCGCGCCGGAAGACGAAAAAAAGCAGAAGGTTGCTGTTTGTAATATTTTTTACTATATTTACAGCCAAGTTGTTAGGTTAAAACAAACAGGATAAAACGTAAAAATCAGCGTAACGAACTTACAGTTTGTTACTTCAGACTTCGCACCCGGCGGAAGCGGGGCGGATACGGTTTGTTCGATTAAAACGAAAAAACAATGTGTGATCCCATCAAATCAATCGCCAACCGCCTGCGCGGACTGCGCGAAGTGCTCGAACTCTCGGCGCAGGAGGTGGCGGAGAGCTGTCATCTCCGGGTCGAAGAGTATATGGCGCTGGAGAGCGGCGAAAGCGACATCTCGGTAAACGTCCTGCAGACCATAGCCCGCCGTTACGGAATCAGTCTGGACGTGCTCATGTTCGGCGAAGAGCCAAAGATGAACGCCTATTTCATCACCCGTGCGGGTGCGGGCGTGTCGGTCGAACGGCGCAAAGCCTACAAGTACGAAGCGCTGGCGTCGGGATTCCGCGACCGGAAAGCCGATCCTTTCATCGTGACGGTAGAACCCGCTCCGACCGACGCCCCGATGCACCTGAACAGTCACGAAGGGCAGGAGATGAACTACGTGCTCGAAGGGCGTCTGCTGCTGAGCCTGAACGGGAAAGAATTGGTGTTGAACGTCGGTGACAGTCTCTATTTCGATTCCAGCCTGCCGCACGGAATGAAGGCGCTCGACGGGCGGCCGGTCCGCTTTCTGGCGATAATCATGTAAGCTATGGTAGAGAGATTCTTACAGCAAACGACCTTCCGTTCGCAGGAGGATTACAGAAAGAACCTGCATATCCGCGTCCCGGAGAATTTCAACTTCGCGTATGACGTGGTGGACGCCTACGCGGAGGAACAGCCCGACCGGAAAGCGCTGCTCTGGACGAACGATCAGGGTGCGGAGATTCAGTTCACGTTCGCCGACATGAAGCGGGAGACCGACCGCACGGCCTCCTATTTCCAGAGTCTCGGCATCGGAAAGGGCGACGTGGTGATGCTGATTCTCAAACGGAGATACGAATTCTGGTTTTCGATCCTCGCCCTGCACAAGCTGGGGGCGGTCGTGATTCCGGCGACTCACCTGCTGACCAAGAAAGACGTCGTGTACCGGTGCAACACGGCCGGAATCAAGGCGATCGTCGCGGCGGGCGAACGGGTGATCACCGACCACGTGGCGGCGGCCATGCCGGAAAGCCCGACGACCGAGCTGCTGATAAGCGTCGGGCCGGAAATTCCCGAAGGATTCCTCGATTTCCACGCGGGAATCGCAAACGCCGCCCCTTTCGTGCGTCCGCAGCGGGTGAACGCCACCGACGATATCATGATGATGTACTTCACATCGGGGACCACGGGCGAACCTAAAATGGTGGCGCACGACTTCACCTATCCGCTGGGGCATATCAGCACGGGGTGTTTTTGGCACAACCTGCACGACGGGAGCCTGCACCTGACGATCGCCGACACGGGATGGGCGAAGGCCGCTTGGGGCAAGCTGTACGGGCAATGGCTGGCCGGAGCCAATATTTTCGTCTACGACCACGAGAAATTTACGCCGGCGGACATCCTGCACAAGATCGAACAGTACCGCATCACCTCGCTGTGCGCCCCACCCACGATCTACCGCTTTCTGATCCGCGAAGACCTCTCGAAATACGACCTCTCGTCGCTCGAATACTGCACCACGGCCGGAGAAGCATTGAACGGGGCCGTCTACGACACCTTCAAGCAGCTGACGGGCGTCCGGCTGATGGAGGGTTTCGGGCAGACCGAAACGACGCTCACGCTCGCCACTTTCCCGTGGATGGAGCCGAAGCCCGGCAGCATGGGCGTGCCCAACCCCCAGTACGAAATCGACCTGCTGACGCCCGACGGACGTTCGGCCGAGGACGGCGAACAGGGGCAGATCGTGATCCGCACCGACAAGGGAAAACCGCTGGGGCTGTTCAAGGAGTACTACCTGAACGACGAACTCACGCGCGAAGTCTGGCACGACGGAGTTTACTACACGGGCGACGTGGCATGGCGCGACGAGGACGGCTATTTCTGGTTCGTGGGACGTGCCGACGACGTGATCAAGAGTTCGGGCTACCGCATCGGCCCCTTCGAGGTGGAGAGCGCGCTGATGACCCACCCCGCCGTGGTGGAGTGCGCCATTACGGGCGTGCCCGACGAAATCCGCGGACAGGTGGTCAAGGCGACGATCATCCTCGGCGAAAAGTACAGGGCGCAGGCCGGGGAAGCGCTGATCAAAGAGCTGCAGAACCACGTGAAGCGGATCACGGCGCCCTACAAGTATCCGCGCATCATCGAATTCGTGGAGGAGCTGCCCAAGACGATCAGCGGCAAAATCCGACGCAAGGAGATTCGCAACGGGGATGAAAAACGGTAATCCCCGCCGGGGCGGACCTATCCGCCGGCAGATTTCCGGAGCCAGCCGGATACCAGCCCCCTGCTGAATTGCCCTGAATCTGCAGGTTGCCCGGAATTTTCGGGTTGCCCGGAGTTTTCGGGCTGCAGTTCGGGGACTTGGTCGGGCGCTGTTCCTGCGACCGAAGTCCGGCTCCGCCGCGATATACACCCCTCTTTCTATTCCGATCGCCTGAAACAAATGTTTCGGGCGATCGAGTTTTTCGGCATCGGAGGGTCGTCACGATCCGGCACGCCCGCGCCAGCATCTCGATACGCTCCGCAACGACTCGATGCGGCCCGCATCCCAATGCCCCACGGGATCAGCGTACTCGCAGGATCAGCGGACCTGCCGATCAGCGGACCCGTTCGTACAGCTCCGTGATGCGGCTGCACATCTCTTCCCATGAAAAACGTTTGCGTTCCTCGATGCAGTTCAGTCGGAAACGCTCGATCGCGTCACCCTCGTACATCTTCGCAACGGCTTCGGCGACGCCCCGCGCCGTCGGTTCGCACACATACCCTACCCGTCCGTCGGGCACGATTTCGGCCAGCCCCCCGACATCGGTGACGACCATCGGAACGCAAAACTGATAGGCGATCTGCGTCACGCCGCTCTGCGTGGCCGTTTTATAGGGCTGCACGACGAAATCGGCGGCCGAAAAATAGTATTTCACCTGCTCGTCGGGAATAAAGCGGTCGTGAAGAATCACGTCGTCCTGCAAGCCGTTGTCGGCGATCTGACGCAGGTAACGCTCCTTCGGGGTGTAGAATTCGCCGGCGACGATGAGTTTGCGCCCTTCGGTGCGCCCCGCACGTTTCAATTCGGCCCACGCATCGAGCAGCAGATCGAGTCCCTTATAATCGCGGATCAGGCCGAAAAACAGCGCGTAACCCACCGCAGGATCGAGTCCCAGCCGGACGCACGCTTCGGAGCGCGCCACCCGCTCGCCGAAATTTTCGAACAGCGGATGCGGCGAGAAGAGCGCCGGAGCCTTGCTGTAGGCTTCCAGTTCGCGGTGCACCTGCTCGGACATATAGACGAAGCCGTCCACGGCCCGCAGGTAGTAACGGTTGAAGGGCTTATCGGTCAGGTGGCGTTCATGCGGCTCGACATTGTCGATCTGGCAAAGGACCTTCGTATGGCCGTTGCCGCGCGCGATGCGCGCGATGGTGCCGAAGCAGGGCGCCATGAAGGGCGTCCAGTACTTCATCAGCACGAAGTCGGGCCGCTCCCGGCGGATGCGGCGGCCCACGCGGAGCCAGTTGAAGGGATTGACCGTATTGACGCACCGGCAGATGTCGAGGTCGGCGGGAGGCGGCGTATCGACGGTCTGGCTCTTGCCGGGGAAGAGCAGCGACGGATATTGCAGCGTAAAGGTTTTGATATCGACCTCATTGCCCCGCAGCCGGAACGTGCGGGCCATGATCTCCATGATCGAAGCCAATCCCCCGCGGTAGGGGTGCGCAGGTCCTAAAATCGTAATTTTCATAGTACAAATATAGGAAAATATGCGACATGGCAACCGTTTTCCCGCTCTTTATCGCCGACGCAGAGGGCGCATCGGCGGATCGGCCGCCCGCAGGCACGGAAAATCCCCGCCGAAGCGGGGACTTCCCGTGCCGCAGAGGGCAGAAACGCATATACGATTAAAAAACGGGATCCGGCCCGGAAGGCATCCGCGGTACCGGTCCGGCAGGACGGACTATTCTCCGTCGCCGGGGTGTCCGAAGCTCTTGGCGGCATGCTTGCTTCCCGCGGCGGATTGCAGCGCGAGGTACTCCTCGCCGTAGTCGAGTACGTTTTGCAGTTCGGTGCGGAAGGTGTCGAGGTGCTGCTCCTCCTCGGCGATGATGTCCTGAAACATCTTGTGCGTAACGGCATCCTTATGCTCGGAAGCGATGCGCGAAGCCTCGTTGTAGGAATCTATGGTGCTCTGCTCCAGCTGCAGCGCCAAACGGAGCATGTCCTTGACGTCGGTCACCTGCCGGGTGCGGAACGAAGCGTTCATATCGACGTCGCCCTGCAGGAAGAGGATGCGGTCGGAGAACTCCTCGATATGGCGCATCTCGGCGATCGAGATTTCGCGCATGATCTTCGAAAGGTACTGATAGCGGTCATCCTCGAAATGGGTATGGAAATACATGTACTGGAGCGAAGTGGCGATCTCCTTGCCCACGGCATCGTTCAGCAGGTCGATGCTCACCTGATACTTGTTTTGTGTTTTAACTGCGTTTTCCATAATGAAAAAGGTTTTGCAGCCGTAACTGCAAAACCCGTTCCACGAAGCAGATGCGGGACACGCCCCGCAGGCTTATTTCCACTCGATAGAGGCGCGCACGGCCGGAGTGCCCTCGTCGCTGCGTATCTCGAAAAGCGCCGTGCGGCCACGCTGCTCGTAACCGACGCTAAGCGTCTGGCCGTAACGGCATTCGCGCAGGAAATGGATGTCGAAGCGCACCGGCGTCTCCTGCATGAGCAGTTCGACAGGCAGCATGTCGATCATCATTTCGATATAGCGCATCGTATTGACGTGGCGGTTGAAGTCGATGTCGCTGTAGACCACCTTGTGTTCGACCGTCTGCGCAGGATTCACCTCGCGGATCTTGCGGGGCTTGTCGGTCGGCGACGGGGCGTCGACGATGGCGTCGGCATGGGCGTCGCCCACCCACGACAGATCGAGCGCCGAACGGCTCCGAAGGTCGATCATCGCCCACTGCGTCACGGCGCGGCCGAATTCGGTCCCCGCGGCATCGGTCAGCGTGAAGTTACGCGTGGAGAGCACCCGGCCGTATTCGTTGATCCACGTGGCGATCGTATAATCGGTATACTGCGTGGGCTGGCTGTCAAATTCGACGGCCATGCGCGAGAGGACCCACGAGTGGTTGTCGGCGTTCAGCGCGTCCACGCCGAAGCCCTTGCCGTGGGCGTCGACGCCCGCCGTATTGAGGATCGCCGAACCGAGCGAGGGAATCGTAGCCCTCAGCGTGAAATCCACGTCCTGCGGTTCGACACGGTAATTATAATGCGATTTTTCTGCCATATTGCTGATTTTTAACGTTGCGTCCCGGCAAAGATACGTTTTTTGCAGATATTTTCATATATTTGTTTGACTATTAACCCTTATTAAAAATCGTTAGTTATGGAAATGAAGAAACTCGACTTCTCGGAAACGCTGAAGGATTCGATCGCCATCGGCGTGAAAAACGCCCCGTCGGTGGTCGTGGCAGTGGCCTTGTGGCTCGTGACGATCTGGATACCCTATATCAATATAGGGACGACCATCGCCATCAGCCTGCTGCCGGTCGAACTGGCCAAAGGCAGCGTAATCAACCCGCTCGGAATTTTCGACAGCAAATACCGCCGCTACATGGGCGAGTACCTCATCACGGCCGGCCTGATGGTGATTCCGATCTACATCGCCTTCGTATTCATGATCGTGCCGGGCATCGTGCTGTCCCTGTCATGGGCGCTTTCGTTCTATTTCCTGCTCGGCAAGGGCAAAAATCCGATGCAGGCCATCAAGGCGTCGAACGACGCGACGTACGGCAGCAAGTGGACGATGTTCCTCGTGACGCTGGTATTCGGCATCATGGTGGGCATCGTGTTCGGCATCTTGTTCGCCATCTGTCTGGCCATCAACGTCGGCTTCATCACCTTCCTCGTCATGTTCGTCCTGATCGTGCTCGCGGCTTCGATCCGGATGGCGATCGACGCATCGTTCTGGAAACAGCTGAAAGACAACGTGGAATAAGTTTACGGCACTATTTCCCAAAGACGGCCTGCGGGTCGTCTTTTTTTGTCTCGGACCAAATATTTTATCGAAAAACGATAAATATTATTTGTTTTTCGAAAATAAATACTAAATTTGCACTATCGAAACTTAAAAACCGAAGGTATGCAGAACAAAAAGAGACTGCACAAACATTTGCTGATGATCTACATCATCTACTTCGCGGCGCTGATCGTCGGCTTCGCCGCGAGTTTCGTGCCCGACTTTTCGCGGGGATGGCGCAACGCGCAGAATACGCTGGAGATGGAAATTCCGCAGGGAGGCATACGCTCCTACTACGTTTCGGCTCCGGTCATCCGCTCCGCCGGCGAACCGATAGGCATCGACAACCTGCCGGAGAACATCACCCCGACGATCAGCCGTCTCGACCTGAAGGTGACCGTGGACGAAGCCTACACGCTGGGCAACGCGTTCAAGGTGATGGGCAACAACAGCTTCTGCTACCTGCTGATGGTCATCACGGGCCTTTCGTACCTGACGATCCTCGTACTGATCGCGCTGATCATCAACTCGCTCCGCAAGTCGATCCGCGACGAGCAGCCGCTGCGCCACAGCAACATCCTGCGCACGCGCGCCATCGGCATCCTGATCCTCGTGGGCGAGTTGAGCGAAGCCTTCATGAAGTACCTCAACAACAACGAGGCCGTCCGCCTGCTCGAAGGCACCTCCTTCGAAGTCGTGCAGACATTTCCGCTGAGTTACTGGAACGTGATCGTCGGCATTCTGTTCCTCTTCATGGCCGAAGTGCTCTCACTCGGCACGCAGCTCAGCGAAGAGCAGAAACTGACTATCTAAAAACAACGTAATTACCATGATAACGACAGGAACGACAAATAACGGGGGGGGGACGACATTATGGCTATAATCATCAACATAGACGTCATGATGGCAAAGCGCAAGATGTCGCTCGGCGAGCTTGCCGAACGTGTGGACATCACGCCCGCCAACCTCTCGATCCTCAAAAACGGGAAAGCGAAAGCCATCCGGTTCTCGACGCTCGAAGCGATCTGCCGCGAGCTGGACTGCCAGCCGGGAGACATCATCGAATACCGCCCGGACCAGCCGTCGGAAGAGTAACAAAAACCCCTTTATACGATCAATTATGAGAAAAATCACCATGCTCGTCATCGCGGCATTCGCAGTGACAAGCGCAGCGGCCCAGTTCAATCCGCAGCAGCCGATTCCGGCGGACAAGGACGTCCGCACGGGCAAGCTCGAAAACGGAATGACCTACTACATCCGCCACAACGAAAAGCCGAAAGGACAGGCCGACTTCTACATTCTGCACGACGTCGGCGCCATTCAGGAGAACGATTCCCAGCAGGGACTCGCCCACTTCCTCGAACACATGTCCTTCAACGGAACCAAGAACCTCCCCGGCAAGATGCTGACGGAGTATCTCGAAAAAGTCGGCGTGAAATTCGGCGCCAACCTCAATGCCGGCACCGGCTGGGACCAGACGACCTACATGATGAAGGACGTCCCCACTTCGCGCGAAGGCATCATTGACAGCGCACTGCTGATCCTGCACGACTGGTCGCACTTCATCGCGCTCGAACCTGAGGAGATCGACTCCGAGCGCGGCGTCATCATGGAGGAGCTGCGCACCCGCGACGGCGCGTCGTGGCGTTCGACCATGAAAATGCTTCAGGCGCTCGGTAAGGACACAAAATACGAGCACCGCAACCTGATCGGCTACCTCGACGGACTGAAGGGCTTCCACCACAAGGAGCTGGAGGACTTCTACAACCAGTGGTACCGCCCCGACTATCAGGCGGTCGTCGTGGTCGGTGACATCGACGTGGATGCCGTAGAAAACAAGATCAAGACGCTCATGAGCGACATTCCGGCTCCCGCGGCCGACGCCGCCCGGAAAGAGACGATCACCGTTCCCGACAATGAGGCCCCGATCATCAGCATCTACACCGATCCCGAAATGCAGGGTTCCAAAATCCAGCTCTTCGTGAAGCGTCCAGCGCTTCCCGAACAGATGAACAACCTGATATACGGCGAAATGTTCGACGTCATACAGGCCTACATGACCACCATGGAAAACGCACGTCTGCAGGAGATTTCGATGAAACCCGACGCACCGTTCCTCGGCGCAGGCATGGGTTCGGGCGAAATCGGCGTGATTCCGACGCTCAACGCGACGACGTTCGTGGCCATGACGCAGGACGGCAAACTGGCCGAAGGTTTCGAAGCCATCTACACCGAAATGGAGAAAGTCCGCCGCTACGGCTTTACGCAGGGCGAATTCGAACGCGCCCAGAACGACCTGATGCGCCGCGCCGAACGCGCCTACGCCAACCGCAACGACCGCCGCAACGGCGAGTTCGTACAGACCTATCTGAACAACTACTCGAAGAACACCCCGATGCCCGACGCCGAGACCGAGTGGCAGCTGGACAGCATGCTGATCAAGATGATCAACGTCGAGGCGGTCAACGGATTCGCCCAGCAGGTCATATATCCCCGCAATCAGGTGATCGTCGTCACGGCGCCCGAAAAGGAGGGCATCGTGAATCCGACGGCCGAGGAGCTGCTCGCCATCCGCGAGAAAGTCGCCAACGCCGAGATCGAGGCGTATGAGGACAACACCGTCAAGGAGCCGCTGATCCCGGAAGGCACCGTACTGAAAGGTTCGCCCGTAAAGAAAACGGCACAGGACGCCACGCTCGGCACGACCGAGTGGACGCTCGCCAACGGCGTGAAGGTGGTCGTGAAGCCCACGACCTACAAGGCCGACGAGGTGCGCATGAGCGCCGTGGCCAAAGGCGGACTGTCGATCCTCTCGGACGAGGAGTTCTACATGGGCGAGATGATGCCCGCATTCAACTCGATGTCGGGCGTCGGCAAATTCTCGGCGACGGATCTCAAGAAACAGCTTTCGGGCAAGTCGGCTTCGGTTCAGCCCTCGGTGGAGAACTATGCCAGCGCCGTGAACGGCTACTGCTCGCCCAAAGACCTCGAAACGATGATGCAGCTGCTCTACCTGAATTTCACGCAGCCGCGCTTCGACCAGAACGACTACAACACGCTGATGAAGATGCTGCGCTCGCAGCTCGACAACGTGAAGTCGAATCCCGACTACCTGATGGAGGAGAAATTCATCGACGTGGCCTACGGCAACAACCCGCGCCGCCAGATGATTTCGACCGAGATCATCGACAAGTTCAGCTTCGAAGCCCTGCCGGCGATCTACAGAAAGCTCTATCCGGATGCCAACAGCTTTACGTTCACCATCGTGGGCAATGTGGACCTCGACGCGCTGAAACCGCTCGTGGAGAAGTATATCGGTTCGATTCCCGTGTCGAAGAAGGCCATGACGTTCGCTGACGACAAGTGCGCCCCCGTCAAGGGCGACGTGACGGAGGAGTTTACGGCGCCGATGCAGCAGCCGAAAGTCTCGGTACACTACATGTTCTCCGGCGAGATGCCCTACACGCTCAAGGACAAAGCGGCCCTGACGTTCCTCACGCAGGCGCTCAACTCGCGCTACCTGATTTCGATCCGCGAGGAGAAGGGCGGCACGTACGGCGTGCAGGTTTCGGGTTCGACCGAATATATTCCCGACGAGACCTACAAGCTGGATATCCGCTTCGACACGAACGAAGAGATGGCCGACGAGCTGCGCGAGATCGTGATGAAGGAGATCCGGGAGATCGCCGAGAACGGCCCCAAGACCGAGGACATCGAGAAGAACCGCGAATTCATGCTCAAGAGCTGGAAAAACAGTCTGGAGCAGAACGCCGGCTGGATGAACTACATTCAGGCCAAATACGGTCCGGGACTGGAATACCTGAAAGATTACGAGCAGGTGATCAGGTCGCTCACCAATGCCGACGTACAGGCCATGGCCAAGAAGGTCCTCGGCGACAACAACCTCGTGAAGGTCGTCATGCGCCCCGCGAAGGAAAAAGCCGAATAACACACCTGAGTCCGCTGAAAAAGCCAGCCGCCACAACGGCTGGCTTTTTATTTGTCAGCCCGGCGAAAAACATTAACTTTGCAGACAATTAAAACAATCAGTTATCACCTATGCGCCAAAGTCTTCGGCTGGTTTCCGGCCTGTATCTCAAACTTAGCCTGCTCACAATCGCTGTAGGCTTCCTGTTACGCATCGTACTGCTCTTCAACGAGCAGACCACCGACCTCGGTTTCTCATTCGGCGAATGGCTGCAGGTTTTCCTGCTGGGCGCCGTGAACGACCTCTGCGCCGCGACGATCGGATTCGTGTTCCTATGGCTCTTCTCGATGAGCGTCTCCGAAACCAAGTACGGCAAACCGTGGGGCTACATCATCCTCGGAATTCTCGTTGCGGCATTCTGCTACGTGACCTTCTGCAACACGATCTTCGACGAATACGGCAGCGTCGCGCCGCAGATCGCCTCCGCCGTTCTGGGCTATTGGGCCGGCACGTTCGCCCTGCGTCTCTTTTTCAAGGGTTTCCGCACCTACTGGACCACGGTATGGTTCGCGCTCATCATCACGCTCTACGTGGGCGCCATCCTCTTCAACGGACTCAGCGAATACTTCTTCTGGAGCGAATTCGGCGTTCGCTACAACTTCATTGCGGTAGACTACCTCGTCTACACCAACGAGGTGGTCGGCAACATCATGGAGTCCTACCCCGTCGTGCCGATGACGCTGGGGCTGATCCTCGTGACGCTGGTCGTGACATGGTATCTCTTCCGCCGCGATCTGGCCCTCGCCGACCGGCTGAAAGGCTGGCGCTGGAAAGCGGTAGCAGGACCGGCGTACATCGCCGCCGTGCTCCTCGCCGTCGGACTGCTGAACTTCAACACCCGGTTTCAGGACAGCCAGAACGTCTATGTAAACGAGCTGCAAGCCAACGGACTCTACAAATTCTACGACGCATTCGTCAAGAACGAACTCAACTACAAGCAGTTCTACCTCACCGAACCCGAAGAGCAGGCCGAAGCCTTCGTCCACGGGATTTACGGCAGCACGGGCGACAACCTGCACGCCGTACGCTGCGAAGGACCCGAAATCCGCCGCAACATCGTGCTGATTACGATCGAGAGCATGAGCGCTTCGTTCATGGAGCGTTTCGGCAACACGAACCGCCTGACGCCCGTACTCGACTCGCTTTACAAGCAGGGACTCGCCTTCGACCGCGTATACGCGACGGGCAACCGCACGGTGCGCGGACTGGAAGCCGTAACCCTCTCGCTGCCGCCCTGCCCCGGCCAGAGCATCATCAAGCGGCCGAACAACGCCGGCATGCACTCCACGGGTGCGCTGCTGCGCGAAAAGGGCTATAACGTCAAGTATTTCTACGGCGGCAACAGCTACTTCGACAACATGGAGACCTTCTTTTCGGGCAACGGCTACGACATCGTGGACCAGCGGCAGTATGCGCCCGAAGAGATCACTTTCGCCAACATCTGGGGCGTATGCGACGAAGACGCCTACCGCAAGGTCATCCGCACGCTCAACGAAGACGCCGGCGACGGCAAGCCGTTCTTCGCACATGTCATGACGGTGAGCAACCACCGCCCGTTCACCTACCCGGCCGGGAAGGTCAGCATACCGCACGACGCCAAGTCGCGCAACGGAGGCGTGATGTATACCGACTATGCACTGGGGCGGTTCTTCGCCGAAGCGTCGAAACAACCCTGGTTCGCCAATACGATTTTCCTCATCACGGCCGACCACTGCGCATCGAGCGCGGGCCGCACGGAAATCCCGCTCGAAAAATACCATATCCCGGCACTGATCTACGCCCCGGGCTTCGTCGAGCCGCAGCATGTCGGGGGCATCGTTTCGCAGATCGACCTGATGCCTACCCTGCTTTCGCTGCTCAACATGAGTTACGACTCGCATTTCTACGGCCGCAGCATTTACGACGAGGGCTATGTCAACCGCGCGTTCATCGCAACCTACCAGGATCTGGGCTACCTCGAAGGCGACGTGTTCACGATCCTTTCGCCCGTGCGCCGCTTCGAACAGTACCGGGTCGTTCCCACGGAGGACAATCCCCACAACCTCGAACCGATGGAAACGGAAAACCCCGAACAGGTCTCGCGCGCCATCGGCTATTACCAGACTTCGAGCGCGTGGAACAAACGCTGAGTGCCGGTATCTGAAAAAAGGCTGTCTGAGATTTGTCAGACAGCCTTTTTTCGTATGCGGTTCCCGGATACGCTCCCCGGTTTGCGCAGGGTATGAACGCTTATCGGGACACCGCCTCGTCCCGGGGAGGGCGGTATCACTTCACCACCACGTCCCGGTCGGTGTTGAGCGTCAGCTGGTAGGTCGCATAATTGCCCGAGCCGTTGGTAAACTTGGTATAGATGGCCGTCAGGTCAACGACCGAACCGGATACGGGGATTTTGTTGTCGCGGAACTGGCTGTAACCGCTCGTACGCACCACATAGTTACCCGGAGCGGCATTCGTGCCGGTACCGGCGGCCTGCGCATCGTAGGTGAACCAGGCCGAGCCGTAGAAAAACGTGTCGGCATTCGTACCGGGCAACATGCGCATCGTCGCCCAGGTAGCCCACTGGTCGATATCCTCCCACCCGGGGGAATTCACGTCGTAGGAGACGGAATTGGCGAAATAATTGGGAAAGGTGTTCTTGTAGCCCCACAGCGCCGTGCCGAAGCGGCTTTCGACCCCTTCGAAACGCACCAGGCGCCCCAGGTCGTCGTCCGACAGCACAGTCCGGTAGTTGTCGCGCGTAACGACCAGCGTATCGGACTTCAGCATCGGCTGCTGTTCGCCCGAAAAGATGTGCTCGTCCTGCATGATCTTGCTCTCGATATTGTCGTTCGAATAGCTCGCATTGTAGGAGGTCGTACCGATGCTGACCATGCCGCGGTAGTTCCCCAGCACGAGCCCTTCGAGATCGACGTAGACGATCTGCCCGACGGGATGGAACAGGTAGTTGCCCGTATTGAGCTTGAGCTCGATGGCCGACTCGGAGGCCTCGTCGTAGAGGTATACCGACTTGTAGACATTGCCGAAGCGGTCGGTCGAAATAACCTTGCCCGAGGTGAACAGCGGCTCGTCGACCGTCCACGACGCCACGGTACCGTCGTTCATACCCGCATTCTCGGCCCGAAAGCGCGCCTTCAGCTCCCCGACGGAAATGTATTCCAGTCCCTTCGCCTCGAAATCGGCGCGGGTGTAGACCCTGGCCGGCCCCGGATTCAGGTAATCGCTGTAACAGCCTGTGAAAAACAGGGCTGCGGCAGCCGCCAGTAACAATTTGAATAATTTATCCATAGCATTCATGTTTTATTCGTCCAACCGTCAGAAACGGAAATAGAGATTGAGGTAATAGGTCGTACCGAACATGTAGAAATACTTCGAGTCGAAGGCCTGATAGGTAGTCACCGTCGTCTCGGTGTTTTTCGTCAGACGGGTCTGCTCGTAACCGCCGGTGCGGATGTCCTGATTGTTCAGGATATTCTTGACTTCGAGGCTGAAGCCCAGCGTATACTGGCGGTGGATATACCAGTTCTTGCCGATGCTGGCGTTGAGCGTATAAGCCGAATCGAACTTCTCCTGACGGCGCAGGTGAGCGATGTCCTCGGCGGTCATGCCGGTGGTAATCACCGCATCGGTGCGATAGATCGGGCTCATCGACAGATACATGTTGTTGTAATAGTTGAAATCGGCCGACAGGAAGATGTTGTTGTTGCTGCGGTATGAAAGACCGACATTGGCGGCCAGCTGCGGGGTGCTCTCGACGCGGAAGTTCTTCCAGTACACATAGCCGTCGGAGACGATATCGCCGCTGTTGTCCTGCGTCTGCAGGTAATAGGGATTCGAATCGTAGGTGTACTGGCCCCAGCTCACGGCTCCGTTCAGGGCAAGGCTGCGGTACAGGGGAATCGAAACGGCCGCTTCGAGACCGAAGTGGAGCTTGTCGATGCCGCTCATGGCGAAGTTCGTGAAGGTCGCGGCCACGTCGTCGTAGTACGAAATCACTTTCGACTGATCGTAAATGCGGGTATAGTAACCGGAAACGCGCGCTTTCAGGTCGCCGACACGCAGGTTATACGACGCATCCACACCGAAGACACGTTCGGCGGAAAGCCCCGGAGTCGTGGTGTTGCGCGTACGGGGCGACACGAACGAAGCTTGGAATTCGGGGGCGTCCTGCAGGTAAACGACATTCGCTTCGACGGTATGAGCCGCGGAGAAGCGGTAGCTGAAGTTGCCTTTGGCCTTGTAGGTCAGGTAGTCGAGTTTCTTGGAATCGCCCTTCGAATTGTCGGGGAACAAGCCTTTGCGCCAAAGACCCTCGCGCCATTGCGAAGCATATCCCACTTCTCCGCCGACGGTTACGCCCAGACCGCCGACATTGAAATTATAGGCAGCCCATGCCTTCGTCCGGAGGACGTGCGCATAGTAGTCATAGCCGTATTTGTCGCCGACTTTGGCTGCGTGCGCATGACCGTGGCGATAGTAATAGTCGAGGTTGTTCTGATATGCGATGGCGTTCGAACCGAAGTCGCGCTCGGCGAATTTGTCGATGTCGGCCCAATAGTCGCCGCCAAGCAGGTCTTTGACCTCCGAATAGTACTCCGTACGGTTCCGGCGCAGCGAAAGGCCTCCGTAGATTTTGGAGTTATTGCGGAAGATATGCGAGAAGTTGGCAACCAGATTCCAGTCCAGCTGATCGGTGTGACGCTCTTCGACCATATAGTTAGAACGACGGCCCGGACCGTACTGCGCCTCATCGACCGGATCGTTCTGGATATAGTTCGTCTGATACATCTTATCCCAGTCGAAATGGCGGATGTTCTGGTAGTTGGCCTGCCAGTAAACCTGCTGCCAAGCCGCACCCAGCATATTCTTGTCGAGCGCGAAGTAGCTCGGCAGATAACGGTAATAGTCCGGACGCGGGTCGGGACCGTTCTGCCACGTCAGCGCCGAGTAACCGTTCATGCCGAAGCGCAGCGAGGTGGCCAGATCGAGTTTCGAGCGGTCCGAAATGTCGAACGTATAGTTCAGCATCACGACGGGTTCGTGGTTGTTGCGCACACGGGCGTTACGTTTCTTGCCGTCCTGCCAGCCCCAGTTGGGGTTGTAATAGTTGTTGCCGACCAGATCGTAAGCTTCCTGCGTCGCCGCCTGCTGCGCACCCCGCTCGGTAGGAGCGCCCAGCAGGGTCAGCGCCAGACGATGACGCTGGCCGAACTGCTTCTCGACAGCGGCGAAATAACCGAAAGCGTTGTAATAGACGCCATTGACATAGGAGTTGCCGCCCTGACGGGTCGAAACCGAAAAGGCATACGACCAGCCGTTGTCCTGATGCCCCGAAGCATAGGTGACCATCGCGCGGAAACGGTACATCGAGTTGCCGTTTACGAGGCTCGCACGCAGGCCTTGACGCATCTGCGAAGGACTCGTCACGATATTGGTCGTACCGCCGATGCCGCCCAGACCGGCGTCCGACGCCACGATGCCCGACGTAACTTCCTGATTGCGGGTAGCGTCGTTCAGACCGCTCCACAACGACCACGGCGTATAGCCCGTCATGGCGTCGTTGAGCTGAATGCCGTTCATATACACGTCCTGATACTGCGAATCGTAACCGCGGACGTTGAAACGCATTTCGCTGAACTTGTAGGACGCGATGTTATTGAAGAGGTCTTTCGAAGCCGAGAGCGACGTGGGCAAAGCCTGCGCGTCGTCGGTGGTTTCGGTGTCGAACTCCGCGAAGACCGCGTCGTCGATCATCTGACGCTGCGTATCGGGCACGAGGATCACCGCATTGATGTCGCGCATCTGCGAACCGACACGTACGGCGATATTCGAAGTCTCGAATTCGGGAGTTTCGAACTGCAGCGAATATTCGCCCGCAGGAATATTTTCGAAAACGAAGTTACCCTGCGCATCCGAAACCGTTGTCGTACCGCCCGGCGTCATCGTAATCTTCACGTCGCCGAGTGCAATGCGTCCCGCACGCGAAACGACCCTGCCCTTGATGCCGCCGTCCTGTCCAAAGGCGGTCAGCGTCACAAGCGACAGCACTAAAATTAGTAGACTCTTGATTTTCATAGACTATGTAAGTAATTTATTTGGCAAAATAGATATACACCGGGAAGTGGTCGCTGTAACCGCCCTGAAAGTTATTTCCCACGTACGTACGCAGGGGATATCCCTTATACTGTCCCTCTTTCTGCAGCATGTAGTACCGCTTGAAGATATTGCCGTAGAACTTCGATCCGGGAGCCTTCTGCAAACGAAGTCTGCCTTCGGAACCCGTAGCCAGATTCTCCGTGACCACGATATTGTCGAAGAGATTCCATGCGTCGCCGTAAGCCAGCGTTCCGAGTCCCGCCTTGAGCATATCGGCAAAGGGATTGTAAAAATCGCCCGGCTTGAGATCCTTCATCTTGGCTTTGGCACCCAAACCCTCGGCAATGCTCTCGTCCGTAGGATCGTCGTTGAAGTCGCCCATGGCTACGACCTTGGTCGCCGGGTTGATCTTCAGCACGGAATCCGCAATGCGGCGCATCTGCTCCCCGACGGCAATGCGCTTGAATTCCGAAGCGTCCTTGCCGCCCAGCCGCGAAGGCCAGTGCGCCACCATAAAGAAGAAGGGTTCGTTCTCGATGGTTCCCCACATCGTCAGGATGTCACGGGTCTTGAAGTTGGGAAGCTGCGGCACGACGGTTTTCACCGGGAAACTGCCCTCCAGTTTGAACACATCGGGACGATACATGAAGGCCACATCGACGCCGCGGGCTTCGGGCGAATCGTAATGCACGATACGGTAGTTGCCGGGGGCCAATTTGGGCGTCGCCACGATGTCCTCCAGCACCGAGCGCGTCTCGACCTCCGAGACGCCGATAACAGCCGGATAATTCTTGTCTGCGGCAGCAACGTCGAAAAGCACCCGCTCGATATTGCCGAGCTTCTTGTAATACTTGGCGGAATTCCACTTCTTGGGGCCTTCCGGCGTGAACTCGTCGTCATGCACCTCCGGATCGTTGATGGTGTCGAAAAAGTTCTCCAAGTTATAGAACATCACCTTGTAGGGCTTCTGCGCAAAGCACATTACGACGAACGCCGCCAAGAACAAAGTGAATATCAGTCGTTTTTTCATCGTTCTGAAATTTTAAGGTTTTACAATCCCCAAGAGGCGGCATCTGTCTTTTCCTTGACCTCGGCAGGCAGCGTGGGGAAGAATTCGAACTTGGTCAGCTCTTCGATCTCCTTGACGCTCTTCACCCAGCTTTTGGCCTCACCCTGACCGCCTTCGTTGGCCACCCAGAAACCGATGGACTTAAGCTGGCCGGCCGGAAGATTGCCCAGCCGGTCGCCGGGCTGCCGGATATTTCCCTTCACCGTACGCACCACCACTTTAAAATAATGGCTGGGCAGCGGGCACACCTGTCCGGCCTTGTCGGTCGTCGATGCCGTGCTGCCGGGCTTCCAATAGGCGCCCGTCACTACGTAGAGCGTATCGGAGCAGACCCAGTCGCGCACCTTGCCTTCAAGACGCATCCACCCCTGCTGATTGAGCGTGCCATACTGAGGCGTAGCGTTGGAGTTGTAGAATGTCTGGTACTGCATGGCCATATTGGCATTGCGGTCTGCATTCGGAATCTGGTGACCACGGTCATAAGATCCGGTATAACTGCCCCGTCCCAGATCGGCCTGAAATAACGACGAAATCTTGGGATCGAAGGCCCACGGGTCTTTGGAAGGACGCCCCGAACCGATATATACGTCGTGCAGGGGATATGCCACCCACCACGCACCGCGCTTCGTCTTATCGAAACACAACGTGTAATTACGCATATTCCGGTTGTTGAGCTGAGCGAAATGCGACACATAAATATAGTTGCCGTCCTCCTTCTTCGCCGGAATTTCGGGCCAGACCAGATTATGGCCGGTCTCGTATACATCATCGTCCGACGAAGTGCTGAACTGGACGAGTTCAAGCTCGACGGGCATCTCGCCTTCGAACTCGAACCTGATCAGGGCATGCCGCTCGTCCTTGGTGTTGTTCGGCCAATAATAGACATACTGATTCTTGTCGGACAAACTCGTTCCGACCTTTCCCGTCTTGACAGTCTGACCTCCCGGCGCTGTCCGGTTGAACGAAATCCATTCGGCTCCCGAAATGATTTCAGCCGTCCACGGCGTCCCCGTATCTCCGGTCACGAGCAGCACGGCAGCGCCCTCCTGATCGGGATGCACGGTCTTGGCAGGGTCCCACTCCACCGAGTTGGCGCCCCCGCCTCCCTTATTGTCGGAATCCTTACCGCACCCCGTAAAGGCGACAGCTATCAGCACCATCGCCGCAAGGAAAGCGGCAAACATCCGCGAACTATATTTATATATCAACGTCATTCAATTAAAAACTAAGTGCGAAAATACGCATTTTAAGACAACCTTCCCCCGGCAGGAAATCCTGCCGGGAGAGGGAATGTCGATATTCGGTTATTCGTACGACAATTCGACTTTAACGAGCTGCGTATTCTTATTCGAAGAATTGATACGATACGAAACTCCGGCGGCAGGATTCGTAAGATTAAAGGTATATTCGGTATTCTTGTCGCCGACAGCCTGTTCCGGAGATGCAATGTTATTCGAAGTATCCTTAATAGTTACCTTTGCCGAAGCACTGATGCCGTTGCTGGTCGTAATCTTGATCGTCTTCAGAGTCGATCCGGGAACGGCGGGAGTCGCCAAATAACCATTGGTGCCGTTAATCATAAGGTATCCCGCATTCTGTTTCGCATTGAGCAATCCCCAGACATAACCGTCTATAGTAACCGTAGCTTCGGTTGAAGGCGCTGTGGCCGGGAAACCGGAATCAGCAGTAGTCGGAGTAATCGTAATCGTGAGTTTTGTCCCTGAGCTGGCGCCATTCTGGGTCAAAGTAACCGTAGCTGTGTTGCCGCCATTAGCCGTAATTGTCAGAGTCTCTTTAAGCTCGGCATCACTCGTATTAACGGCTTTAGGCGAAATCTTTACGGTAGTCCCCTCGACAGACGCATTGTGAAGGAAGTCAGCGAAGACAACGTAAATCCATTGAAGTTAACACCTTCGATCGTCACGGTCTTTTCACTTGTGTCGTTTGCAGTCCATACTAATGAAGAGGGAGTTACCTCCGTAATGGTCGGAACAGTTACCTTGAATGCTTCCACATCGTTCAAATTACGCGGAGCGATCTGGCCCTTTCCGCCATACATGGTCACAATACCCGTGATATTGCCTGTAGCAGCTGCATACGGAATATCCTGAAATACCGTAGCACGCTTATTTACGTTTACAGTAAAGTTCGTACCGCCAGAGGTAAACGTGTGATTTCCATTGCTTGATGCCGTACACCAGACTCCTGCTTTAGCCGTGCTGGCTTGCTGTACCGTGGCAGGCATCGAGACAAACGAGGCCAAATCGGCAGGAGCTACGTTGATCGGGGTAACGGTCGCCGTACCGGATTTCTCAACATGATAAGTCGTTACACCCGTAATCTGCTTGACGCCGTTATACTCATCCATCATCGCGACGTTGGCCTGAAGTGTAATCTTCAATCTATCACCGAGTGCATAATCCGCAACATTGAAGTCCGCCGACTTATTGTTGTAAATCACAATACCGTTGCCTCCCTCGGTCGCCCCCTCCGTCATCACGTAGAGTGTTCCGAACGAGAAGTTATTGCCGGTCGGGTCTCCGCAGACCACAGCCGTCAGTACTTTGTCCTGACTTTCCGAGATTACACTTCCTTTGGCAATCTGCAACAATTCAGGGATAGTGATCGCGGTCACGCTGCCACCGCCTGTGGTAATAAACGTCTTATGATCGCCATAAAGAATATCACCGGTGTTGGGAGTGGCGTAGGCGCGGAAAGCGTACTGCGTCTCCTTCGTCAGGCCGGTAACGTCTACGGTCCATGTCGCAGCCTTCGTTGCGGCCGGAACTTTCACGGAGCCGGTCCAATCGGGCGTATTTCCCGTGGCGAAGACCACATACTCCACGCCGACGGCCGAATAGTCGGCCAGATCGGCATTGGCGATCGAGCCGCCCAGCGTCACCGTCGTCTCGGCTACATTCGAAGCGTTGGCCGTCGTAACCGCAGGCGTAGCGGCACCGCCGTTGAATGCGGCCAGATCAGCGGCGTTGCGGGGTGCGATCTGCCCCTTGCCGTCGAATATCGTAGCGATACCCGAAATCGTACCGGTCGTCGCAACATAGGCGAAATCGAATCCGGTAGCCATCTTATTGAAGTTCACGACGAAATCCGTTCCTGCCGAAGAAACCGTAACGTTGCTGAGGGTTTCGGGAACAGGCTGCCATACACCGCCCGTAGAGGTCGTGGTATTCTCCACCGTCACGGGCATACCGAAGTAATTCTGTATAGCCGTAGGAGCAACCTTTACAGGTGTAATCGCATTATTCTGCGAAAGAACTTCGATATCGGCTTCCGTCACACCGGAAATCTGATATACCGAATTGCTGTAAAGCTGACTCTTCGCAGTACCGGCTTTCAGCGTCACCTTGATCTTATCGCCGGTCTCGAATTTACCGTCGAGATCGAAGTTGTAAAGAACGATACCGTTCTTAGGATCCGAAGAGCCGGGAGTCATCAGGTAGTTATATCCGTTGGGATAGTTATGGAACGTCTTGTCGCCGCAGACAACTGCTTCGAACGTACGGTTCTTGTCGTTGTCGATCACGGTAGCCGTTCCGGTCATCGCATTGACGATTTCGGGAATCGTAATCGGCTCGGTAACCACGCCGCTCGTCGGAAGATCGACCTCCTGACCGCCTGCGCCTGTCGTTACGCTCAGGTCATCGACGCGCGTTCCGACGCTGCTGGCAATGCGGAGCGACAGTTCGGACACGGCAGTCTTCAGCGTAAAGTTGCAGATTACCCATTTGTATTTGGACTCTCCGGCAATCGATTCGAGTTCATAGGTAACCGTCTTCCACGATCCGCCGTCGTTGCCGCTCAGCGAAAGCGTGATATCGCTCGCACCTACGGCGGCATTCGACGCCATAGCGGCAAACTTGATCTGGAGTTTCGTCTCGCCGGATTCCAGTTTGAGCTTGTTCACATCGAAATAGCCGTTCGAAGCGACCCAAAGGGCGTTCGGACCGGAAATAGCATCGGTGTCGGGCGCTCCGGTCTTACGGATACTTGCCTTATTCCCCGTATAGGTAGTCTGAGCGGTTACACCCGAACCATCGCGGAGATAATCGTTGAACTGAGCCACATCCGTATTTTCACTAACGGGATTCGTACCGAAGTTTTCGAAGAGAATATCGCTCGACGCAATCTTTTGTTTTACAGTGACGGTCTTCGTATTCGTTCCGTCGGTTACGGTCAGCGTACCGAGGGTAACCTCGGCATTCGTCTCATTGGCCTTCGACGCCGTAATCGTCACGGTGCCGTTCTGCGAACCCTTGTCGGGATCGAACGTAAAGCCGTCGCCCGAAGCTTTGGCAACCGTCCAATCGCCGTTGCTGGTGACTGCGAACGTTCCGGTGGAACCGGCTGCCGCGTTAAGACTGACGGTTTCGGGATCGACGGACAGGATGGGATCGTTCGAAACGAAAGCGGCCACATCCGACGGTTTGGTCGGAATCAGCTGGATATTGTTGAAATTCTGTTCGGCGGTACCGAGCATCGGACCGGTAGCAGCCTTAATATACAGCATTCCGAAATCGGGAGCGTCGGTGGCTGTGGCCATGTAGCTCTGGACCGTCGTCGAAGAGGGACCGTCGAGTACGACTTTGCGCTTGGCACCGGTAGCCCAAGCCTCGCCGACATAGGCCGACTGCGGCGTAAGGTCGTTCACACGCACGTACTGGCCCTGATAGTTACCCGAATTGAACGTTGCGGCGGAAAGCGACGGGATAACAAGCTCGACCGGATCATCGTCCGATACGGTTACCGTCACGCCCTTCAACTCACGCAGATTCCCGAAGGGAGCGTATTCGGCGCCGGACAGTTCGAGCGTGACTTTCTTGCCTACGGGATAGTTTACGCTGTTAGCCTTGGTGAACTCCTTCGTATCGTAAAGGACGATAGCCGAGTTGGGCAGCGAGATGTTATCGCCGACATAGAGTTTACCGAAATTATTGCCATACTCGTTATTGGCCAGAATGACCGCTTCGATGGATGCCTTGCTGTATCCCAGAGGAACGGTATTGCCGCTCTCCACGCCTGCATGGGTATCCTTGATGAAAGCGACCAGTTCGCTGACTGCGCCGGCCACGGGAGCCTCACCCTGCTGGATGGTAACCGTCTTGGTGAAATAGGCGCCGTAGGAGTTCTTGAGCTGGAAACTCAGCGTTGCCGTACGGCTCTCGTTGCTTGCGGGGATCGAGAATTCGACCTCGGTCGTACCGGCTTTTCCATCGGTCGCGGAAGGCGTCACCCAGTCTGCGCCCGATTCGAAAGCGAGCGTCCACGGACGATTGCTTTTCACCGTAACGGCAGACGCACCTTCGGCTACGCCCTCGGCGGAAAAGGTCAATGCTTCGGGAGCAACCTCAAGATAAGGCATCCCGTCGTCATCGTTATCATCCACACACGATGTAAACGCCGTCGTGGCGATCAGGAACATCGCACCGAACAATAACCTCAAAAGGTTTAACTTTTTCATAGAAGAGTTGTTTAAAATTGATTAAAAACTTTTATTTTATTTCTAAAAAAACTTACGATTCCTTACATAATGTGAATATTATGCCTCAAATTTAAAATTATTTTCCGGACCGGCAAAAGCCTAAACGCCTTTTTTATATTACGATTAGGTTAATTAGCGGACATCGGCGTCCAATGCGGACACCATCGGAGACAAAAGCCCCGGAATACGCACGTTTCTGCATATTCCGGGGCTAATAGTCTTTCGGGATCAACGGATGCGGTCGGCAGCGCGCACCATCAGTTCGTCGCGGAAAACCGCACGTGCGGCGAGGTATGCGAAAAGCAGGCAAACCAGCGGCAGCACGACGGCAGGTTTCAGCACCTGCGTATGGAACGTCTGTTCCGCAAACACCCGGTAACTGAGAAAGTAGTACACGCCTTCCATAACGGCGGAGCTGACGAGCAGCACCATTTCCACCACACAGAGCCGGAGCTGAAGCAGGCGGCGCTTGAACAGGAAAATCGTAATAAACGGCAGCACGCAGGCCAGCGCCAGCACGACGCCCATATAAACCGTCGGCTGCACGGATTCGCCGGCAGCGGTTTTCAAAGAAAAGGCATACAGCCCGAACTCTCCGGCCTCGCCGGCGAACCACGCAAGCGGAGCGAAAAGCGTAACGGCCATAAGCGCCGTGACAATCAGCATGAAAAGCGTTTGGATTCGTTGTATCATAGGGTCATAAAGTTTTATCGATCAAATATTTGTTCCTGTCGGAGGAGCCGCGGTTGATAAGCTCGCCCAAAAATCCCGCCAAAAACAGCTGGACTCCGAGGATAATCGCCAGAATCGCCAAATAGAAAAGCGGCTGATCGGTAACCGCCCTCAGCGGCAGTTCGTGGACCTGCTTCCAGATTTTGGCAGCGATGATCCAGACTGTCGTGCCGCCGCCGATAAGGAACATCAGCGTCCCCAGACTGCCGAAGAAATACATCGGC
>ENA-UONV01000745-UONV01000745.1-human-gut-metagenome-genome-assembly--contig:-CS4-NODE-745-length-34226-cov-12.736648_pt1 | contig 34226 bp, 30 predicted proteins | sample MGYA00242461_ERZ724008 | MGnify/ENA metagenome assembly ERZ724008 | reverse complement strand
ATAAATACGGCGTGGCCTTCAGCGGTAAAAAGGTCGAAGTGGCAGTCGGATGAGGAGTAAGAATTCCAAAGTGCCAGCACTTTGGAGATGTACTTACATCGAATGCTAAATGAATTAACAAAAATTGAGGGAGACTGCTTATGAAATCAAATTTTGATTTTCTGAATCGATACTGGCCTGCATTGGCACAGATCGGCGCAACCGCAGAAACCTATGTCTATTCTGATCCCAATGCCTGTATCTATAAACTCGGAATGTTTGCCGAGCGCTTAGTGCAGGAGATCCTTGTCTTTGAGCACATTGCGGAGCCGGCTGTTGACAACACCCACGCAAATCGAATTCGTATTTTGAAGCGAGCCGGTTTATTGCCGCACGAAATTGACAACACGCTATATGTTCTTCGCAAGACAAGAAACTCGGCAGTACATATAGGTACGGACTCCGTGGACGAAGCAAAGACATTGCTATCCTTGACATACAATCTTGCTGTTTGGTTTATGGAAACCTATGGAGACTGGGGATATATTGCGCCTGAGTTCGTTATGCCAAGCGAGATCACGCACGAAGATTTGGAATCCGTTATTGCCGAGCAGGAAAGGAAAATCGAGGAATTGACGAAGCAACTGGCCGTGGTCAAGACCGCCGCTTCGGGCAAAACGCAGAAGGAGCGCGCAAGGCAGTCAGAATCTGTCTCCGCTATGATGAATTGGAATGAGGCGCAGACCAGATGCTTGATTGACGAGCAGCTTCGTCTTTCTGGTTGGGAAGCTGATACGCAGAACCTGCGCTACAGCAAAGGAACGCGTCCTGTAAAGGGGAGAAATATTGCCATCAGCGAATGGCCTACCAATTCGGCCTTTTACAAAAACGGGTATGCGGATTATGCATTCTTCGTTGGCGAGAAGCTCGTAGCATTGATGGATGCAAAAAAGATGTCGGAAGATGTTGCATCTACCATCGATGTGCAGGTAAAGGACTATGCTGCACATATTAAGCCGGAGGATATTCCACATACGGTTGGAAACTGGAATGGTTATCAGGTCCCCTTCCTCTTTGCTTCAAATGGCAGGGCATATTTAGAGCAGCTGCGGACGAAGTCTGGTATTTGGTTTTTGGATGTCCGGGAACAGGAAAATCAACCGTATCCTATTCGGAACTGGTTTAGCCCAAGTGACCTGATGGAAAAACTTGGTCAGAATACAGCGGCGGCCAATCAGGCGCTGGCTGCAGCAGATAATTCGTTTATGACAGATCCTAATGGGTTGAATCTGCGCGACTACCAGATTAAGGCCATTGATAAGGCAACAGAGGCGATCGTTGACGGCAAGAGAACGGCCTTGCTTGCAATGGCCACCGGAACGGGCAAAACCCGTACTGTTCTGGGACTTATCTACAAGATGCTGGAATCCAAGCGTTTTCGTCGTATTCTTTTCCTTGTGGATCGAGTGTCCCTCGGTGAGCAGGCAATGGACACCTTCAAAGATGTCAAGCTGAAGGAACTGCTGACGCTGGACAAAATATATGAGATCAAAGCGATCGATGACAACATCATCAATCTGGAAACCAAGGTCAGCATTTCAACGGTGCAGGGGCTTTTGAAACGCACGATTCTGGCAGAAGAACCGGATTTGATGCCCGGTGCATTTGATTTGATTATTGTGGACGAAGCCCACCGAGGCTATATTCTTGACCGTGAAATGACGGAAGAAGAAATCCTCTACGATAATCAAGATGATTATATGAGCAAGTACAAGCAGGTTATCGAGTATTTCGATGCGGTGAAAGTTGCCTTGACTGCTACGCCCGCCCTGCACACGACCGAGATTTTCGGGAAGCCGGTCTATACCTACAGCTACCGTGAGGCGGTTATCGATGGCTGGCTGGTGGATCACGACCCTCCATATCTCATTAATACGGATTTCATTGAAAATGACGCAAAGTTCAAGAAGGGTGAAACCTTGGCGCAATATGACCCTAACACCAATGAACTTTTGAACAGTGCAGTTTTGGACGATGAAATGGATTTCGATGTGTCGGAGTTCAACCGCAAAATTGTTCTGCCGGATCATACTCGCAAGGTGCTGGAAGAGGTGTCGACCTACCTGAATCCGGAAAGTGGAGAAAAGACGCTGATTTTTGCGGTGAATGATGCACACGCTGACCGTATTGTGGATACGCTCCGAGAAATTTACAAGCCCTATGGCATTTCCAATGATGCCATTATGAAAATCACGGGCAAAACTGCCGGCGGCAACAAAAAGAAGATTTTGCAGGTGATCAAGCAGTTCAAGAACAACCAGTACCCAAACATTGCCGTAACAGTCGACCTGCTGACTACCGGAATCGATGTGCCGGCCATTTGTAATTTGGTGTTTATGCGCAAGATCAACAGCCGGATCCTCTTTGAGCAGATGCTGGGACGCGCTACTCGCCTTTGCCCGGAAATCGGAAAGACGCACTTCAATATCTTCGATGCAGTTCGCGTGTACGAGGACTTGGACGACACTTCCAATATGAAGTCAGTCTCCGTCAGCAAATCAATGGCTGAATTGTTGGAGGATTTGTTCCGTCCGGGTGAGGCCAGCAAGCAGCCTGTCAAAGATCGCATTTTGGCAAGATTGCAGCGTAAGAGCAACAATCTGACCGATGAGCAAAAGTATGATGTTTCCGAGCGCTTGGGCGGAAAAACAATTCGGGAATATGCGAAGGAATTGAAAAGCTGTACAGAGAACGTTTTTGTGCAGCGCTGCCGGGAGGATAAGGATTTTCTACTTTGGTTTGACAACCTGAAGGGTAAAAAGCGTGGACATTACTATTCCGAAAAGGAAGATACTCTTTTTGAAACGACCCGCGGCTATGGTGACACGGAAAAACCGCAGGATTATCTGGACTCTTTTGTGGCCTATGTTAATGAGAACAAAGACCGTATCGAAGCGATCCGCATAGCCTGCACTCGCCCCAGCGATATGACCCGGGCGCAGCTTCGGGAGTTAAAGCTGGAGCTGGATAAGGAGAATTTCACCGAGAGCAGCTTGAATGAAGCGGCCAGTGCGGTGAGCAATGAACGAATCGTGGCAGACATTATCGCCTTTGTTCGTCGGGCTGTACTTAAGACGCCGCTTGTGAACCACGATGCCCGCGTGAAAATGGCCTTTTCTAAACTGATTTCGGCGCATCGCTTTAACAAAATGCAGCTGGATCTGCTGGAAAAGATCAAGGTATATATGCTACACGAGAGCATCCTCAATACCGAGACCTTTGAGGCACCGGCGTTCAAGATGGATGGCGGTTTCGCACGCTTTAACAAGAAGTTTGGCGGGCAGCTTGCGGAGATCATCCGCGAGATCAACACTTATATTTACGAAGGAGCAGCTTAAATGAGCACGCAAGATATTGTACAGAAACTTTGGAACCTCTGCAATGTGCTGCGGGATGACGGTATTACTTATCACCAGTATGTGACAGAGCTGACCTACATTCTGTTTTTGAAAATGGCCGATGAGACCGGTGCAGATAAGGATATTCCCGAAGCATATCATTGGGGTTCTTTGACCAGCCGTTCCGGCATTGACCTGAAAAAGCACTACTATACGCTGCTCAGCAAGCTGGGCGAAGAATCCGTTGGTCGCGTGGCGCAGATTTACGCCAACGCATCCTCCAGCATCGAGGAGCCGAAAAACCTCGAAAAAATCATCACGGAGATTGACAAACTGGACTGGTATGAGGCCAAAGAGGAAGGTCTGGGCGACCTGTATGAAGGACTCTTGGAGAAAAACGCCAATGAGAAGAAGTCCGGTGCCGGTCAGTACTTTACCCCTCGTGTGCTGATCGATGTGATGACGGAGCTCATCAAACCCCAGCTGGGCGACAAGTGCTTTGACCCGGCCTGCGGTACTTTTGGCTTTATGATTGCAGCCAACCGCTATGTCAATGCGCATAACGATATATATGCACTCTCTGACCGTCAGGCAGATTTCCAGCAGAACAAAGCGTTCAACGGTGTGGAACTGGTACACGAGACCCATCGCTTGGCATTGATGAATGCCTATCTGCACAATATGAATGCCAATATCACATTGGGGGATTCTCTCGCACAAAGCGCCAAGGGATTGAAAGATTTTGATGTCATTCTGACCAATCCGCCCTTTGGCACGAAAAAGGGCGGCGAGCGTGCGACCCGAGATGATATTTCTTTTCAGACCTCCAACAAGCAGCTGAACTTCTTGCAGGTGATCTATCGCAGTCTGAAGACGGACGGCAAGGCCCGTTGTGCCGTAGTGTTGCCGGATAATGTGTTGTTTGCTGCCGGTGACGGTGCCAGTGTGCGCCGGGAACTGATGAATTTCTGCAATCTGCATACCATTCTGCGCTTGCCTACCGGCATTTTCTATGCGCAGGGCGTCAAGACCAATGTGCTGTTCTTTACCCGCGGGACAACCGAGCAGGATAACACCACCGAGGTTGCATTCTACGATATGCGCACCAATATGGACAGCTTTGGTAAGACCCGGCAGCTGCGCAAGAGTGACTTTGATGAATTCGTGGCAGGATACGAAGACCCATCCAAGCGCACGGGCGAGCGCTGGAGCAAATTCACCCGTGAGGAGATCGCTAAGAATCCGGACGATAGTCTTGACCTTGGCTTGATTCGTGACGACTCCATCGTGGATTATGACGATCTCCCTGACCCTGTAGCAAGCGGCGAGGAAGCGATTGCGAATCTGGAAGAAGCGGTCGATCTGCTGAAAAGTGTTGTGCGTGAGCTTCGTGCTCTGACGGAGGAAAAGTGATGGCAAGAGCAAAAAAAGAAGCTGCCCTCACGCCCGAAGAGCGTTTGCAGGCAGCCTTGGTGCCGGATTGGGAGTGGCCGTACAAGCTACCAGAGAATTGGTGTTGGACATATTTCAAATCAATTTCTACAATTCAGACCGGAAAGAAAGATGCTAATTACGGTAGCGATGAGGGCAAATATCCATTTTTTACTTGTGCAGCCGAGCCAATTCGATGCCACGGATATTCATTCGATTGTAGAGCTATATTACTTGCCGGAAATGGTGACATCAATAACATAAATCGTTATAACGGAAAATTTGAAGCCTATCAACGGACATATGTAGTAAAAATTTCAGAACCACTTTGCTTTGATTATATTTTTTATTGGTTTAAATATAGATGGTTCGATTTTAACAAAGGCAAGATGTTCGGGACAGCTATACCATATATTCGTTTAGGAAACCTACAGGAATTCCCTACTCCTATTCCCCCTCTCGCCGAGCAGCAACGCATTGTTGTCCGCATTGAAAGTCTGTTTTCCAAACTGGATGAGGCCAAGGAAAAGGCACAGGCCGTGGTGGATAGCTTTAGAACCCGTAAAGCTGCTATTCTTCATAAGGCCTTCACCGGTGAACTGACTGCGAAATGGCGGGAAGAACATGGTGTGAGGATGGATAGTTGGGAAAAAAAGAGTGTGGGTGAGCTGTGTATTTCATTAAAATACGGCACTGCAAAGAAGTCTGATGCATCTGGCAATGTGGTTGTACTTAGGATGGGCAATTTGCAGCAAGGTGAAATCGACTGGTCAGACTTGGCTTATTCGAAAGATCCAGACGATATAGAAAAGTATAAGCTTTACCCCGGAGATGTTCTTTTCAACCGAACAAATAGTGCAGCGCTTGTTGGGAAAACAGCAATCTATCGTGGTGAGCATCCAGCCATTTACGCAGGTTACCTTATTAAGCTGGACTATGATCACGATAAAATAATAGGTGACTATTTGAACTATGCATTGAACACTCTTGATGCGAAAAAATACTGTAATTCGGTTAAAACGGATGGAGTGAACCAATCTAATATCAATGCAAAAAAGATTGGAGCCTATTCGTTTAATGTTCCCAGTATCCCTGAGCAGGAAAAGATAGTATCTGTAATACAGAAGTTGCTATCGAAAGAACAGCAGGCTAAAGAAGCCGCCGAGGCAGTCCTTGACCAGATTGATCTGATGAAAAAATCCATTCTCGCCTGTGCCTTTCACGGTGAACTGGGTACGAATGACCCAAGCGAGGAGAGCGCGGTGGAATTGCTGAAGCAGATCATTTAACATACTTGACATACTTGTTGAAAGCAAGAACAGAAATGAATGATGATAGTGCTGGATCAGACAAATGCAAATATTGAAAGACATATCAAACCCCACTCAGTGCGTTCCGATGATGACCGCTCGGCGGTATTTGTTTTGGAGACATTTCTTCGTTCAAATGGGAGAATCAACACTTCTTTTGCATCAGATGATAAGTGACCCAATCACGATGGCACTTTCGAGTTTGTTCCCGACCCTGACATTTCTAGGCGGCCCAAGCAGACTTTCTATGTCCAAATAAAGGGAACACGCAATTATACTGAGCGCGAGAGAAAAAAAGTCTGCTTTGATCACTTACTATTAGAAAAAGGTATAAGAAAAAGCCCATAATCGGCTTGATTACAGGCTTTTTCGGTGGCGGAGACGGAGGGATTCGAACCCTCGTCCCTCAAGGGGCATCATGATTTCGAGTCATGTCCGTTATGACCACTTCGATACGTCTCCGAATATTAGTGATTTACCTTGTTTATTGTACTTGTTTTTTGTGCGATTGTCAAGCAAAATCACACAAATTTGTAAATTTTAAATTTAATCCGTAAAAGCATAAATAAGTGTCTGCGATTATTATATGAATACTTATGTTTGATTTTGCGGACAGTTTTTTTTGAAAATCATGTACGAAAAGATTATTGAAACAACCATACTCAAATTATCAATCGGCACAACTGCACTTGCGGGATTGTCTTGCAAGACTTTGTAACAGCAGAGTTATGAACAGCCCTGTTGCGGCACATCAAAGGCAGATATAGGCAAATTTTTTTTGGGCATTTATTTACAGCAGACGGTTTTCCTTTTGCAAAAATAAACAACCTAGCAATTATGAGCAACGCTTATGCGGATTGCTGTTCCGAAATTTGATTCTGTTCCTTCTATGCTTTTAGGGTGTATTTTCCGTTTTTGATTATAACAAAATCCTTTGCCATAAGTCGGTGAAGAAGTTGCTTCGATTTTTTATGACTTATTCCGAGAAGTTCGGAAATTTCTTTTGAAGTTACCGTGATGTTGTCAGTAATGTATGAAATTACGGCATCCTGTCTGTCTGTTTCAATATCGGGACGATTTTGTAAAATTTGAGTTTTAGTTGATTTGCTTTCAGGAACAAACGAAAGCTTTAGGGTGATGCTTTCGGGGTTGAAACTTTCTTCAATGACCGGCAGAACAAGTTCGTGACTTTTCCAAACGGAGAAAATATTAGAAATACCGAAGCCGTCGTTACTGCCGATTCCTATCAAATTAAACATACGCATAATTGCCGTGTTTCTGGGGTCGGATATACCGCCCGCTCTTGCGGCCTCGAGTTCAACTCTAAATCCGCCTGGATTGGATATTGTAATGCTTTCATCATCTTTCATAACAACAACACCGTTTGAACCATAATAGTCGGCATTTATAAGGCAGTTTGCAAGAGCTTCCTGTAAGGCAGTTGTAATCGGTGTAATGTCTGATTTTATGTTTGCTGTCAGTTTTATATCGGATGAAATTTTTTCAAAGACCTTTATAAAGAAATCATAAAGGTTTTCACAGTCAGAATTTAAATTTGATGAAATAATTGTGTGTTTATCATCTTGTGTTGTTTCCTTATATTCAAGACAATAGTACGGATATTCTTTTTTGATGAATTCTGACTTACCGAACATAAGAAGTCCTGCGGCTGTAGGGTGAAACAAATGGTCTTCCCCTACTCCGATTGCTCCTATTGCCTGCAAGAAATCTTTATCCGACAAATTTTGAAGCCGATTATTTGGCTTAACAGTTGACATTTTTATTCGGTAGCTATGGAGTGAATCGGTATTAAATACGCAAGCAGTCATGCTTTCGATGATATTCATATCCTGTGTTTTAATCTCGGAATCACGCACCATAGCGTTAATTTGGTCGAGTGTGCAACGGTAGTCACCCTCGCCGTTTCTTCTGTATGAATTATGAATGCTGCCGTCAAGATACACGGGACGGTCAAATCTTTTTGCTTTTGGCACTGTAATAACGATAATATGCTTTTCTTCAATTTTTTGCACATAAACATCATCATATGAAAGAATGTTTGTGCTTACTTTTTGAATATCGTTTGCTATCTCCCAAAATTCCTCAATAAGTTCATCCGGATCGAGAAGATTTACGGGATGAAGTGATTTGTCCCTGTATTCTTCTACACCTAAAAGTATAATTCCTCCGAGTGTGTTTGCAAAGGATGAATATGTTTCCCACAAGCTTTTAGGTAATCCGCCTGTTGCCTTTTTGGCCTCTATTCGATTGTTTTCTCTGTATTTTTCAATGTTGTTGAGGTCAATCACATTCATCTCCCCTATTACTGTTGCGATTATTCTTTTTATATCAACGGTTTTGTCTGCTAATAAAAGCACCGCAGAAAAAATCTACGGTGCAATTTAAAGATTCGGTTAAAAAATCAGTTTTCTCTTCCGAGAAGGTAGTCAACAGACACTTCAAGAATATCGGCAAGTGCAACAAGCTCAACATCTGTCACAAAACGAATCTGACCTTCAAGCTTTGAAAGTCCTGACGCATTCATATCGACGCCGTTAACCTGTAATTGGGCAAGAAGCTCCTTTTGCTTCATACCTTTCTGCTTTCTTACAGCCTCAACCCTGCTTCCTACGAGGTTTCTGTCTCCAAGTTCCTGTTTTCTTAATCTCATTTTTACTCTCTCCCAAATCGTTTTAATTCTTTTTTAAAATTCTTTAAAAACATTGTGATGTTATTATAATACTAAAAAGGAAAAAAAACAAGGGTTTTTTGTAAATAAATTTAAAAATTTGAAATTTTTTCGTAAATTCGGTTACAAATTGAAATATAGTAGTTATAATGCACTTATAAATAGGTATACTTTTAATAATATTATACAATTAGCACAACGCATAATTCCGACTGAGAAAGAATAATTTTCCTTAATTTCCTGAATAGAATTAATATTTATGAAATGGTTCTATATCAGAAATAACAATTACAAAATATTACAAACAAGAAATCTAAGTTTCAAAAAGAAAAACGCTCTTAATAAAAAGAGCGTTTTAATCTTATTTTTAATTTGTTTATGCTTTAAAAGTACCGTTTTCAATGTCTGTAATCATTGACACACGGTTTTCGTGTCTGCCGCCTTCATAAGGTGTGTTAAGGAAGATGTCAGCAAATTTAACAGCATCTTCTTCGCTTGTAACTCTGCCGCCCATACAAAGAATATTTGCGTTATTGTGTCTGCGAGTCATTTCAGCACAAAATTCGTTTGAAACAACTGCGGCTCTGATTCCCTTTACCTTGTTTGCGGCAATTGAGATACCGATGCCTGTACCGCAACAGAGAATGCCTGTTGAGCACTCACCCGAGGTGATTGCAGTTGCTACCTTGTAGGCATAAACCGGATAATCAACGCTTTCTTCGCTGAAAGTGCCGTACTCTTTGTATTCAAGTCCTTTTTCATCCAGATATTTTTTGATTGCGCAGATAAGGTTATATCCGCCGTGGTCGCATCCGAGTGCTATCATTTTGTTCTACCTCCAAGTTTTTTATTAAGCTCACGCTGTGCCTGAGGCAAGCGGAGATATACCGGCATAAGCTCTTGTGCCGAAACGGTTTGTCCGTTATTAATCATTTCAAATGCAACAAGTGCAGTTGAAGACGCTCTCTGATATTTAAGATTTACGGGAGCAGACTCTGCATTTATAATTTCATTACCGATGTATTTACAGGTAATATCGGTACCGTCACCTGCTATGATGATTCTTCCGTCAACAGACAGCAGTTCGTTTTTTAAGTCATCAAGTGATAATGCTCTGTCATCACAAAGTCTGGTAACAACTCCGTTTTTAATTTCAAACAGTGCATTGTATACCTGTGAACAGCGCGCGTCCATTACGGCACATACAATACAGTCGGTTGAAAGGAAATTATAAGCCATACTCTCAAGTGTTGAAACCGAAACACACGGTATATTATTTGCAAAAGCAAGACCTTTTACTGCCGCAACACCGATTCTTACTCCCGTGAATGAACCCGGACCTGCGTTGACAGCAATTGCGTCAATATCGGATATTTCCGTTTTTGTATTGTTCAAAAGCTGTTCAACCATAGGGATGAGCGTCTGACTGTGGGTAAGACTTGTGTTTATGAAAGTTTCACCGATCAGTTTACCCTCTTCTGAAAGTGCAACAGATGCGGCTGTTGCAGATGTGTCAACAGACAGAATTTTCAAATTTCAACACCTTCAATTTCAAAGATTCTTTCGTCATCGCTCTCCCCTTTTTCAATCGTTATTCTGATTGCATTTTCGGGAAGTGCGCCTTCTATATTTTCACTCCACTCAATTACGAGAATGCCGTTGTCAATGTAGTCAAAAAATCCCGTTGAGTACAAATCATCCCATGAATTAACCCTGTACATATCAAAATGATAGATATTATACTTTCCACTGTATTCGTTTACAAGGGCGAAAGTAGGGCTTGACACACCGTCATCAACACCGAGGGTTTTTGCCAGTCCTCTTGTAAAGGCGGTTTTGCCCATACCGAGTCCGCCGAAAAGGGCTATTACCTCTGTGCCGTGGAGCTTTTTTGCAATTTTTTCGCCGATTTGCTCGGTTTCATCGGCACTGTGAGAAATCAATTTAACCATATCAGAAAAGTCCGCTGATTTTGCCGTTTTCATCAATATTAATTTTTTCTGCGGCAGGAACTTTCGGGAGTCCCGGCATTGTCATAATATTGCCTGTATAAATTACTGCAAAACCTGCACCGTTTGAAATTGTAACATCTCTTACTGTGATTTCAAAATCCTTTGGAGCACCGAGCTTTGTAGGATCATCTGAAAGAGAATACTGTGTTTTTGCCACACATATGGGAAGTTTGTCTCCGCCGAGTGCCACAACTTCCTTGATTGCTTTTTCTGCGGCTGTTGTGTAGTTTACCTTTGACGCACCGTAGATTTCCTTTGCAATCTTTTCAACTTTTTCCTTGAGTGTGAGGTCGAGTGAATAGAGCGGTTTAAATGCAGACGGCTTTTTACAAGCCTCTACTACCTTATTTGCAAGCTCTACGCCGCCTTCTCCGCCTTTTCCGAATACATTTGAAAGGGCAAAGTCTGCACCCTTTGAAATGCAATATTCTTCAATGTATTTGAGTTCTTCATCTGTATCTGTGCCGAACTGATTAATCGCTACAACTACGGGAACATTGTACTTTCTCATATTGTCAATGTGAACACCGAGGTTTACAATGCCTTTTTTGAGCGCTTCAATGTTTTCATTTGAAACCTCTGACTTTGGAACGCCTCCGTTGTATTTTAATGCACGGCATGTTGCCACGATTACAATTGCCGACGGAGCAATGCCGGCATATCTGCACTTGATGTCAAGAAACTTCTCTGCACCGAGATCCGAGCCGAAACCTGCCTCTGTAATACAGTAATCAGCAAGCTTTAATGCAAGCTTTGTTGCTCTTATGCTGTTACAGCCGTGAGCGATATTTGCAAAAGGTCCGCCGTGCATAATTGCAGGAGTACCCTCAAGCGTCTGAACAAGGTTAGGTTTGATTGCATCCTTGAGAAGTGCAGTCATTGCTCCCTCTGCTTTCAAATCTTTGGCATAAACGGGTTCACCGCTGTATGTGTATGCAACAAGAATGTTGCCGAGTCTTTCTTTAAGGTCGGAGATATCATTTGCAAGACAGAGAATTGCCATAACTTCCGATGCAACTGTAATGATGAAGTGATCTTCCCTCGGAACACCGTTCACCTTACCGCCAAGACCGATTGTGATATTTCTTAATGCACGGTCATTCATATCAAGACAACGCTTGAAGAGAATTCTTCTCGGATCAATGCCGAGTGTGTTGCCCTGCTGAATGTGGTTGTCAAGCATTGCGCAACAAAGGTTGTTGGCTGCTGTAATTGCGTGCATATCACCTGTGAAATGAAGGTTGATGTCCTCCATCGGAAGAACCTGTGCGTAACCGCCGCCTGCGGCACCGCCTTTAATTCCGAATACAGGACCGAGCGACGGTTCACGGAGTGCGATGATTGCCTTTTTACCGATTTTAGCCATTGCCTGACCAAGACCTGCAGAAGTGGTGGTTTTGCCCTCGCCTGCCGGTGTTGGGTTGATTGCTGTTACGAGGATGAGCTTTCCGTCAGGATTGTCCTTTACACGGTCTGCAAGTTCATCAGAAAGTTTTGCTTTGTACTTTCCGTAAAACTCAAGCTCATCAGCAGAAATCCCAAGCTGATTTGCAATTTCTGCAATAGGCTTTAATTCTGCACTCTGAGCAATTTCGATATCAGATAACATAATATACCTCCGAATCAAATTCATGTTTTTATTATTATAACAAAATGCGAAACTTGTATTATTCTGTATTGAAATTATACTTGATATTGAGAGCGTAATTTAATATAATTATAGGGTAAAATTAATTTCAAAGGTTGTTTTGGGTGAAAAAAGTTATTACAAATATTTATGAATATTTCAGACAGTGTGACGCAGTGTTGTGGCTGTTGACCTTGACCGCTGTTGCGTACAGTTTTCTTTTGATTGCGAGTATGCAACGGTCGGGCGAATACAGTTATCTAAGAACTCAGATTATCGCCGTGTCTGTCGGTCTTGCGGCATCGGTCTTTATATCAATTGCCGATTACAGATTTCTTATACGAAAATGGTACATTGCCGCAATAGTGGGAATTGTTTTTGCCGGACTTGTGTTTGTGTTCGGAGTTCAGGTTAGCGGAACAGATGATACGGCATGGATTAATCTTCCGGGTGGATTTTCAATTCAGCCGTCTGAGTTTATAAAAATCTGTTTTATCATAACTTTTTCAAAGCATTTGTCGTGGCTGAGAGAAAAGAAAATGATTGAAAAGTTTTCGGGAGTACTTTTCCTTGCACTTCATGCAATGATACCAATGGCAATTATTCATATTCAGGGTGATGACGGTACGGTTCTTATATTTGCGCTTATGTTTTTGGTTATGACATTTGCGGCAGGAGTTCAACTGAGATATTTTGTCATTTTCGGAGGATTGCTTGTGTGTGCAATTCCGATTATATGGAATATGTTTATGAATGAAGAACATCGCAACAGGGTTCTTGCTTTGTTTGACCTTGACGGGAATGCACTTACAAATTACGGTTGGCAACAGTATCAGGGTAAGGTTTCAATTGCAAGCGGCGAAGCTTTCGGAAGCGGACTTTTTAACGGACAGCGTGTTGAACATTCAATCGTCCCCGAACAGGAAAACGATTTTATCTTTACCGTTGCAGGAGAGGAACTCGGATTTGTCGGATGCATGGCGCTTTTGCTGATTTTGTTTTTTATTATATTAAAAGTGATTTTGAATGCAAAAAATTCAAGTGAATTTGAAGGCAAGTATATCTGCTACGGTGTGTTTTCAATGATAGCATCGCAAACAATTGTAAATATAGGAATGGTACTTGGATTTCTTCCCGTAGTCGGAATAACCCTTCCCTTGTTCAGTTCGGGAGGCACTTCGGCTTTGAGTACGCTCATTAGTCTTGGTCTTGTACAGAGTGTGAGATATCACAATACTGACGATATGAACAAAGCTTTTGTAAGGCGAGGCAGTTCAAATCGAATCAGAATGTAATTTAATACAAATAAACTAAACCGCAGACATCAAAATGCCTGCGGTTTTTATGGGTCATTTTTCGCTGATTGTTATATTTGCCTTGTAACTTCCGCTTACCCAACAGGTGTCAGTACCGCTGAGTTTGAAAGTAACAGGCATCTGAACCGAGCCTACTGTTCCGCTCTGATCCGAGGTGTCAATTACACCTTCAATATCTGAGCTTTTAAGGCTTTTAAGTTCCTTTTTACTGCCTATTACGGTAACATTCATACTTGTCTGTGTTACATCGGCTTTGTATTTTGAAGAAAGACCGCTTACTTTAAATGAATCAACGGTAAAGGTTTTCTTGGACAGACCGCTGAGGTCAAGTACAAGCTTTGCTGAGGTTGAGTTACTGATATTTTTGCAGTCACTCGGGATGTTTATTCCCTGCGTATCGTACTCATAACGCTCGTTTGAAAGTGTTGCAAAATCAATTGACTCAAGCTTTACGCTGTCAGTTTTGTCAAGCACTTCTTTTGGACCTGCAAGCAGAATCTTTGAAGGCTCAACCGTAAGCATATCATCGTTTAAATCAAGACCTTTGGGTTTGTTAATAAACTCAGGAATTACATTTACCGTCTTTTCGGGGAGAACGGAAATTGTAGCCTCAACATCCGTAAACTCCATTGTAAGAAGCTCGGTGGAGATTTTATTTCCTGTTTTATCATAAAGCACAATATTTGCGGTCGTTGAGGTCGGCTCATTTAGTATACTGTCAAGTTCGGCTGATGCCGAAACCTTTGCGATTTTGGCAATCTCTGTTTGAGGTCCTGAGATTGTGATATTCTTTGATGCAAGAGAAGTTGACGCATAGTATCCGTCGGCAACCTTGTAAACAACATTTTCCTGAATCGGAAAACTTGTTTCACGCTGATAATCAACAATTACATTGACATTTGAAGGCGTAACGGTTGAGATAATCTGAAAGTTGGCACTCGGGTTGGCTTTTACGGCTGAAAGCGAAAGCTGATAAGTTCCTGCCGAGTCAATTCCGTTTGTAGCACCCGTGACAGTAATATCCTTTGTTCCGATAGAACCGAGAACGGCTCTGCTGCCTGTTACGGTTACCGTGGCAGTCTGCTCCGCATCACGGAATACCTGCAACCCGTTGTTATCAAGCTGGTCAGGCAATTCAATCTGAATGGGAATATTGCTTATTGTTACGGTTGTATCATTTGTTGTACCCATACTCATATAAACCCATGTTATTGTTGAGATTACAAGGGCGAGTATAATCAGAAATTTGTTATTCTGAAACAGTTTGTTGAGAGAGAGTTTTTTCTTTTTCATTTTTCAGCCTTCTCTCTTTTTGAACTTTTCGGGTTCTTCTGAAAAAACTTTTTGGGCGGTTCATCATCGTCATAGCCACGATCATAGATAAGAAACTGTTCAAGCTTTTTGATTAGTTCTTCTCTTGTAAACTCACGGAGCAAAATACCGTTTACCGCAAGAGAAATTACACCTGTTTCTTCACTTACTATAAGGACAACAGCATCGCTTTGTTCACTGATACCGAGTCCTGCTCTGTGTCGTGTACCGAGATTGATATCTACATTAGGATTTGATGTGAGCGGTAAAATACATCCTGCTGCAAAAAGTTTTCCGTCACGGATAATGCTTGCACCGTCATGCAATGGTGCTTTGTTAAAAAATATATTGCCGAACAGAGCTACTGATGTTTCGGCATCAATAATTGTGCCTGTAGCGGCTATATCGGAAAGCATGGTTTCTCGTTCAAACACAAGCAAAGCACCTGTTTTTGAACGAGAGAAAAGAACTGCTGTGTCAGCCGCATCTACGATTGACTTTTCTACAGCCTTTTTCCATTCATCACCTTTGTGGTGCTTAGTAAATATTTTTATATATTTTTTATAGGTGTTGTTGCGTCCCATCTGTTCAAGAGCCTTTCTGATTTCCGGCTGAAAGATGATAGCAATAACAACAACTGCTGCCTCGAAAAATGTTCGCAACAGGGATGAAAGCATAACAAGACCAAACAGAGACGAAAGAAAATAAACTATCAGGAGCATAATTACACCTTTGAGAAGCTGAACTGCTCTTGTTTCCTGAATAAGTTTGAACAGTCCGAAAATCAACAGTGCAATTGCAAGAATATCGACAATATCTCTTAGCTGTATAGTCTTGATAATGGAAAGAATGCTGTTAAATATTTCCAATCTGCTTTCCCCTTCCTTTATTTTTAAATTCCTTGTTATTATTCTAACATACTTTTGTTATTAATTGCAACCTTTTTAAATTGTTTTTTTCTGTTTGTTGTTCTTAGAAATACGGCTTACGGCATTTGCAAAATATACAACATCATTTTTTGTTGTAAATGCCGATACAACAGCTCTTACGGTTCCTGTATCCTGAGTGCCGAAGCTTTTGTGTGCAAGGGGCGCACAATGGAGTCCTGCTCTTACGGCAATGTTGTAGCTGTCATTAAGAATTTTTGCAACTGTTTCACTTTCGGTATTTTTGATATTAAAGGAAATTACAGGAACGCTGTGATTTTTCTCAGGCATTTTGGTGTATAATATTACATTTTCCGCTTTTTCAAGTCTTTTGTAGAGCATTTGTGCAAGACCTAACTCGGAATTATATATTCTGTCTGTTTTTTTGTTCAGGACAAACTTTATTCCTGCATTAAGCCCTGCTATTCCCGGAAGATTCGGCGTTCCGCTTTCGTACTTATCGGGGAGAATTTCAGGCTGATTGAGGTTTGCGGAATCACTTCCAGTTCCTCCCTGAATAAGACTGTCCGGAGTTGTTTCGCTGTTTATAATAAGCAAGCCTGTTCCCATCGGTCCGTAAAGTCCTTTGTGACCTGCGGTGCAGAGAAAATCAATACAACTGTCAGAAAGGTTGATATCTGCTGTTCCTGCACTTTGTGCGGCATCTACACAAAAAAGGATGCCGTTTAATCTACAAAGAGCGCCTATTCTTTCTATCGGAAGTTTGATGCCGAATACATTTGAAGCATGGGTACAGATTACAAGTTTTGTGTTAGATTTGAATTGTTTTCTGAAATTCTCGATTGTTTGCTCATCATCATAAGGGACACATTCGGCAACAGAGTATTCAATCTTATTTTTCTTGAGTGTTTCAAGCGGTCTGACGACAGCGTTGTGCTCAAGTGATGAAATTACGGCATGGTCGCCCTGTTTTAATATGCCTTTAATAACTGTGTTCAAAGCCGTTGTGCAGTTAAGCGTGAATATTATATTTTCGGGATTTTCCGAGCCAAAAAGTTTTGCGGCATTATCTCGGCAGGAATACATTATTTCAGATGATTTTACCGACATTTTGTGACCGCTTCTTCCAGGATTTGCTCCGTAGTCGGACATAGCTTCGTTAATCGCTTTTCTTACGGATAAGGGTTTCGGAAAGGTGGTTGCACCGTTGTCAAAATATATCATAAGGTATCAACAGCGGCTGTTCCTTTGACAGCAATACCGTTGCTCCTGATAATTTCCAATGCCCTTTCAAAATTTCCCGGGACATAAAGGCTGTATCCGCATGATTTTCGATTGAGGTGTATAGGAGTTCTTACAAGCCCTGATTTAATATTGTTTTTTAAAAGTAGGTTACGGCTCTTCATGGCAAGAGTTACCGAGCCGAATATTATTAAATTATTTTCCATAACTTCCACCCTTTGTTAAATCTTTGTGACATCTCAAAACAATATATCACACTACATATTATGAAAGTAGGCAAAGTTTGGATATAAAAGAAAGCACGGCTTTTATGCCGTGCTTAAAGGTGTTGTTTTTCAGTTCATTTTTTCAGAAAGAAGGTTGCCCATGTTGTACATACCTGCTTTCTGATCTTTAAGAAATACTGCCGCATTAACAGCACCGACAGCGAAAACTTCTTTTGACTGAGCCTGATGAGAGATTGTTACAACCTCATCGTGACCTGCAAAGATAACTTCGTGTTCGCCTACAATTGTGCCGCCTCTTACGGAATGAATACCGATTTCGTTCTTTGAACGCTTTCTGCGGTAGCTGTGTCTGTCATAGACATACTGCGGATCTTCGTCAAGCTGTTCCGAAATTCCGTCTGCAATCATAAGCGCTGTTCCGCTCGGAGCGTCAAGCTTAAGATTATGATGCTTTTCAACGATTTCAATATCGAACTGGTTTCCGAGAATTTTTGCAGCCTCTTTTGAAAGCTCAATAAGAAGATTTATGCCGAGTGACATATTACCTGAATAGAAAACAGGAATTGTCTTTGCCGCATCTTCGATTTTTGCAATCTGATCTTTAGAAAAGCCTGTTGTGCAGATAACACAAGGTACTTTGTTATTAACTGCATACGAAAGCATACCGTCAAGAGCTGCAGGATTTGAAAAATCAATGATTACATCAGGTGTTTCGGTTGCCTCGTCAAAAGTCTTGAAAACATCAAAATCATAATTACTTTCACCGAATGCGTCAACACCGAACAAAACATTGCAATCCTCACGGCTCTGAACAGCCTGTGCCACAAAGCAGCCCATTTTACCGTTACAACCGACTATTGCTGTATTTACCATTTTTATTCCCCTTTAAACTTCTTGAATTTTAAACGAATCAAAGGTTGATTATTTAACCTTCTTGCTTAAAAGGTCATACTTCTCCATGCAATCCTTGAGGTCATGGTAACCCTGAACGCTCATGGGAACGAGCGGAAGTCTGCATTCGCCTGCTTCATAGCCGAAGAGGTTCATGGCAGTCTTTACGGGGATCGGGTTAACATCGCTGAAGAGTATATGCATAAGCTCAAGATAGTGGAAGTTAAGCTTCTGTGCCTCTGCAAAGTCATTGTCAAGACAAAGCTGACAGATGTCATGCATTTCTTTTGGGCAGATGTTTGCGAATACAGAGATAACACCGAGAGCGCCGAGTGACATGAAAGGAACAGTCTGGTCATCGTTACCTGAGTAGATGTCAAGATTGTCACCGCAAAGTGAACGGATGAGAGCAACCTGAGAGATGTCGCCGCTTGCCTCTTTTGCGGCAACGATGTTAGGATGCTTGCAAAGCTCCTGATAAGTCTTTGGCTTGATGTTACAGCCGGTTCTTGAAGGAACGTTGTAAAGAATAATCGGAATATCAACCGAATCTGCAACAACATTGAAGTGTCTTACAAGACCCTGTTGAGATGTTTTATTGTAGTAAGGAGTTACGCAGAGAAGTGCGTCAACGCCTGTGCTTGCGGCAGATTTTGAGAGCATAACGGCTGTTGAGGTATCGTTACTGCCTGTACCTGCAATAACAGGAATTCTGCCGTTTGTCTTTTCTGCAACGAAAGAAATTGTTTCGCAATGCTCTTTTTCCGAAAGAGTTGCAGCTTCACCTGTTGTACCGCATACAATAATTGCATCGGTACCGTTTTGAACATGAAATTCTACGAGATCGCCGAGAACATCGTAGTTTACGCTTCCGTCAGACTTCATAGGAGTGATAAGTGCAACACCTGAGCCTGTAAAAATGTGGTTAGACATAATTTACCTCCGTAAGTAATCAGTCCATGTAGCCCTCAGCACAAAGGAGCTCTGCAAGAAGAACTGCACCGCCTGCTGCGCCTCTTAATGTGTTGTGTGACATACAAACGAACTTGTAATCATATTGAGTATCAGGTCTTAATCTGCCAACCGATACTGCCATACCGTTTTCAAGATTTCTTTCAGATTTAATCTGCGGACGGTCGGGTTCTGTGAAGTAGTGGAGAAAATGCTTTGGAGCACTTGGAAGATCGAGTTCCTGAGCTCTGCCGCTGTAGTTTGACCAAATGTCAATAATTTCTTCGACAGTAGGTTTCTTTACGCCGTCCTTAAATGACATAAATACAGCTGCTGTGTGACCGTCAGATACGGGAACACGGATGCACTGTGATGTGATTGAAATATCATCGGTTTTAACAATCTTGTCGCCTTCAATCTTACCCCAGATTTTAAGCGGCTCCTGCTCTGACTTCTCTTCCTCACCGCCGATGTAAGGAATAACATTATCTACCATTTCAGGCCATGTCTTGAATGTTTTGCCTGCGCCTGAAATTGCCTGATATGTGCAAGCGAGAACCTTGTCAACGCCGAGTGCCTTTAAAGGATGAATTGCAGGAACATAGCTCTGAAGTGAGCAATTGGACTTAACTGCAACAAAGCCTCTTTTTGTGCCGAGACGCTTTCTCTGAGCGTCAATAATCTTAATGTGATCGGCGTTAATTTCAGGAATAACCATAGGAACATCATCTGTAAAACGATGAGCACTGTTGTTTGATACGATAGGACATTCAGCCTTTGCATATCTGTCTTCGAGATCACGGATTTCATCCTTCTTCATATTAACTGCGCAGAAACAGAAATCAACCTGTGATGCAACCTCTTCAACATTTTCAGCGTCAACAATAACCATATCCTTGTACTTCTCAGGAAGAGGAGTAGTCATATGCCATCTGCCTTCAACTGTTTCACCGTATGTTTTGCCTGCACTTCTCTTACTTGCGGCAAGAACAGTAACCTCAAACCACGGGTGATTCTCAAGAAGAAGTGTAAAACGCTGACCTACCATACCGGTAGCGCCGATAATACCGACTTTATACTTTTTCATAATAATTCCTCCGAATTAAACAAATTTTAAAAAAGCGGTTGCCTTATTCAAACAAATATTATATTATATGAAGAGATGTCTGAAAACACGACTGTTTGTCGATTATGCAAACTGCTCATAATAAGATAATATATCATTTTAAAAGGGTAATGTCAATTATTTTGAGAATTTTACAGGACAAATACTTGTGTTTTACAAAGATTTTTGACAGAACAGCTTTTAAAAAGCAATTTTAGTTCTTGAAAGGAAATAAAATGAAGACTAGTGATTTTTATTACGATTTGCCTAAAGAGCTTATCGCACAGACTCCGCTTGAACCGAGGGACAGTTCAAGATTGCTTGTGCTTGACAGAGAAAAACAAACTCTGGAGCATAAACATTTTTATGACATTATTGATTATCTTAACGAGGGAGATCTTCTTGTTGCCAACGATTCAAGAGTTTTGCCTGCAAGAATTTACGGTATCAAAGACGAAACAGGTGCAAAAGTTGAATTTCTGCTTTTGAAGCAGGTTGCGAACAACCGTTGGGAAACACTTTGCAAGCCGGGTAAAAAAGCAAAAGTCGGCACAAAATTTTCATTCGGCAACGGCATTTTGCGTGCAACAGTTGTTGATGTTAAGGATGACGGCAACAGAATAGTTGATTTTGACTGTGAAGAGAATTTTTTTACTACTCTTGACAAAATCGGTCAAATGCCTCTTCCCCCTTATATTACTGCCGAGCTTAAAGATAAGGAACGCTATCAGACGGTTTACAGCCATGAACTCGGTTCTGCGGCAGCTCCGACGGCAGGACTTCACTTTACAACCGAGCTTATGGACAGAATCAAGGCTAAAGGTGTAAAGATTGCGTATGTTACACTTCATGTGGGACTCGGTACATTCAGACCCGTTAAGGTTGATGATGTTACAAAGCATAAAATGCACAGCGAGCATTATGAAGTCCCCGAAGAAACCGCAAAGCTCATAAATGAAACTAAGAAAAACGGCGGACGGGTTATTGCAGTCGGCACAACATCCTGCAGAACGCTTGAAAGTGTTGCGGCAATGTACGGAGAAATCAAGCCCTGCGAGGGATTTACGGATATTTTTATTTATCCCGGATTTGAATTTAAGGTGCTTGACGGACTTATTACTAACTTCCATCTTCCCGAAAGTACACTCATTATGCTTGTATCCGCTTTTGCGGGATATGATTTTATTATGAATGCATACAAAGAAGCTGTAAAGGAAAAGTACAGATTCTTCTCTTTCGGTGACGCTATGTTCATATCATAGGAGGATTTTAAGAATTTATGTTTAAGGTAATTAAAAAGGAAGGCAGCGCAAGACGGGGCGAATTTGTTACGGTTCACGGTACGGTTCAGACTCCTGCCTTTATGAATGTTGCAACATGCGGTGCAATCAAGGGTGCTGTTTCTGCGCTTGATTTAAAGAATATAAAATGTCAGGTTCAGCTTTGCAACACCTATCATCTGCATCTTCGTCCGGGTGATGAAAAGGTTAAGCAAATGGGCGGACTTCACAAATTTACAAGGTGGGACGGTCCTATCCTTACCGACAGCGGCGGATTTCAGGTGTTCTCTCTTGCAAAGTTGAGAAATATTAAAGAAGAAGGCGTTTACTTCAATTCTCACATTGACGGCCGCAAAATTTTTATGGGACCTGAGGAGAGTATGAGAATCCAGTCAAATCTTGCATCTACAATTGCGATGGCATTTGACGAATGCGTTGAAAACCCTTCTCCATATGAATATACAAAAAACAGCGTTGAAAGAACCACAAGATGGCTTAAAAGATGCGTAACAGAGATGAAAAGGCTCAACAGTCTTGATGATACCATAAATAAAAACCAGATGCTGTTCGGCATAAATCAGGGCGGTATCTATGACGATTTGCGCGTCAATCATATGAAAGAAATTGCAGAGCTTAATCTTGACGGCTATGCAATCGGAGGTCTTGCCGTGGGTGAGCCTGCAGAAACGATGTACCATATCATTGAAGAGGTTGAGCCGTTTGCTCCGAAAGATAAAATCAGATATCTTATGGGAGTCGGAACTCCCGTGAATATTCTTGAAAGCGTTGCAAGAGGTGTTGATCTTTTTGACTGTGTTATGCCGAGCAGAAACGCAAGACACGGTCAGCTCTTCACTTGGGACGGAGTGCGTAACATCAATAATGCAAAATATGAAACAGATGAATCTCCGATTGACGAGCATTGTGACTGCCCCGTTTGCCGAAACTTTTCAAGGGCATACATAAGACATCTTCTCAAGAGCGGTGAGATGCTCGGAATGCGACTTGCTGTTTTGCACAACCTCTATTTTTACAATAATCTTATGGAAGTTATCAGAACTCAGCTTGATAACGGCACATATATGGAATTTTACGAGAAATATCGCAACATTTTAGGCGTGCGTATCTAATATTTTTTCAAAACAGAAAAAATACTTGCAAGATGTGATTAAAACTGATATAATCAATACATTGTATGAAAGGAATGACGAAAATGACAAACTTTTTACCTGTAGTTGCAGAAGCAAGTGCAAGCGGCGGAAATCAGTCATCAAGTATGATTTTTATGATTCTCTTCTATGTTGCTATTTTTGCAGCTCTCTATTTCTTCCTCATCAGACCTAACTCAAAGAAGAAAAAAGAAGAAGCTCAGCTTCGTAACTCTCTTGAGATCGGTGATGAAATTACAACAATCGGCGGAATTATGGGCAGAGTAGTTGCCATTAAGGACGACGAGGACGCTATCATCATTGAAACAGGCTCCGACAGAGTTAAGATGAAGTTTAAAAAGTGGTGTATTTCTACTGTTGACACAGTTAAGGAACAGTCACAGCAGGCAGGTCAGCCTGAAAAGAAAGGCTTCTTCGGTTTTGGCAAGAAGAAAGATTCTGACGAAACTAAAGCTACAAAAGAATAACTTTTTGAATGAATGTTCTTTCCCCCGAATATATTTGTAACAGAATATATTCGGGGGTTGTTTTATGTCTGATAAAAAACTACTTGCAAAGGCTGTTTTGTTTTCATCAGTATGCGGAATACTCATACTGGTAATTTTGATGTGTTTGCTTGCAGCCGTGATGATGTCGTCGGGAGTGATTTCAGCAGATATACTTGATTACTGCACGGTCGGCATGGTCGGTGTTGCAACGCTGATGTCGGGAATAATATCATCAAGAATTACAGGAAGTGCAGGTCTTGCGGTGGGTTCGCTGACAGGATTTTTTATTTTTCTTGTCATAACCTCTATTGCATTGATTTTTAACGGTGAGCCTATAACGATATTAACCCTGCTAAAACTGATGTCATCTGTTTTGGGAGGAGGAATAGGCGGAATTATCGGAGTCAACAAAAAGGAAAAAATAAAAATCAGATAAGATCGAGTAAGATTATTTTATTGAAATTATGTTTTCGGCAGTTCGTTTAGGCGGACTGCTGTTTTTATGTCGGATTTAATTACAAATTAGAATTATTTTTTAAAAAATTGAAATATCTATGGTAAAACAGCTCGTAATATGGTACAATAATCCGGAGAATGAGATAGTGAGGGTTAATGACCTTGATTTAGATATAATATGTAATATGAAAAATAAGGAAATATTTAAGGAGTGTTAGTATGGCAAAAACAATTAAATTGCCGGCAGATTTAAGGGATTGGAAGGTTACTTCATTTGTCGGGGAAGACAACGGCTGTGAAGTTTACAAGGTATCAAGAAAGATTGATAAAAATACTGCTCAGAATGCGATTCTCAGACACGCATTTGTCGGCAAAAGCAATTATACCGATGAACATGCCGAGTATTTTACCGAAGAGGCTGATTTTATTGAATCGGTTAAGGATCTTGACGGTGTTTCAAACTATTTGGATGTTTATGTTCAGGATAATCAGAACAAAAAAACCTGTGATTTGTACATATTTACAGAAGAACTCACAAGTCTTGAAGAACTTATGAAAACCAAAACTTTCGCTGAGGATGAAGTTGTTGATTTTGGTATTCAGATGAGTGAAATGCTTGAAACTTTGGAAGCAAAGAATATTTTTCACGGTAATATTTCGCCAAAGAATATTTTTGTAACCGCTGACGGAAGGTATAAAATCGGCGGATTTACAGATTTTGAAGGCAAGATTGCGGATACCTCATTTGTTGCGCCTGAGGTTTACAAGCAGGAAAATGTTGACTATACAACAGATATTTATTCTGTCGGAATAATTATGTATGCAATGTGCAACGGCGGTAAAATTCCGTTTGAAAGTGATTCATGTGACAGAAAGAATGCCTGTGAAGAAAGATTTTCGGGTAAGGCTGTTACCGCTCCGTCTGAGGGTGACGAAAAACTCAAAAGTGTTATTGTAATTGCATGTCAGCCGAATAATACAAACCGCTGGAAGAATGCAAGCAACATTAAAAATGCTCTCACATCTATCAAGACTGAAATAGGTACATCCTCCCCTGTTCCGAATCCCGATGTTGTTGTTCCCGAAAACACGGATTTTGACGGAAATGTATTTGAAGAATATGATTATGATGAATTTGAGGATACAGAGCCAACTGAACCGCAGGATAATTTTGACGATAAGGATGAGGTTCAGACAGTTGAGGACGCTGTTCTTGATAATGAATTTAAAGGCGGCGAACAGCTTGGCATTGCCGAAGTTTTAGCCGGTGAAGGATCCCTGCCTGTTGACGGTAATGCTCCTGTAGATTCAGATGAAGTCAGTGAGTCTGATACTGATGAAAACGGCGGATTTGAGGTTGTTGATGTTACAGATGCAGTTGATGAGCCTGAAAATTCCGAGGTTAAAACTGACGAAGCATCAGAAGAAAAACAGCCTGAATTTGAAGATATCAGTTCCGTATCGAGTGAAGATGACAAGAAAGAACAAACTGTTACAGATAAAAAAGCTGAAGAATTTGAAGATGTTTCAAGCAACAGCGAAGTAGCTCCGGAAGTTCTTCCTCCTGTTACAAGCGTTGAAGTGTTTGACGATTACTCCGGTGCAGACCATAAAAATGTTCTTACAAGCAATGAATCAAGCAAGGACTACGGTGATTTCTTTGAGGACGAGCCGTCTGTTAAGCGTACTGACAATAAAGCTGACGATACTAAAAAAATTGAAGAAAAAAACGACTTTGATGATAACAGCTTTGAAGATAATCACAATGAATTCGGATATACAGATGAAGAAGATAATAAAGAAAATGTAAAGAAAAAGAAGAATAAATTTATCATTATTCTTTGTGCCGTTGTAATTGCCGCCGCACTCGGATTTATCGGTTTCTGCGTTTATAACGGCTTGTCAAATTCATCTACTGACAATAAAGCTGCTACAGCCGAAACTGCAACATCTGCCGAAGTAACCACACAGGCGCCGAGTACGGCGATGCCTACTACAGTTCCTGCTACAACGGAACAGGTTACAACATCTTCTTCATATAACAATGTTGTTCCTGTTGTCGGTTACGGTTACAGTTACGGTAAAAAGCTTCTTGAACAGGCAGGATTTACCGTTGAAATTTCTGACTATGAATACAGTTATGATTATCCGGAAGGATATATTATCTCCCAGACTCCGGAAGGTGACACAAGCGCAAGTACGGGTACAGTTGTTAAACTTGTTATCTCAAGCGGACAGATTCAGAGAGAAACGGAAGCTCCTGCAACACAGGCTCAGCAGTCATCAAATAGTCAGAGCAGCGCTTCGGGCAATTCAAATGCACAGTCATCAAGCAATACAAACACTAATAATAACGGCGGATTTATCTTCCCTAACAGTGATTCTTCATATCTCAGTAACGCACAGGTAAGCGCTTTGAGTGATGACGACTTACAGCTTGCAATTAATGAGATTTATGCAAGACGAGGCAGAATTTTTAAGGACGCAAGCCTTAATGCATACTTTAACTCGCAGTCATGGTATGAGGGCAAATATACACCCGAAGAATTTGAGAAGAATGTTAAATTTAATACTTACGAACAGAAGAATCTTCAGCTCTTGATTAACGAAAGAAGATCAAGAAAGTGATTTTTAAACAAGAAAGATAATGCAGAGGAGTTATTATGAAAGATAAAATATTAAACGCACTAAAAAGCAAGACCTTCTTTGCTTTGGCAATTAATATTGTTATTATGGCTTTGATTATAGGTGTTACTGCATTTTCCTATGACAGTGCTGATGATTTTTACAATTCTTTATATATCTGTCAGTATCATAACTATTACAATAATGATATTAACTACATTTTTGCGACAATTACCGGTTCATTGCAGTACATTCTTTTGAATTTCAACTGTTTTGTACTTTTTCAAATTCTTCTCTCCTGTGCCGCTTTTTCTTCTGTTACATTTGTTTTTGCCGATAAATTCGGAAAGCATAAGGCTTTCATATTCACTCTTGTGCTGAATATTTTGTTTTCATTTGACCATTATTCAAACATTTTAAGCAGTAAAACCGCCGCTTTGCTGCTTACGGCAGGGTTTCTGATGGCACTTAATGCAATCAGAAATAAAAGGTACTCTCTCCCGTTTTGGATTGGTGTACTTGAAGTTATATTCGGAACATTTTTATGTTTCAAATATTTCTTTGTGGGACTTGCATTTTTTATTGCATTTTTCATCGGTGATATGATTGCAAAAAGAAAGTACAAGTTGCCGTTCAGAAAATTTTTCTGGTATTTCAGACCTTTTGTGCTTGTATTTGTCTTTATTGTTCTTGTCGGCTGCGGTCTTGAATATTATTCATATTCGGTCAATAATGCAAATGCAGAAACTTCGGGGTTGTACAGATATAGCGTCCTTGCCGATAAGACCGATGATACTGCTTTTCCAAACTATTCCGATTACTGTGAGGAGCTTAATTCGGTCGGAATAAATTCGGCAAATGAGTATGAACTTTTTGTTGACGGATATTATGATGAAAACAACGGACTGAATACTGCTGCCCTTGAAAAGGTTGCGGATATCCAAAAACGAGAAAATCCGTATAATTTCTTTGATAATGCGGGTGCATTGTTTTCAGATGCATGGGGACATATTATAAATTTTGATTCATATCTTATTGCTTTTGCGGTAATACTTGCCGTTATGGTTGTTTTTGTTACCGTTCAGAAAAAAAGATTTGCCTTCTTCCCTGCTTTGTATTTTGCGGTGGGATTTGCGGCTTGTATGTATGTTCGTTATGCAATGGATTCTTCGGCATATACAATGTACGGAATTTTGCTGATGATTCTTTCGTTTACAATGTATTCGTTTGATTTCGGTCATCTCAGAAAAGATGAATACAGCAATATTACAGATAAAAGCAGAAAAACTGTTCTTATTTCGGTTATTGTACTTGTGATATTAGTTGCGGTAAGCTGTGTATCATATTTCTTCCATATCACTCCTGTTTCATATGACAAAAAGCCGAGTGATCTTTATACTGAGGTTGACAGACATCCCGAAAATTATTATGTTCTCGATCCCGTAACAGCTAAAGAATACATTTCATATACCGATAACTATATTCATCCGCTATGGGGATTTTCTTCCGATTTTCTCCATAATGTTGACGGCTTCGGATATCTTCATCGGACAAATCAGCTTGTGAACCGCAACCTCTCAACAAATATTTATGAGGCGGTCGTTGACGGAAGAAATGTATATGTTATCGATAAAAAAATTACTTTTATCAAAGAAAATTATCTTAACCAATATTACGGCAAAAAGGATTCCGTCATTGTTTACAAGGATGAAAAGGAATTCAACGGATTTACAATTTACAGCGTAGACAGAGTTAAATAACATAAAAAAGGTATATCACGATTTTTTTGGAGACGGTGGAGTCGTTTTTCTTAGGCATTTCATTAATTCCTTTTCTGTCATTTTCCGGGCAAACTAAAACAAAAAGCAGAGCTTTTGGGCTCTGCTTAGTTTCTTGAAAATATACTTTTGCTATGGGAGTGATTCAGATTAGATTGCTCGGAATAAAACAATTATCCTTGTCAATCGGTATCGGCTCCTCACACATACATATGATGCCGCCGTTTCCGCGGTTCAAAGAAGCCTTGTCAATTACGCTGTACTTTTTGACCTCACGACGATCAGGAGAAGCACTCTTTTTGATTTCCAACGGATGAATGACATTGTTTTCCTCGATGAAAACATCAATCTCTTTTGCATTAGAATCACGAAAATAGGTAATATTTACTTTAGATTTAGCGTAAGCGTAGTTTTTCACAAGCTCCATTACCACATAATTTTCGTAGTAATGACCGCTTGCAGCACCGTTACGGAGAGTGTCTGCCGTCAGCCACATCGAAAGGTAAGCACAAAGACCGGTGTCACAGAAATACAGTTTCGGTGTTTTGCTGAGCCGTTTCAGTTCATTGTTTGAATATGGGGCAAGCAGATAAACAATGTGAAGTCCCACAAGTACTTTCAGCCATTCCTTTGCGGTACTTGGTGCAATGTCAGCGGATTCCGCAAGAGTAGAATAATTTACCTGCTCTGAAACAAGAGCAGCACAACCGACAAGAAACTTACGAAAACGAACTGTGTCGGTAATACCGCCGTGTTAGCTTAGTAATATTTTTTTGGAAGGTGATAAAATTATGAGTACCAATAAGATTACTTGTTCATTTACCGTTGACCGTGATATTTACAACGCTTATAAAAGTATTGTTGTAAAAGGTGGTGAAAATGTAAAGGGCAACCTTATCCGTTATATGCTCAATGTCATTAACTATGAAACTCCAAATGCAGATACAATTTCTGCAATAAAAGAAGTTGAAGAACTGAAAAAAAATCCAAACAAAAAAACCTATGCATCATTTAGCGAGCTTTTAGAGGATATTACCAATGAGTAAATTAAGAATTGTGCCATCACAGAAATTCAACAGAGATGTTAAGCTGGCAATTAAGCGTGGATACAATATTCAATTACTTGATGCTGTTGTTGAAATGATAGCTGAACAACAACTACTGCCACCGGAATATAAAGATTACAAACTAATTGGAAATTATTCCGGCTGTAGGGAGTGTCACATTACCCCTGACTGGCTCTTAATTTATGAAATTAGTAATGAAGAACTTATTTTGTATCTGACAAGAACCGGAACACACAGCGATTTATTTTAAACTTCTAAAGTCATTTTTGCCTTAATAGAATATACTAACAAATAAAAGAAAGAACCTTCCCTAATGATAAATTCATCAGAGAAGGTTCTTGTTATTTCTTCACCATAACTACAGCCTGTTTGCCGAGTTCGTTATATCTTGTATTTACAAGGCTTTTTGAGTATCTTGTACGAGCGTTTGTCCATGGGTCGTTGAAATAGTAATAATCTTTGTCATAGCCCGTGAGCAACAAACAATGTTCGCCGGCAGTCCAAGTGTAGTAACTGCCGAGTTTATATTTTGCGTTTTCATCGGTGTAGTTTACTCTCCAAGTGGTTGTCTTAAATGACGGTGACATATTAATTGTTGCCCACACCATAATCGGCTGACCTTGTGCAACATACTTACCCGAAAGATATTCAAGACTTTTCCCGCTGATTTCTACAGCCTTGTATGATTTGTCGGAAAGGTATTTATTCATACATTTTACCATAATCGGTGCATACGCTCCGTAGCTGTTGGAACTGTATGGTGTTCCAACAAAGGCACAATTCGGATCAGGTCCTGTGTATGAACCGTTTGAATAACCGAAAGGTTTTTTTACCAAATACTTATCTGCAAATGTCGTTTCAGAAATTTTATATCCGTAGAAATTCAACAGCATTGTTGCACTACAGGTTTCACAGCCTGTCGGGAGCTTACTTTGACCGATTAACGGAACATTTGAAATCTTCTTGCTCTGTGGCATTATGTATACATTGCAAATGGCTTTTTTTCCGTTATTCAAAATGCAAGTTACAGTTGCTTTTCCTGTCGCTACTCCTTTGACGACACCTCCGCCTCTTGTTACAGCAGCTATTTTTGAATTGCTTGATGAATAAAGTCTGTAATATGCCGCTGTACCTTTCGGAATACTGCTATTGAGGTCAAAGCTTTGACCTATGTACAGTACAATTTCACTTGCATTAAGTTTAAGAGATGTTGCAAGCGGCTTGACCGTTACATTACAGGTTGCTTCCGTACCGTTCGGCATTTTACATCTCACAGTTGTGGTTCCTGCCTTTTTTGCGGTCATCAAACCTCCGGCTTTTTGAACAAAAGCAATGTTCGGATCATCTGAATAATAAGAACGATAATAAGCTGCTGTTCCGCTCGGCACATAGCTTGAAAAATCATACTGTTCACCGACTCCAATTATAATACTTGTCTTATCAAGCTTTATGCTATTAGCAAGCTTTTTAACAGTAACCTTACATTTGGCTGTAAGTCCGTTATAAGTTTTTGCTGTAATTGTAGAGACACCAATGCCCACAGCAGTCATTTTGCCTTTATCGTCTACAGTAATTACCCCACTATTATCTGTAGTAAACTCTACTTGCGAAATATCTCCATTTTCAATAGTAGTAATAAGAGTATATGACTCCCCTACCCCAAGCGTTATTGCATTCTTATTGAATTTTACACTTTTAGGCAGAACAGTTGGTTTTGGCTCTGTAGTAGGCTGTTCAGTAATCTGCTCAGTATACTCTTCTGTTGAAGGTTCAGTAACTTCTTCCGTAGTTGTTTCAGTCGATTCTGTCGATGGTTCATCAACAATTGTCGTTTCCTCAACACATTCTGTAGTAGTTTCAGTATATGCTGTAGTTTCAGTATATTCAGTTGTTACTTCAGTACAAGCAGAGGAGAAATCCGATATCGTTGTTTCTGTGGATGCTTCAGTTCCGTAAACCGAAGTAGTTTCTGTCAAAGATGACGGTTCTGATGTATCGAATTGAGATCCAACAATAATTTTCTGAATATTAGTGGCATCAATAACGGTCAACACATTGTCGCCATTAGTATCGTAAAGAAATTTCTCATCATCAGTTAAGTCAATCATACCTACAACATACTTTTGGACCTTGGTTGCATCCATAACTGTATATTCGTAATTACCACCGTTAACGATAGTCGCTGCATATGGTATTATACATATCGCAGATAACAGCGTTATGATTAATAATATTGATATTGGTTGTATTATTTTTTTCATGTTTTTTGCTCCCTTATCTGTGCCTGTTGTAATAGTCTTTGTCTGACCGTTTACAAATGTCTTTTCTACCGTATTACCGTCTGAATCGGTAACAATGTAATGAGTGAGACTGCCGTTTGATGATGTGCGATATTCACTTTCAAGCGAACCGTCAAATGTGTAATAGTAATATGAGGTTTCACCGCTTGAATAGTTTTAGGTATTAGTAGGCTCAAATGAGCCTACTTACCCACATTCGTTTTAAATTTTTTCAAATATAGTTAGAATTATTAATCAATCTAAAATTTATGCCTATTTTTTTAAACTCATTAAATGCACTAAAATTGGTCTCATTGACTAACACCATTTTTTCATGTGAAATACAGCGAAACCACGGTATGCAATTTTTATAAAAAGCCAAATCTTCAGGATAATCATAAGCATTCCAAGAGGAAAAATCTATAGGTTTCATCAATAAAGCCGTTGTTATTTTATTAATTCTGAAACAATGGATTTGTTGTCCTGCAGTATATCTGGGTGCTTTTATTTTACCTAATGGAATTTCATGATTTCTAAAACCATCCAAGAAATTAAAATATTCATTAGAATGATCCTTTTTATGGATCTGTCTCACAGTAAAAAAACTAAAATTCTCACTATAGCAAGTGGCAATTTTTAATATATCGTTATATTTACTATTAAAATCGTCATAATTCATAAAAGTATAAACCATAATACCACCTGTTTGCCCTATACATAAAACGAATGGATACTCCATTTTATATTTTTATATTTAACATGATAATGCTTAAAAGAAGCAGACCCTCTATGTTTGGGATCACACTTACTTCTAGTGCTGTCTACTGAGTTTGCGATATTTAACGCATCACTCTTATAATAAGTTATTACATCTTTGCCTTGCCGCAACTTTGATTCAGCTTGACTTTTAGTAAGTTTACTTCCAAGTATAGGTACATCATCACTATTAAATGTTATAGTATAAAATCGTTTATTGTTTTTTCTTTCTTTTTTCAATTTGGATCGTATATTATTTGCTGATTTAACAGCAGTATTAAATTTTTTAACTGCATTAATTGCATTTTTAACCTTATTTTTAGACCAATTCCATGTAGCAGACGCACCATTCCAAATTGCATTACCGATAGATGATAGTCCGTTACCGACTGCGTTACAAAAAGCAGACCAACCTTTTTGGAAAAATGAAGTGGAACAAATCGCTACAGTTGCTGCAGTTAAAGCTATTAAAGCATAAACTAAATCATCAACTAGGGCTACATACCCATTAGGATCAAGATAATTCAATAGTACAAGTCTGTTTCAGTATCATAAACATAGCCACGATAACGAATTGGGTTCAGTTCACGGACTGTCGGGTCGCCTTTGGTATCTTTTATGTTACCCAAAGCGTCATAGACATAGCTTGCGACTTCTGTACCCGAAAGGTCGACTATTCTGACTACATCGCCCTGTAAATTCTTCACATAAAAGTACATTGTACCGTTAAATGAGAATGATGTTGCACTTCCGTCACTGTCATAGTAGAACAACAGAGTGTCATTACCCTTTACAAGAGCAATTAAATTTTTGTTGCTGTCGTAGTAATAGTTGGTCTTAACTCCGTCAACGGTTTTCTGCGTTCTCATCCTAGCTTAATATAAATACAAAGAACAATTATCAGCTATTTGTTTTGTGAGTAAATCCTCTTTGGGTAATCCATAATAAATTAAGCCTATACATCCATTCAACAAAAGCATAATCTTCGAATTCCTGAAGTAGAAAATGACAGGAGAAATATCTCAAGTAGCAAGAATAGCAAAAGAATGCAGTATATCTTTATTTTCAATTAACAAAAACTCATCATTTCCAGCAGATTTAGTAAAAATCTTGCTGTATTTTTTTAAAAGTTTTTTATTCTTTTTGTAATAATAACTACTGTTAAATTCAGAAGAACAAATATCAACATATGTTTCATTATAAAGCCATAAACTTATAACAAAATCAATAAAACGTTTTTCTATATTAATAAACTCCTGCTTTTTCATATTACGATCTAATACTCTTTGATAAAACACTTCAACAGATTGATATTTTCTACTATTATGAATAACTTTGGGAAACATATCTAAAGTAGTAATTTTTTTACATCCTAAAATATAGTCAAACAAGCTATCCGTTGCTTCATCAAAATGTATATTCATTTCAGATAATATTTCTATTGTTTTCATTTTATTTACCTCTCACTCTACCATCTTCCCACAAAGTAGCTATTCTTTTCCCTGATTTATTTAAAAGTATCCAAACACTACCGTGTTTAGCCATATCCTTCACAATTTTCCATACATCAGAATCTTTCCAACCGCCACTGCAGATTCTTCACATAAAAGTACATTGTACCGTTAAATGAGAATGATGTTGCACTTCCGTCACTGTCATAGTAGAACAACAGAGTGTCATTACCCTTTACAAGAGTAATAAGGTTTTTGTTGCTGTCATAGTAATAGTGGGTCTTAACTCCGCCATAGGAATAGTTAATGTAAAATTTATTTACATAGTCGTATTTTTCTTTAAGCTCGTTAAGACTGTCATAAGTGTACTTGTTTATGAGTTTGCCATTTTGCTTAATCTCGGTAATATTGCCGTTGTTATCATAAGAATAATCGTATGGCAAAACGCTGTCACTGCCGTATGACTGACTGTACTTGCTGACAAGGTTAGTTGTTGAATTT
>ENA-UONV01000743-UONV01000743.1-human-gut-metagenome-genome-assembly--contig:-CS4-NODE-743-length-34240-cov-19.036946_pt1 | contig 34240 bp, 35 predicted proteins | sample MGYA00242461_ERZ724008 | MGnify/ENA metagenome assembly ERZ724008 | reverse complement strand
CCCGCGCGAACGGCGTTCGCGCGGCGGCTCTCTGAGTTTTGTCCGCCGACAGTTTTTTATTTTTCTGCATTGCGGGGAATTTAAGTTTTGTCCGCCGATTTTTTATATTCGGAGGGAAGATACTTTATGAGGTCTTTATATCGCATGAAATATTTGTACGCTTCGCTGTCGTTGCCGACGGCGAGATAATATTCATACCTGAGCTGCGTTAAGATGATGAAGTTTATATCGTCTTCGGGCAGCTGAGGTACTTCAAAGAGCATGGCTTCGGGAATTTCTTCGAGCTTGATGCCCGACCTTATCGAACCCTGTATGCGCAGTATGACGAGCATGACTTTTGCGCTGTCCGAAAGAGTTAAAAGCTCCCACACTATCATGCCGTCGTTTTTGCCGCCGGAAAGTTCGGCGGGAGCGGCGTTGAGCAGGAAGAGATAAGCCGAATAAGGAAGGAGCACGCACAGCGTTGCGGGTACTTGCGGAACAAGGATTGAAATTATGCCTATCGCGGCGCAGGCGAGATTTATTGCGACGCCCGCGGAAGCCGTTAAAATCATTCTTAGGCGCATGTGCTTTACGCCTTTGGGACAGACATTGACCGACGAGGTGCGGAAAATTCTGTACCTGTCAGGCTTAATTCCCATATTAAGGCACAGACCGACTATGAGGTGAGCACCCTCGTGCACGAAATCCGAAAAAGGCACGCTGACTATGAGCAGCGCGAGATATGCGGGAATGAGACTTTCCAGCCCCGCCCCGTCGAAATCGGTGCGCACGCAGAATATGTATCCGCACAGCGCGCCCAGTCCCAAAAGGACGGCGAGCGACGAAAAGAATAAAATTTTGCCCCTCATAATTCCTCCTTTGCGAGTACATAACCTTCGAGGTTGTCGTTTTCGGAAACTGTTATTGTGCGCACGCCGAGCATTTTCATTATTTCTGACATAAGCAGACATCCTCCGCCTATCACGTCCGCCCTGCGCGCATCCATGCCGATAACTTTTTTAACTTCCTCCACTTCCATGCCGAGAAAGCGCCTCGCCATATCCTGTATTTCTCCGATCGTTACGACCGCGCCGTGCGTGCGGGTTGGATCGTACTTTTCGAGAGAGAGCGAAACCGCGGCTATGGTTGTTGCCGTGCCGCCGATAGCGCGCATTTCAAGCCCGTCGGCGCGAACTTCGCCGTAACCTTTTATAACTTCGCGGATATAGCTCTGCAACTTGTCAAAATTCCTGCCGCAAATATCGTACAGCCTGACCGTTCCGACGTCCAGACTGCGGGAATAAACCCTCTTTCCGTCCCTTCTGAGCGTTATTTCGGTAGAAGCTCCGCCCACGTCGATAATGCCGCCGTCGCTCTTGCCGAGCGCGCCGTTTATGCCGAGTTCCGCCTCGCGTTCGCCCGAAACGACGTCCACTTCAACGCCGCAAAGCTCTTTTACCCTGTCGGTAAACTGCGACCTGTTCGAGGACGAACGGACGGCTGCCGTGGCGAAAGCGTAAACCTTTTCAGCGCCCTCTGCCTTTGCCTGTCCGACAAACCTCGACACGGCGAGAGCCGTGCGCTCGATGGCTTCGGGTTTCATTTTTCCCGTCGAGGCAAGCCCTTCGCCCAGGCGGGTTGTGTCTATGCGCTTATATAAAGTTTTTCCGTCCGCCCACATCATAAGGCGAACGGAATTGGAGCCGATGTCGATAGCGGCAATTTTTTTCATGTTCAGCGGGGTCTGTAGCCGTACTGCAGAGCAAGCTGATAGAGAATTTTATCCTCGTTAAGCTCGAACTGTTCGAGCCAGTCTCCGCTTTCGTCGATTTGTTCGAGAATATTATTATACTCGGTTTCGAGGCGGGCTTTGCGCGATTTGAGAACGCTTATGTCTATAATCTGATATACCACTACGGCAAACAGAATGACAACAAGCAATACGGCGGCGACGGTTGCAGCCGCTATTATCCTTTTTTTCTTTTCGTCCTGCACTTCGGCTTTTCCTTTGATTTTTTTATTTTTCTGCACTTATTATACACTTTATTTATCAAAAATGCAACAGTTAAGTGCATACTTTTTAGATACAGCGCAACTCCGAGAGCGCACGCGGCGAGCATATATGCGCGGATTTCGTAAAAATCGAATAAATACGCGCACGCGAGGAACATTGCCGCGAGGCAGACAAAGTAGAGCGCGTCGCACGAAAATACAATAATTTTTGCGCGCGCGCCCGACGGCGCAACACCGCACAAAAACGTGCGCGCGGCATAGAGAAGGTCGTACGCGAAGCCCGAAATTATGCCCGTTGCCGCGCAGACGAAAAATATTGCCGTCTGGCTCATTTAAAGAGTTTTTTGGCAAAGCTTTCGCCCTTTGCCGCATATTTTACAGCAGTAAAGTTGCCGACTGCCGCAAACGCGCCCGTCTGCTTGGAAAACGCGGTTATCTTCATGTCGCTGCCGCTGACGATAATTCTGCCCTCGCCGAAAATGAGCGTGAACGAAGCGGGAGAAAAATCGCGCACTCCCTCTATGCCCGAAGCGCTGAGCCGCTTTCTGTTTTCTATGGTTAAAGTGTGTTGAACGTTTTCCATATTTTTCCCTCCCGTCAGTTAAATAACTTATGCGGACGTAACATGAAATATTACGCTTAACGGCATAAAAAAAAGCGCCGCAGCAGATACAAATCTGCGGCGGCGCAAAAGTTATTGTTTAAGGCTTTATTTTAAGTTGGTCGGCGCATATGTGCCGCCCTTTCTTTAAGCGAGACCCTTCTTTATCTTTGCGTTCGCTTTGGCGCGAAGCTCGCTGTCGAGTATGCGCTTGCGTATGCGGATGTTCTTGGGCGTAACTTCGAGAAGTTCGTCGTCGCCGAGGAATTCGAGACATTCTTCGAGGCTCATTTTCTTGGGAGTGATAAGTCTTAAAGCGTCGTCCGAAGAGGAAGAACGCGTATTGGTGAGGTGCTTGGTCTTGCAGACGTTGACGTTTATGTCCTCGTTCTTAGGGCTTTCGCCTATGACCATACCCTCGTAGACAGGCGTACCCGCGCCGATGAACAGAGTACCTCTGCCCTGCGCGTTGAACAGTCCGTACGTTACGGCTTCACCCGTTTCGAATGCGACGAGAGAGCCTGTATCGCGGCGTGAAAGTTCGCCCTTGAAAGGCTGATATTCAAAGAAAACGCTGTTCATGACGCCCTCGCCCTTTGTAGAGGTGAGGAATTCGGATTTATAGCCGAAAAGTCCGCGCGCGGGAACGAGGAATTCGAGCCTCGTGCGCGAACCGATTGCAGACATGTGCAGAAGTTCGCCCTTGCGGTTGCCCATGCTCTGGAATACGGCGCCTGCGGCGTCTTCGGGAATGTCGACTATGAGCCTTTCGATAGGTTCGTATTTCTGACCGTCTATCTCTTTATACATTACGCGGGGCGTGGATACCTGGAATTCGTAACCCTCGCGGCGCATGTTTTCGATGAGTATGGAAAGGTGCATTTCGCCCCTGCCGCAAACGCGGTAGCTGTCGGCGGAGTCCGTTTCTTCAACTCTGAGCGAAACGTCCCTCAAAAGTTCCCTGAACAGTCTGTCCCTGAGGTGGCGTGTGGTTACCCACTTGCCCTCTCTGCCCGCGAAGGGGGAATCGTTTACCGAGAAAGTCATTTCCACGGTGGGTTCGGTTATCTTTACGAATTTGTGCGCTTCGACGCAATCGGGCGAGCACACCGTATCGCCGATATTAATCTTTTCAAGTCCCGAGAAACATACTATGTCACCCGCTTTGGCGCTGTCGCAGTTCACCCTTTCGAGACCCTCTATCTGATAGAGGTTGACAATCTTGCCCTGCTGACGGAGCATCTGGTTGTTGTAGTTGGTAACAACTACGCCCTGTCCCGCATTTACCGTGCCGCGCTCTATTCTGCCTATGCCTATTCTGCCGACATAGTCGTTATAGTCAATGGAAGAGCAGAGTATCTGCGCGGGACCTTTTTCGTCCACTTCCATGGGCTGAATGTGCGAAAGTATGGTTTCAAAAAGCGGAGTTAAGTCCGTGCCGGGTTTATCGAGGTCGAGAGTTGCCGTACCCTGTCTGCCCGAGCACCAGACGACGGGGCTCATGAGCTGGTCGTCGGAAGCGTCGAGTTCGAGGAGAAGTTCCAAAATTTCGTCCTTGACTTCGTCAAGACGAGCGTCGGGACGGTCGATTTTGTTGACGACGATTATCAGTCTGTGTCCCATTTCAAGCGCTTTCTGCATGACGAAGCGCGTCTGTGGCATGGGACCTTCCGCCGCGTCGACGAGTACGAGCACGCCGTTGACCATCATCATAACTCTTTCTACTTCGCCCGAAAAATCGGCATGTCCCGGAGTATCGACGACGTTTATCTTGACGCCCTTATAGTGTATGGATGTATTTTTTGCGAGTATGGTTATGCCTCTTTCGCGCTCTATCGCGTTGCTGTCCATAACCCTTTCGTCAACCGCCTGATTTTCGCGGAAGGTATGGCTCTGCTTGAGCATTGCATCGACCAGCGTAGTCTTGCCGTGGTCGACGTGGGCGATTATCGCCACGTTTCTTAAATCCGTTCTTAACATAAAACCTCTTGAGGGAAAAAATTAAAACAGTATAATTTTAATACCAAACGACCGTTTTGGCAATCTTTTTTGCCTTATTTATCGTAAAATTCGCACTTTGTTTGGCGTTCAAACAATTTTAAAATTATTTGCATGCACTTATCCTTTCCGTCCCCTCCCTCGAAGGCGTGCGAAAGAAAACATGCTTCGTACACGGCGTTGGTTATGGGCAATTCTATGCCGTATTTTTCGCCCAGCTCCTTCATCGCCTTGGCGGTCATTACGCCTTCGGCGAGCTTTTCAAACCGAACGCCCTGCGCCATCATTTCGCCGTAACGGCGGTTGTTGGAATAGGGCGAAAAGAGCGTAGTTTCGTAATCGCCGAGGTGCGCAAGCCCGTATGCCGAATTGAAATTGCCGCCCATCGCCTTGATGAGCCAGGCAACCTCGAACGCGCCGCGGGACATCAAAGGACCTTTTAAGCTTACGTAGCCACATCCGTCCAGAACGCCCGCAACTATGCCTAAAACGTTCTTTGCGGCAGCGCCCACCTCCGTTCCGATGAGGTCGTTGCCGTAATAAAAGCGGATGAGTTTGCTCTTGAAGCCGTCCGCGAGAAATTTTGTAAGTTTGGGATTGACGCTGTCAATTAGCATGCAGTTGGGTATACCCGCAAGAAACGCCTGAATGTGTCCCGGTCCGACCCAGACGGCGGTATTTTCGGGCGGAAGTCCGCACTGTGCGCAGACCTCGGTGAGGCGCATGCCCGTGCCTTCTTCTATACCCTTCATGCACAGCACGAATTTTTTGTCCGCAAGGCTGACGGGGCGGGACACAATTTTTTTGACGAACTGCCTGAGAGCCTGCGCGCTTATAGATATTATGACGACGTCCGCAGAGCCGAGCGCGAAGTCGAGATCGCTCGTGAGATTTATAGATTTATCGAGAGAGAGGTATTCGTTCTTGCCCTCGTTTTTGAGAATTTCGTAGGACTTTCTGCCCTCTCCCCCCCACAGTACGACGTTGTTTTTAAGTACGGTTGCCTGATACCACGCGAGGAACGAACCCCACCTGCCGCAACCTAAAACGCTTATGTTCATAGAGGTTTCCTTTCCGACAGGGCGCGCGAGAGCGTTACCTCGTCGGTATATTCCAGCTCGCCGCCTATGGGTATGCCGTGGGCGAGCCTGGTTACCTTTACGCCGAGCGGCTTTAAAATTTTGGCTATGTACATAGCCGTAGCCTCGCCCTCGACGTCGGGATTTGTTGCCATTATTACTTCCTTTACGTTTTCGTCGATGCGCGCGAGCAGTTCCTTAATGCGAATGTCGTTCGGACCGACGCCGTCCATGGGCGAAATTACGCCGTGCAGAACGTGGTAAACGCCGTTATACTCGCGCAGTTTTTCCATGGCGATGACGTCGCGCGGTTCTCTGACTACGCAGATTACAGACTTATCGCGAGTTGCGCAAATGGAGCAGACTTCGTTTTCCGTGAAGTTGCCGCAGATTTTGCAATAGCGCACGCGGCGCTTGCAGTCGGTGATTGCCGAGGCGAACGCCTGCGCTTCCGCATCGGTCATGTTTATGACCTTATATGCGTACCTCTGCGCCGTCTTTTTGCCGACGCCCGGAAGTTTGGAAAACTCGTTTATGAGTTTGCCGATTGGTTCGATAAAAATTTCCATAAAAACCTGCAGTCAGCTTAAAGCAGTCCGCCGAGACCGCCCATATTGCCGAAAGGTCCCATCTTTTCTTCGTAAACTTCGTCAGCCTTTTTATAGCCGTCGTTAATCGCCGCCATAATGAGGTCTTCGAGCATTTCCACGTCGTCTTCGTCGGACAAATCGACCATGGACGATATGCCGCTGCCGAACTCTATGCCGTTTATAATCTTTTTGGCGTTCATGTAGACGACTACCGTTTCGTCGCCCTCGTTTCCGCCGCCGGAAGTTCCGACGACTTCCCAATCCTCAAGCTCCTTTTCCACTTCCTGCATCTGTTCCTGCATTTTCTGAGCCTGCTTCATGATATTTTGCATGTTGCCCATGCCGCCGCCTTTATATCCCATAATTTACACTCCTTTTTTTACTTAATATCTATATCTATTCCCTTAAAATTTTCTTTAAGACGCCTTTCGGCGCTTTCCCATTTGTCCTCGCCTGCAGCTTTGAACCTTACTTCAAACGAGTAAACGTTGAGTTCGGCGAGAGCTTCCCTTACAAACCTTGCGTTTTCCTCGCGGTTGAGCGCCTTGTACACGGCGTCCGTCTGCGTGTAGAGAATGAGTTTGTCGCCCTCAAACGCGCTCTCCAGATCCATGCAGAGCGTGAAGAGAACGGCGTTTCTTCGCGTGGTGCGGAAGAGCCTTAAAAGACCTGCGAACACTTTGCTCTTTTCGGCGTCCGTCAGCGAACCCGCCTGTTCGGGATTGGCAGGGGCGTTTTCCCACAATGCTGGCTGAACGGCGTCTTTATACTCGTTCGCCGCGCGTTCAGTTTGCGTTGTTGTCTGTCTTTCAGGTTGCGTTGTTGCCTGCCGTTCGGGTTGCGCCGAAGTTTGCTTTTCTGTAACGGAAGGTTCGTCGAATGGCGAAGGCGTGTCGAAAGTCTGAACTTCGCGTTCGGCTGTGTTGCGCGAAGGCGCGCTCTTTTTAACATAATCCCGCTCGCTTTCCTCCGCCGAAGCCGAATTGACTTCAGCGAAATTTTTCGGAGGGGCGAAATTGCCCTCCTCTATCTTTTTTTCGAGCGCGGAAATTCTGGAAATCAGCGCGTCTATGTTGTAGTCGGTCTGAGGCATCGCGCTCTTGAGTACAGCCGTTTCGAGCGTAACCGCGCCGTTGAGCGCATAGCGCATGTCGCCTTCGCAGCGGGAAAGTATTTCGGTTGCGCGGAGTATGCCGTGTCCGTCCGTACAGTCCGCAGCCTGCTCAATGAGGGCGTATCTGTCGTCGGGCAGGTTGATTATTTCGCGCGCGTTTTTGCACATCTTTACTATGGCTGCGCTGTTTAAAAACGAAAGCATATCCTTGCACAGCGTGCCGACGCCTTTGCCGGAAGAGAGAGATTTTTCGGTGAGGGCGAGAGCTTCGGAGGCGTCGCCCGAAAGCACTGCGCGCATAATCTTAGCGACGCTTTCAAAGTCTGCCGCACCGAGTACGGCGGAAACGTCGTTATAAGTGAGTTTGCCCGCAGTGTACGAAGCGCACATGTCGGCTATAGAAAGGCTGTCGCGAGCGCTGCCCGCACCCGCGCGGGCGATTGCGGAAACCGCGCTGTCTTCGTACTCTTTACCCGTCCTGTCGAACACGCTCTTAATGAGTTTTTCGAGGTCGGACTGGGGAATTAATTTAAAATCGAAGCGCATGCAGCGCGAAAGTATGGTTGCGGGTATTTTTTGCGGTTCGGTGGTGGCGAGTATGAACACCGCGTGAGAGGGCGGCTCTTCGAGCGTCTTTAAAACGGCGTTGAATGCCGAGGGCGAGAGCATGTGGACTTCGTCTATGATGTAGACCTTTTTGCTGCCAGCGACGGGAGGATACTGCACCTTGTCGCGCAAGTCGCGCATTTCGTCCACGCCGTTGTTGGAAGCCGCGTCTATTTCGACTATGTCCATATTTGCCCCGTCCGCAAGCGCCTTGCACACGGCGCATTTTCCGCAGGGCGAACCGTCCTTGGGGTCGAGGCAGTTTATTGCGCGCGCAAAAATTTTAGCGAGCGAAGTTTTGCCCGTTCCCCTCGGACCGCAGAACAGATAGGCATGACCTATCTTATCCGATTTTATCTGGTTTTTGAGAATTCTGACAATGTGTTCCTGCCTGACGACTTCGTCGAAAGTCGACGGACGGAACGCGCGGTAATATGCAAGATATGCCATGTCAGTCTCCTTTGATTATTTTTTGCAATTTCTTTTTTGAACGCGTTATCGCGTTATCTATACACTTATAGTTTTTGCCGAGCGCAAGGCAAATTTCCGCCATTGCCGCGCCGTCGACATAAAGCTGCATGACTTTGTATTCGAGGGGCGAAAGATTGTCGCGCATGATTACGTTGATTTCGTCAAGGCGCTCCGAACTTATAAGCTCGTCCTCGGGGCTGGAAAAATCCGAAACGATCGCTCCGCCTTCGCCGTCGATGGGCAGCGAGCTGTTGAGCGCGGCGTTCTTGCCGCTCGAAGAACGCTTTACCGCGTCTACTATCCTGTTGCGTATGCAGGCGTATGCGTAGGAAGAAAAATCGCCCTCGGAAAAAGTCAGCATTGCGGAATACAGTCCGCACATGCCCTCCTGAACGAGGTCTTCCGTTTCTCCGCCCGAAAGGAAAAATCTTCTCGCCGTGCGAAGGACTGCGGGTTTATACCTGTTGAGAAGAGCATCGCAGGCGTTTTTATCGCCCTTTTTAAAGAGCAAAACCAGCTCGTTATCCGTCATAAGCGCGTCTTTAACACCTCGTATGCGGCTATGCCCAAAGCTACGGAGGCATTGAGCGAATTGACTTTGCCGCGCATGGGAATGGAGAGCGTGAAATCGCACTTTTCGCGCGTCAGCTTTCTCACTCCGCTGTCCTCGCCGCCTATAACGAGGGCAACGTTGCCCTTTAAGTCGGCGGAATAGATGTCCGTGCCGTCGGCTTCGAGAGCGTACAGCCAGAAGCCGTTTTCCTTGAGTTTGGCTATCGCATTGCCGAGCGAATTTACCCTTGCAACCTTTACGTGGTTAGCCGCGCCCGCAGACACGCGCACGACCGTTTCGGTTACGGCGGCGCTGTTGTTGGAAGGTATTATTACGCCGTTAGCGCCTGCGCATTCCGCCACCCTTATTATCGAGCCGAGATTATGAACGTCCTCTATTCCGTCGCAGATTATAACGAAGCCGTTGCCGCTCTCGCCGCTCGAGAGCATGTCTTCCAGCTCGCAATAGCGGTAATCGGAAGAGAAGGCTATGCAGCCCTGGTGTCTGCCCGTTACGCTCTGTTTGTCGAGAACGTTTTTATCTACGAACTGCACGCGAACGCCCGCTTTGCGCGCTTCGGCAAATATTTTATTCAAAGAACCTTGCGGGTTCTTTTCCATCATTATCTTTTCAACCGTTCTGCCGCTCTTTAAAAGTTCGGCTACGGCATTTCTTCCTTCAGTCTGCATAAATTATTCCCCCAGAAGCTGACATATTCTTTCAATCCGTCCCGTAAGCCAGAGAAAGCCTAAAACGGCTTCAAAACCCGTGGAGCGATTGTATTCCGCAACCTCGGCGTTCTTGCTCTTGGTAGCTTTTTTTGCGTTCCTGCCGCGCAGAAAAATTTCGTGCTCTTCCTCATTAAAGCGCGCTTCAAGCTCTATTAAAAGTTCGCTCTGTCCGTGCGCCGAGACCTTTGAGGAAGCCATTTTCTGCAGCTCGGCGGGACGCCTGTCCGAAGACGCCGCGAGCTGTCCCCTTATATACAGCGAGTAGACCGCATCGCCAACGAACGCGAGCGTTACGGGCGATAACTGCCTTGCGGTCTGCGCAGTCATTGTTTTTTCAAGGTTAAACATATATGTTTAAATTATACCACTTTTGCATAAAAATTGCAATAGTATCGTAGTATATAGCGTGAAAATGTTTGTGCTGAAAAAGAAAACCCTTGTATACATTTTATGCGTGATTTTGTGCGGCGTTTTTATCGGCGCGTGCATAAACGTATCGGCGGGCGCGGTGCAGACCGAGATTAATTCCGACCTGCCCGTAATAGTTATAGACGCGGGACACGGCGGCATAGACGCGGGCGTTTACGGCGTGAACACATCTGTCAAAGAGAGCGACATAAACCTTGAAATTGCGCGCAAACTCAAAGGGTATTTTACAAACGCAGGGTTTGAGTGCGTGATGACGCGCTCCACTCAGGCGGGGCTGTACGGCACGACGGCGAGCGGCTTTAAAATGCGCGACATGCAGAAGCGCAAACAGATAATCGAAGAGTGCGGCGCTGACATGGTCATTTCCATTCACCAGAACACCTGCCCCCTGCCTTCCAAGCGTGGCGCGCACGTGTTTTACGATAACAACAGCAGCACGTCAAAAGAGCTTGCCCTGCTCATTCAGAAACAGATGAACCTTCTTGAGGGCGGCATTGCCTCCAACACCGCGCTCGCGGGAGATTACTACATGCTTAAGTGTACCTCCTCTCCGTCAGTGATAGTTGAATGCGGATTTTTATCAAACGCCGAGGACGAAGCGCTGCTCGTTTCCGAAGATTACCAGACATTGGCGGCTTACGCTATTTTCAAGGGCGCGATAAGTTACTTTTCGTAAAACTTTCGGGCATTTGCCGCAACTTGCGTGCGCCGCGATTTGCCTCCGCTCATTGATATTTTTGCGCGGAGAGCGTCGCTTTCCGTAGGCAAATTTCTGCAATTGGTCGGCATATATCCCCGCACGAACTTAACAAATAGACAATAAAGGCGTGCGCCGAGGCGCACGCCTTTATTATTGATTTTTAAGTTTAAGACATCTTTTCGAGCAATTTGAGGTCGATACCCTTTTCGCCGATTTTGATGATTTCTACTTTGACGGTGTCGCCGATGTTTACTACGTCTTCAACCTTTTCAACGCGCTTGTTGGAGAGCTTGGAGATGTGTATCATGCCGTCCTTGCCGGGAGCAAATTCGACGAACGCGCCGAAGTTGAGTATGCGCACGACGGTGCCGACGAACATATCGCCCACTTCGGGATCGTGAGCTATCGAAAGGATAATTGCCTTTGCGCGCTCTGCGTTTTCTACGGGACCTACTGTGGAGATGTAGCCTCTGCCGCTGTCGTCGTCGTTGAAATCTATCTGGGTGTTGGTCTCTTCCATTATCTTCTTGATTACGCAGCCCTGCTTGCCGATGACGTCTCCGATCTTGTCGGGAGCGATTTCAAAGCTGATAATCTTGGGTGCGTAAACGGAGAGCTGGGGAGCAACTTCGGGAACGCATTCGAGCATCTTGGAGAGAATGAACTGTCTGCCTTCGTTTGCCTGATTGATGGCGGTGTGCATAATCTCTTCGGAAATACCCTTGATCTTAATATCCATCTGGATGGCGGTTATGCCGTTTACCGTACCTGCTACCTTGAAGTCCATATCGCCGAGGAAGTCTTCAAGTCCCTGAATGTCGGTGAGTACGCGGAATTCGCCCGTTTCCTGATTTTTGATAAGTCCCATTGCGACGCCTGCTACGGGGTTCTTGATGGGAACGCCCGCGTCCATGAGCGCCATGGTAGAACCGCAGACGGAAGCCATCGAGGACGAGCCGTTGGACGACATGATGTCGTTGACAACTCTTATAGCATACGGGAATTCCTCTTCGGAAGGAATGACGGGAACGAGCGCTCTTTCAGCGAGTGCGCCGTGTCCGATTTCTCTTCTGCCGGGGCTTCTCAAAGCCTTTGCTTCGCCCGTGCAGTAGCCGGGGAAGTTATACTGGTGCATATATCTCTTGGAAGTTTCTTCGTCCAGACCTTCGAGCTTCTGCGCTTCGCCAAGCATGCCGAGCGTGCAGGTGGTTAAGGTCTGCGTCTGTCCGCGGGTGAACACGGCGGAACCGTGAACGCGGGGAAGAACGTGTCTTTCGCACCAGATGGGGCGAACGTCTTTAAGTCCTCTGCCGTCGGGACGGATACCCTTATCGAATATCTTGGCGCGAACCTTTTCCTTGGTGAGGTAATAGATGCTGTCCTTTACCTCTCTTGTATTTTCGGGATAAATTTCTGCGAAATGCTCTAAAATTTCCTTTTCAGCCTGAGCCTGTCTTGCCTCTCTTTCCTGTCTGTCGAAAGTATCGATAGCCCAGTCAATTTTTACGGAAGCGTATTCGCGAACGGCTTTGTCAAGCTCTTCGGGAATGTGATAGAGTTCGATTTCGAGCTTCTTCTTGCCAACTTCGGGAACTATGACGTCCTCGATGAAAGCGCAGATTTTTTTGATTTCTTCATGACCGAACATAATTGCGCCGACCATTTCGTCGTTGGTAACTTCGTCTGCGCCAGCCTCTATCATGAGGATTGCATCCTTGGTGCCTGCGAGGTTTAAGTGAATTCTGCTCTTCTGTCTTTCGGCGAGGTCGGGGTTGATAACGAACTTGCCGTCTACCATGCCGACGACTACCGAACCCGTGGGACCTGCCCAAGGGATGTCCGAGATGGAAAGAGCTACCGACGAACCTATCATTGCGAGAGGTTCGGGGGATACGTCAGGTTCAACCGAAAGCGCCTGAGCGATGACCACTACGTCGTTATAAAGTCCCTTGGGGAAAAGGGGACGGAGAGGTCTGTCTATAAGACGGGAGGTGAGAATTGCTTTATCCGAAGCTCTGCCCTCTCTCTTTTTGAAACCGCCGGGTATTCTGCCGATTGCGTACATCTTTTCTTCGTAATCTACCTGAAGAGGGAAGAAATCCATGCCCTCTCTGGGAGAAGCGGACATACATACCGACACCATAACAGCGGTATCGCCGCAACGAACAACGCACGCGCCGTTAGTCTGTTCGGCATACTTGCCGACTTCGATTATGACGTCGCGACCGCCGACGGGCATTGTGAATTGTCTGAAATTTGCCATTATACGTTCTCCTTGTCTGTTCTTGCGCCCGCGACGCCCGCCGCGGACAATTTTATAAAAACGGGCGAACAAAGAATATGCTTTGCCCGCCCGTTCAAAATTACTTTCTTAAGTTCAAAGCAGCGACTATAGCACGGTATCTTTCGATGTCCTTGCTTTTAAGATAGTCTAAAAGTCCGCGTCTGCGACCAACCATCTTGAGAAGTCCCCTGCGGCTGTGATTGTCGTGGATGTGTTCCTTAAGATGTTCGTTGAGGTGATTAATTCTCTCGGTGAGGAGTGCGATCTGCACTTCGGGAGAACCCGTGTCGCCTTCTTTGGTTGCAAATTTTGCGATGATTTCTGACTTTTCCATTTAATTTATCCTCCTATGGAATATATTTGCGGCAAACAAAGAAAGCCGTTGAGTATTCGCGCAATCTTTGTATCCGTAACACAAATGTAAGTTTACCATATCCGCCCGCAAAAAGCAAATATTTTAAGCTACTTTTATAAATAATATTTGTCCTTGTAAATTTTTCGATTTTATATTGTGCAAAAGAACTGTTATTTGCGGTAAATTCCGTATGGCGTTGCCGCATTGTTGCAGAGAGAATATGCCTCCGTCCGCTTTTCATTGCGCAAAGCTTCAATTTTTTCCGCAATCAATTCATTGAGAAGCATGCTTGCATATTAACAAAAATCAATATGGGATATATCCGTGTTAGAGCAGTATTTGCCTGACCTTGATTTGCCTCAGTCTTTACGGGAGAACAGGGCGAGCTTATCTGCCGTTACCCTGTCGCATTTTGCAATATATGTGGGAATATCCTTGGGCGAATCGCTGCGCTCTATGCGCTGTCCGCCGCCGAATATGCGCTTGGAAATGGCGTTTGCGCCGACTGCGATGTTATCAGAAATTTCTTCCATGACGTCTATATTGTAAACGCACGCCTTGCCTTCCTTTGCCCAGCCGCAGTTTTCATGCCCGCCCGCCTGATACTTCTGGCGGTACATATAGTAAGGCTCGTAGCCCGCCGCGGTCAATTTTTCGCGCGAGACGGCTATCATTTCGGCGATACCCTTTACATGAAGCCTGTGAGTTTCTTCCTTTAATTTTGCTCCCGACTTTAGCGAAAGCGTATGCACCGTTATGTTTGCGGGATTGAGACGCACGGCGCAGTCAACCGAGTTGGAAAAATCGTCTGTGCTCTCGCCGTCAAGCCCCGCAATGAGGTCGATATTTATGTCAAAGCCGTATTTTTGTGCCATGTCATACGCGGCAAAGGTCTGCGCGGCAGTATGCTTTCTGCCTATACGGGCAAGCGTTTCGTCCGAAAAACTCTGCGGGTTGACGCATATTCTGCTGATGCCGAAATCTTTGGAAAGTTTTAACTTTTCCTCGTCGAAGACATCCGGTCTGCCCGCCTCCACCGTATATTCGCACTCAGGAAGATTAAGGGCGGCTATCGCCTTGTAAACTCTGGCGAGCTGAACCGTCTCTATCGCGAAAGGCGTGCCTCCGCCTATGTACACAGAACGCACGTCCGAAAGAAGCGGCTTTATTGCCTGCAATTCGCGTTCGATGCAGGATATATAGGCATCAACGTACTGCGCGGTCGCAGAAATTGGCGAAGTTATGAACGAACAGTAGCGGCATTTCGTCGGGCAGAAAGGCAGACTTATAAATAAATCCTGCCCGCCCTTTTTATCGTAAATTCCGCGCTGACTGTCAATGACGCGTCCGACAAGCTCTATATTTTCCGCGCTGACATGCATATCTTCAAGCAGCTTTTTATAGTCTCCGCCCTCGCTCATTTCGGCATAGGCGAGCTTGGTAGGTCTTATGCCCGTAAGCGCGCCGTAGGGGAAATTTATGCCCTTTTCAAAAGAAAGCAGTTCGTAAAACGCCAGCTTCGCCGAGCGGCGGGCATAGCGCTTGAACTCTATGTCGTCGTGCGTTTCGCGCTCGTAAGAAAAATCGCGGATTTCGCCGCGATATTCTATGCAGTTTATATACTTGTTGCCGTCCGCATAAAAATAATGCGTGAAGTCTTCGCCGTCGCAATCGAACAGGCGAAGAACGTCCATTATTTCGGGACGAAGAAATTCCGTGTTGGTGTTAAGCATTTCTTTTATTTACGTAAGGGTTATACATTCTTTCGTGTTCGAGAGTTGTGTCGTCCTCGTGTCCGCAGTACACCTTATAGTCGCCCTCGAGTGCGTACAGCCTGTTTATCGACTGTACGAGCTGACGATAGCTTCCGGTGGCAAAATCCGTTCTGCCCACGCTCTCGCAAAAGAGCGTGTCGCCCGAAAAGATATTTCTTCCTGAGACATAGCACACCCCTCCGCGGGTGTGTCCCGGGGTGAACAGCGCCTTGAATTTCATGCCGCACAGCTCCGCCTCCTCGCCGTCCGAAAACGTTTTGTATATTTCAAAATGCGGTATGGTTATGCCGTGGAATATGGCGCGGTTATCCTCGCCGAAGACGAGGTCCTTTTCGTCCTCGCCGCACAGTATCTTTACGCCCTGCTCCCACAGCGCGCCGCAACCGCCGATATGGTCGTAGTGGCAGTGCGTGAGAAGGGCATATTCGGGGGTCAATCCAAGTTCGCGGCACTTTTCAGCAATGCGTGGCTGCGCGGGGTCTATGACCACGCAGCTGACGCCGTCCTCGGTAACGATATATGAATTTGCGGCAAAGCCGACAGGATAAATTTTGTAAACTTGCATTTTAATTATTTGTTCTGTAAACGTCAATTATTCTCTTATCTTTTTTGAGATGATTGATGAGAAGGTCGAGGTCGGAACGCTTGTTGAGCTTGACGTTAATGTCAAAAAGCGCCTTGCCGTCCTTGGTTATTCTGCCGTTTATCTGCGTCATGGTGAGCTGAAGCTGGGCGATTTCGCTCGTTATGAAAGCGATGACGCCGCTTTCGTCCGTAGCGCTTATCTTTATGCCCGCAATGAAGCCCGTTTCGGTCTGCCCCGTCCATTCGGCGGGCTGAATGCGGCTGTCGTCCATGCCGCTGACGTTGGGGCAGTCGCGGCGGTGAACAATTACGCCTCTGCCGCGCGAAATGAAGCCGACAATCGGGTCGCCCGGTACGGGATTACAACAATGCGCAAAGCGCACCAAAAGACCCGTCATACCCTTTACGGTTACGCTTCCCGCAGGAGTATGTTTGAGTTTTTCGGCGTCAAGCTCGTTGACTGGCTTGGGTATTTCTTTCTTATAGTAATCTATAAGTTTATAAATTATCTGGTTGACGCTGACTGCGCCGTAGCCGACGGACGCCATCATTTCGTCCTCGGAAGCGAAGACAAGCTTTGAGGAAAGCTTTTTGAAAGCCTCGTCCGTGAGCAGGTCGTTTAAATTGTAGCCCCTGCGCTTGGCTTCGGCTTCAAGCATGCTCCTGCCCGTCTTTATGTTGTCGTCCTTCATTTCCTTTTTGAAGAACTGACGTATCTTCGCCCTCGCCGAACCCGACTTTACGAACTTGAGCCAGTCCCACGAAGGTCCTTTTGTCGTAGACGATGTTAAAATTTCGACGACGTCGCCCGTCTTTAAAGTTGAATTGAGCTGAACTATCTTGCCGTTTACCTTTGCGCCCACGCATTTGTTGCCCACTTCCGAGTGGATGGCGTAAGCGAAGTCTACGGGCGTGGCTTCGAGCGGAAGGGAAATCACCTTGCCGTGCGGGGTGAACACGAGCAGTTCGTTTGCGTACAAGTCGTTTTTAAGGCTGTCTACAAATTCCTTGCTGTCGTTTAAAGAACCCTGCCAGTCCATGACGTCGCGTATCCAGCTGAGCCTTTGGTCGAAGTTGTTTTCGCTCGACTTCTGTTCCTTATACTTCCAGTGCGCCGCGATGCCGTATTCCGCCATCTTGTGCATTTCGAACGTGCGTATCTGAATTTCAAAATACTGTCCGAAATTGGTTACGACGGTGGTGTGAAGCGACTGGTACATGTTGCGCTTGGGCGTGGCGATATAATCCTTTATTCTGCCCGGAACGGGCTTCCACTGCTTGTGGATTTTGCCGAGGACTTCGTAACATTCCTCCGTGGTGTTTACGATTACCCTCACCGCTGTGAGGTCGTAAATCTGGTCGAGAGAAAGCCCCTTGTTTTTCATCTTGCGGTATATCGAATAGAAATGTTTGGGTCTGCCGAACACTTCGCCCTTGATATTTTCCTCTTCGAGCATGTGCTGGAGCTGCGCAACGACGAAATCGACAAAGTTTCTCCTCTCCTCCAACCGCTGATGTATGTTGGAAGCGAGGTATTCGTATGCCTCGGGGTCGAGGTATTTGAGGCATAAATCTTCCAGCTCGCACTTCATCTGCGAAATACCAAGTCGTCCCGCGAGCGGGGTGAAAATATCCAGTGTTTCCTTGGCAATTCTCTGCTGACGTTCCTTGGAAAGGAAGTTTAAAGAGCGCATGTTGTGCAGTCTGTCGGCGAGTTTTATGATTATTACGCGCACGTCGTTTGCCATGGCGACGAAAATTTTGCGGAAATTTTCCGCATCCTCTTCCTCGTGCGTCTGAAAGCGAATTTTATCGAGTTTGGTTACGCCGTCGACGAGGGTTAAAATTTCTTCGCCGAAATTCTTCTTCACGTCGTCGGGCGTTGCGGGGGTATCTTCTATTACGTCGTGCAGAAAAGCCGCCGCCACGGACGGAGTGTCCATGCCGAGGTCGACAAGTATTTCCGCAACGGCGCACGGGTGCGTGAAATAAGGTTCGCCCGAGGCGCGCTTCTGGTTTTTGTGCATTTCCTCCGCGTAGTGATACGCCCTGAGCAGCACCTGTCTGTCGGCGTCGCCGTAATTTTCGTTGATTTTATCCAGAACAGTTTTCATATTCTTACCATTATCCGTTCAAGCCGCTTATGAGATTGTAAAGGGGCGACTGCGTGAGCTGAGTTTTCATTCCCTTATAAACGGTGATGCGACCGCTTTCAAATGAAATTATGCCCAGCTGTTCGAAAACTTTTAATGCAAACAGCGTTTCCGCAGGGGACATGCCGAGAGCGGCTTTAGCCGCGGCTTCCTCCGCGCTCGTTCCCTCCATAGAGTATGCGGCTGCGGTGATCTTCCTGAACGCTTCGATGAGCTTTTGCCTGTCCGCCGAAAGGGTTCTGAGCGAAGCCGCTCCGTCCGCGTCCTGACACACATATACCTTTTTGCCCTCAAGCGAAGGCTGGGTGATATTTGCGGGTTTATCCAAAAAGACTATATTTTCGTAACCCGATATATCGCACTCCGCCAGGGGCGACACGAGAACCGCCGAAGCGAGATTTTTGTTTGAAAGAGTGAAGAGGTTGACCTCCGCCTTGCGGCAATCTTTGTAGAGCGAGAGCGTCTGCGGTTCAAACGCCACAAATAAAGTGCCGTAGTAACCGCAATTTTGCATCATGTCGCGCGCATCGCCTATATCAATCGGGCAGACTTCGCACCCGACTTCGGGCAGAGAAGCGAGCGAAAGATTGTTTAAAGCTATTTCGTCCTTGGCGTAATCGGGGCAATCTCTGTCGTAAATGACGTCGCGGACAAAACCCTTGACGTATTCCTTGCCCCTGAATGTAGAAATATTGTACTCAAAAATAAGCTTTTTGGGCGCTGGACACTGTAAAATTCCCGCATAAGCCGCGCCGCTGAAGTACATAAGGTCGATAAACCTGCTCTTGATTGAAAGGTGGGGCGAACGGGGTTTGATTGGTCTGGCGGTACATTCGTTTACCGACAGGCAGAAAAGCGGACGCTTGAAGCCGACGCCGAAAGGTTCGAGCATTTCAAGTTCTTTTGCAAATTTCTGCGAAACTGGCGAAGTCAGTTCGCCGCTTATATACAAAGTGGGTGCAAAAGCTCCCACGGGATAGGCGCTGTCCAGATATTCGTTGAGCTTTTGCTCGAGCAGGGAAAAGTTTTCGACCTCTATATTTACGCCAGCTGCCTGGGAATGACCGCCGAACTCGGCGATGACGTCGCTGCAAGCCCTGAGCGCCTCGAATATGTTGACCGCCTCAACCGAGCGCGCAGAACCTTTGAGCATTTCGCCGTTTTTGACGAACAGCAGCGCGGGGCGGGCAAATTCTTCGGCGAGCCGCGCCGCGACTATGCCGACAAAGCCCGTGTTCCAGCTTTCGTCCCAAAGCATTATCACTCTGCCCTGAACGCCCTTTTCCTTTAATTTGTTCTTGGCGGAAAGATACAGCTCGTCGCAGCACTTCTGCCTTTCGGAATTGTATGCAGTCAGCTTGACGGACAAATCGTAAATTTTCGACGCGTCCTCCGAACAGAAAAGTTCGAGCGCGGAATGCGCGTCGCCCATTCTGCCCGCCGCGTTGATTTTGGGCGCTATGGCGAAAGCTATCGTCTGGGCGGTTATCGTTTCGCCCGTCCTGCCGATAAACTGGGAATAAGGCTTGTCGCCCGATTTATTTATTATTTTTAAACCTTCGAAGACAATATCGCGGTTTTCGCCCGTAAGCGGAACGCTGTCCGCAACGGTGGCTATGGCGGCGAAATCGAGGAAGTCGTATGCGCTTTCGCCTATCAGCGCGCAGCCGACTTTGAACGCAACCCCTGCTCCGCAGAGATTATCGTAAGGATAGCCGTCGTTGATTTTGGGGTTTATGCATATGCAGTCCGGAAGCACTTCGGGCAGTTCGTGGTGGTCGGTTACAATAACTTCCGCACCCTGCTCCTTGATGTAATCAACTTCTGCCGCATTGGAAATGCCGCAGTCCACGGTTATGAAAAGCTGGGGGAAATATTCTTCAAAAATGGCGTCTATAGACGCAACGCCCAGACCGTAACCCGAAGTTCTTTCGGGAACGTACACGACGGGGTCAATGCCGAAACGCTCCAAAACTCCGCGCATTATCGTCGTGGCGCACACGCCGTCGGCATCGTAGTCGCCGTAAACTACTACCTGCCAGCCCTCGTCGCGGGCGCGGGCGATAAGCTCTGCCGCCTCCTTCATGCCGCTCATTTTATAGGGCGAAACGAAGTGGCGCTTTGACGGGTGAATGAAACGCTCTATCTTGTCCTCGTCGTCAATCCCTCTGCCGTACAGAATTTTTATCGTCTCCGCACAAAGTCCCGTGCGCTTTGCAAGGTCTGAAATTATATTAAGTTGTCCGTTCGAGTACTCGTACTCGGGCAGAATTTTCTTCATGTTTCAAATAAGACAAAAAGGCGGGATAACCCGCCTTTTTTTAATGCAAATCAGAATTTTTTCCTTTTATCTATTGCGGAGAACAAAGAGTAAACCGCGGGAGTGAACACTCCGAAAGCGCACGCGCACGCCGCGATTGCAAATACAGCCGCGCCGTAAGGAACGAGCGTTGCCCATGCGGGCGAAGCAACGACCGCGAATATCATGAATATCACAACCGCGACGACCGCAGCTATGCATACGAAGGCGTTTGTCTTTATTGTAGACTGCGCTCCTTCGGTAACGAGATCGAGCTTTGAAACTTTTGCCTTGCTCTCTTCCTTGTAAGATTTTTTAACCTTATCGAAGAACAGCGAGGAGCATATCATGTTGAGAACCACGGCTACTATGCCGAAAGCTATCGCCTCGAGACCGATGGGGCAACGGGTAATTGCAAGCAAAGCCGCATACAGTCCCATTACGAAGATCTGTGAGCAGAGCGCCGCGAGCGCCATGCCGGGCTTAAATCTTACGAGCGAATAGAGCGCCTGGAAAGCAACTGCCGAAGCTATTGCTATTGCCGCAAATTTGAGGAGATAAAGTCCGCCGACGACGCCCTGATTGAAATGAACTTCCACTGTAGCGTTGAAAAGACCTGCCTCGTCAAGAGCCGACTGCAAAGAATTGGCTGCTTCTTTAAGCTTTTCGTCCGAAACGGACTGGCTGAACTTGTAAACTACGGTGTTGGGCGTATTTGTCTGAGCTTCGGAAAAAGTAACGTTGTAAGCGCCGAGCGAGCCGAGCTTGTCTTCTGCTAAGTTCTTAAGCGTTTCGCCGCTGTTGTCGCCTACATTGTAGGCGGTTACTTCTACGCTCTTATAGGAAGCGAACTCGCCACCGTAGCTGAAAAATCCTCCGCCGACGAAGTGGCAAATTGTTCCCACCGCCATGCCTATCGCTATTAAAACTATGCCTATTATCACAGCGAGGTGACGCATTTTAATTATCTTAGTCATCGCCGTACACCTCCCTCTTAAATCCGCCGAACGCAAACTTGTTGCGGACGGGCGCGCTGAGTACGTGCCACATGAGCCTCGTGAACCAGTAGAGAGCATAAGAAGCTATCGTTGCGACTACGAGAGCGAGACCGCAGGCAGCGACTTCGCCGACTGCGACTGCCGCAAGAATTATTGCGCCGACGAGCAGTATTAAGTGCATATCGAGTATACCGAAGAGCGTGCGTCTGTAAGCCGTCTTGACGGCGGACTGTATCGTCTTACCCGTCTTGCACTGCGCGCGCACTTCGGAAAGCACGTAAAGGTTTGCCGCGCCGAAGATTACCAGTCCCGCAACGCAGGTTGCAAGAACTGCAAAGGTTATCTGTATGGAAAGAAGATAGAGCGCATAGAGCATTACCAGCGCGAACACTACCGCGTTCATGGTAATAACTCCGCCCAGCTTCTTGTATTTGATTATTGCCGCAACGCCGAAAGCAACGAGCACGACTATGCATGCGATGAGCGCCATAAGAGCGGAAAGTTCTCCTCCTGCCGCAGACGTTGTCGTTATTGCGCTGTCGGAAGAATATTTTACGTTGAGCACTCCGCCGCAAGCAGCAGAATTGAGAATTGCCGCCGCATCCTTTGCTTCGTCGCTGGTGGAAAGAGCAAATTCCATCGTATCCGAATCCATGGTGGATGTAGATGTTACGGAAAGAATGAGAGTATCGCCTACGCAGAAATAAATCGCGTTGCTTTCAGACGAAGCCGCAAGCGTCGTTACGTAGCGCATGCGCTCGCGACCGTATTCGGTAAGGCTGAAGTGAAGAACGTGGTTGCCGCCGAATGTGTAGCTCGAAACCGAAGAGAAATAATCTGCAACGTTTTCGTTTGCGCTTACGAACGAATATGTCTTGGAACCGCTGCCGGTAATGTCCGCATCGGTGTATTCGTCGGCGTTATAGGTCATGTTCAGCGTTGATTCGTTGCCGCTGTCGCCCGACACGGTTATGGAAGTATCGGCGGTGCGGAGGGTAAGTTCGCCCGAAGCCGAAAGATAACCGAGAGTGTTTGTAGCAACCTGAAGCCGCTGCGACTGCGAAACGGAATCGTTGCCGACGTATGCAGCATATGAATACTGCGTGGGTACGGAAACTTTAATGGTTATGCCGTCCTGAACGGATACGCTGAAGTCCGAAAGACCTCTGTCGGCAAATCTCTGCGCAAGTACTTCGGCATCGGCGGAAACTTCGGCAGAAAGCTGCGCGACGCTGTCGTATCCCGCCTCTTCGAGGTTGACGTACACTGCGCCCTGCTTTTCGTAGCCGGTCTTATCTTCGTCGGACATGTAAGAATACTTGTCAGAAGATACGACGCCTTCGGGATACATCGTCTTAGTCGCGTAACCCGTGAAGTCGCTGCCCATGCTTATGCTTGCCGCTATGGAATTATACCTCTGCGTATCGCTTATTCTGAAAGATACCGTACCGAAGAAAGCGGCGACTATAATCGCAATCACCACGATTGACGTGATTATTGCAGATTTTACTTTGCTCATCTGAAACTCCTTGAAGGATAAACCTGTTTGGATTAATACTATATTATTATAATTAAAAATGCAAAGCCCTGTCAAACGATTATGTGCGGCTAACGCATTTTTTTACGCGTGCGCGCGTGAAAATTTGCGCCCGAAGGTGCAAATCTGCTTTATACCATGCCTTTTTTGACGGCAAGAACGTGCATTGCGCATTCGACGCGTTTTTTCATCATTTCGCAGGTGATTTTATACGGCTTTTCTATATCGCCGTTGAAGTGATAATTGTTCGCGCTGCAACCGCCGCTGCATATGAATTTTGCAAAGCAGTCGCCGCAGTCCTTGCGCGTAAAAAGGCAGGACGAAGCGAACTTTGAACGAATTTCTTCGTTGAGCTTGCCTTCGTAGACGTTGCCCATGAGGAAATCTTTATCCCCCGCAAACTGATGGCAGGGATAAATGTCGCCGTTGGGCACGACGGAAAAATATTCGTTGCCCGCGCCGCAGGCGGATACCCTCTTAGAAAGGCAGGGACCGCCCTCGAGGTCTATGTTGAAGTGGAAGAAGTTGAAACCCTCGCCCTTTTTATACTTTTCTATGTATTTATCGCAGAGATTTTCGTACTCTTGTTTTATGGTGGGAAGGTGTTCCTCTTTTATTGCAAGGTCGTCTATATCGGTTACGACGGGTTCGAGCGAAATGCTGTCGAAACCCTGCTCGGCGAGAAATACGACGTCGTTGGAAAAATCGAGATTTTTAGCCGTGAAAGTGCCGCGCACGTAGTACGACTTGTCCCCCCTGCTCTGCACAAACTTTTTGATGTGCGGAAGAACGGCGTCGAAACTGCCCTTGCCGTTGACCGTCTTTCTTATTGCGTCGTGTACTTCCTTTCTGCCGTCGATGGACAGAACGACGTTTTCCATCTCTTTATTGAAAAAGTCTATCGTGTCGTCGTCGAGAAGAAGGGCGTTGGTGGTTGTGGTGAAAAGGAACTTTTTGCCCGTCGCCTCGCCCCTTTCGCGCGCGTATTTAACAACGTTTTTTATTGTCTGTATGCACATCAAAGGCTCGCCGCCGAAGAAATCCGCTTCGAGCACCTTGCGGTTGCCGCTGTTTTCGATGAGGAAGTCTATAGCCTTTTTGGCGGTTTCCTCGCTCATGAATTCCCTTGCGGCGTGATATGCGCCCTCGTCCGCGAAGCAATAGCGGCAACGAAGGTTGCAGTCGTGGCAGATGTGTATGCAGAGCGCTTTTACCTCGTGCGACTTTGCGGGATAAGTCTTAACCTCTTCCGCGCCGAGCAGTCCCTGTTCTTCGAGTTCGCCCACATCGCGCTTTATCTGCGCCACTTCCTCATCGGTAAGTTCGCAAACTTCGCCCTTTTCGCGGGCGGAAAGGTATTCGGCAGTTTTATCGTCGCAGACGTGCAGACTGCCGCTGCCCGTATCGTAAACATAATTTATATCTTTATATCTGAAAACGTGTACCATAATGACATTAAATAGGGAGCAGATTTTTTCTGCTCCCTTTAAGAATTACAAATTTATGCGCAACCCTGAAAAGGGCGCGCCATAGAAAACGCTGTGTCTGAAGCAACAGCGAAAATTTATTACTTAACTTCCTTTTCGGGGTTCTGTTCTCTGGTTATTCTTTCGCAACTCTGGTTGCCGACGGTGCAGCTCGTCTTGCAAGCCGACTGGCAGGTGGATCTGCATTCGCCGCATGCGGTAATCTTTCTTTCAACGGGTTTAGCTATAGTCTTTATCATTTCAACTCTCCTTAACGCCTGTACTTTAATTTATTACATTATAATTTATGCTACGACAAATTGCAAGCGTTTTGTAATTATTTTTACTCTTTTTTAAGGTTTACGGCAATAACGCCCGTTATCGCGCCCGCCGCAGCGCCTATTAAAAGTTCCGCTATGGTCATCCAGCCGAAAGAAATCGCTCCCGCAATCGCGCAGAAAAGAAAATAGGTTAAAAGATACGCCGCCGCGCCGAACGTCGCGCCCTTTATAAGCCCCCTTTCCCCGCGCAGAAATATAAGTCCGCCGAAGATTATGGAAAGTATTTTGAAAACCTGGTTGACGGTTTTCACCGCGCTCGCCGATATGACGAAAACGTTTATGACGAGCGCGAACAACAGGGCATATACCAACGCGAAAACTACCGCGGCGCACGCCGCTTTGCATATCTGGATTGCATCTTTGCGCATAAAAAAATCCCTCCGATACTTTTACCGTATGCGGAGGGAATATTTTTTAGAACTTTTAAAAGTTACTCTGCGTCAGCGCTCTTTTTTGTGCTTTTTCTTGCGCGCTTGGGCTTCTGAACAACGACTTCTTCTGCCTTTTCTTCCGTCTTTTCTTCGGCGGTTTCGACAGTTTCTGCAGGCTCTTCGGTTGCGACGGGTTCTTCAGTCTTTTCTTCAGCGAAAACTTCGTCTGTTGCGGGAGCTTCGGTCTTTGCTTCATCTTCTACGACAGCGTCGGTCTGATAGATTGCAAGTTTATCGAACTTCATGTAGCATTTGCCGGATGTTTCGCTGCCCGTTTCGAGAACGAAGGTGTTTTCCTCTTCGTTGACTTCAACGACTATGCCGCACACGCCGCCTATCGTCTTGACTTTGTTGCCGGGCTTGACGGAATTGATGAGCTTTTCGGCTTCCTGCTGACGCTTTTTGTTCTTGCGGGAAGACATTACAAACATGCCGATTATGAGCACTATAAATATAGCAAACACAACGTACATTATAATCTGCTGCTGGGCTTCGTTAGCTAAAATCTGATTAATCATTGTTTACTCCGTTAGAATTGATAGTTCCATAATAATATTTTTGCGTCATTTAAGCAAGCGTTTTAATGCAGAAAGTAGCGATTTCACTCAACTTTCGCAAAAATCAGAAATTATTGCCGTAGCGCGCATAGAATTCGCGGGCGTAGTCCGTAAGGCAATCGTCGAATATCGCCTGTCTCATTCCAGCCATAAGTTTGTGCAGGAAAGTGATGTTGTGCAGACTTAAAAGCATGGCGGCGAGCATTTCGTTGACGTTTATGAGGTGCCTTACGTATGCCTTGGTATAGTTGCGGCAGCAATAGCAGTCGCAATCGGGGTCGAGCGGGGTGAAATCTTCCTTATACTTTCCGTTGCGCACGACGACTTTGCCCTGCGAAGTGAACGCCGTGCCGTTGCGCGCGACGCGCGTGGCGAGGACGCAGTCGAACATGTCTATGCCGCGGAGGACGCCTTCTATGAGGCAATCGGGCGAGCCTACGCCCATGAGATAGCGGGGAACGCTTTCGGGCAGGGCGGGACGGATTGCTTCGAGCATTTCGTACATGAGCGGCTTGGGTTCGCCCACGGACAAGCCGCCTATGGCTATGCCGTGCTTTGCATATGGAATGCAGCGCGAAAGGCTTTCGAGGCGCAGATCTTTATAAAAGTTGCCCTGAACTATGGGAAAAAGAGCCTGGTCGTCCCTCGTCTTCGCCGCAACGCAGCGCTCCAGCCAGCGCGAAGTGCGCTCCATTGCCTGCTTCGCCTGTTCGTAGGTGTAGCCGTATTCAGAACACTGGTCAAAAGCCATTATTATGTCCGCGCCGAGGTTTTCCTCTATACCGATAGCCTTTTCGGGCGTGAAAAGATGACGCGAGCCGTCTATATGCGAATTAAAATATACCCCTTCATCCTTTATTTTATTCAGCTTGGTGAGAGAAAAAACCTGAAATCCACCGCTGTCGGTGAGGATAGGTCTGTCCCAGTTCATGAATTTGTGCAGACCGCCCGCCTTGCGCACAAGCTCGTCGCCGGGGCGCATGTAGAGGTGATAGGTGTTGGAAAGTATAATCTGACTGCCCGCCTCCTTGAGGTCGCGGGGATATACTCCCTTTACGGTTGCCTGCGTTCCAACGGGCATATATACGGGTGTTTTTATGTCGCCGTGCGGCGTATGAAAGACGCCTGCCCTCGCGCCCGTATGTTTTTCGACATGTTGAAGTTCAAAAGAGAATTTTTCCATATTATCCTTAAAAACGCACGCCCAAAAGGCGCGCGGGTGGTATAGTTTTTGACGATTGGCGCGGCAATATGCCGCATTGAATTGAAATTTTGTATGAACAAAGTCCTGCGCAGAATTACGCAAAAATGTGCGCGCGTTGCGCGGCAAAGAATTGGCAAGCGCACAACCAAACATTCGCGGGCGCTGCGAAAACAGTTTTTGTACGTTCGACATACACTAAGATTGCTATAACGAACGACAAGGCAAGCGAGGAAAAACCGAGGGAGTTTTTGAATGTAAATGACCGAGGGTTACCGCGCTTAAGATTTGCCAATGCTCGGTCTGCAGATATGATGATTGGAGAAACGAGCAAGACAAGGAAGGCGAGCACCGACGAGGGAGCGTACAATGAAATACGTGACCGAGAAGGCGCACAAGCAAACCCGTAACTGTAGAATGCAACGCGATAATTCGGTCTGTACCCATGAGGATTGTAGAAACGAGCAAGACAAGGCGCGCGAGGAAAAACCGAGGGAGTTTACTTGAATGTAAATGACCGAGGGTTGCCGCAGCGCAACGAAGTATTGCGAAGTTTATACAATCATCATAGCGTCGCCGAAAGAAAAGAAACGATAACCCTCTCGCACAGCCTCTTCGTAGAGGGAAAGAATTTTTTCCCTGCCCGTCATGGCGGCGACGAGCATTATGAGCGTGCTTTCGGGAAGATGAAAATTGGTTATGAGGGCATCGACGCATTTGAATTTATAGGGCGGGTAGATAAAAATGGATGTATCGCCGCTTTCCGCCCTGACCACGCCGTCTTCGCCCGTCGCACTTTCGAGCGTGCGCACGGACGTCGTGCCTACGGCGATTACTCTGCGACCTTCGGACTTTGCCTTGTTTATGGCGTCCGCCGCCTGTTTGCTTACGCAATAATATTCGCTGTGCATTTTATGGTCGGTTATTATATCTTCCTTGACGGGGCGGAAAGTACCCAGCCCGACGTGCAGAAGCACTTCGACGACTTCCACTCCCATCGCCCTTATTTTTTCGAGCAATTCGGGCGTGAAATGCAGCCCCGCAGTGGGCGCAGCCGCCGAACCGTCCGTCTTGGCATATACCGTCTGATAGGAATTTTTATCCTCCAGCTTATGCTTGATGTAGGGCGGCAGGGGCATTGAACCGACTTCTTCGAGCACTTCTTCAAACACTCCGTCGCAATAAAAATGCACTATTCTTTCGCCGCTGTCGGTTATGCCCTCTACGCTGAGAGAGAGTTTGTCGCTTATTGTAAGGCGCGTGCCTATGCGGCACTTTTTGCCCGGCTTTACGAGAGCTTCCCATTTGTCTATGTCCAGCCTTTTGAGCAAAAGCACCTCGACGTTGCCGCCGTTTACAGTCTTTGCATACAGCCTTGCTGGAAGAACTTTTGTATTGTTGATGACGAGCACGTCGCCCGCGCGGAGATATTCGGTTACGTCGCGGAAAATTCTGTGTTCGACCTTATCATTTGTCCTGTCGTAGACGAGAAGGCGCGCGCTGTCGCGCGGATTTGCGGGCGTCTGCGCTATCTGTTCGGGCGGAAGCTCGTAGAAAAAATCTGATTTTTTATATATTACCTGGCTCATTTATCTTCCTTTTTGTCGAAAAGCGTTATCTGCTCGCTCTGAGCGGCAGTCGGCGTGTAGCCGAGATGACGGTATCCGCCATTTAAAATTACTCTGCCGCGGGGCGTGCGCGCTATGAAACCGAGCTGCAGAAGATAGGGTTCGTACACGTCCTCTATCGTCCCCGCGTCTTCATTTATTGTCGCGGCGAGCGTTTCAAGCCCGACGGGCTTGCCGTCGAACTTTACTATCATAGCTTTTAAGAGGTTGCGGTCGACCTCGTCGAGACCGAGTTCGTCTATCTCCATTCTGCCGAGGGCGAAACGCGCGTCCTCGAGCGTAACCGTCTGACTTTCGTTGACGGTGGAAAAGTCGCGCACGCGCTTTAAAAGCCTGTTGGCAATTCTCGGCGTGCCGCGCGAACGGCGGGAAATTTCACCTGCCGCCTCGTCGTCTATGCTTATGCCGAGCGTCTTTGCAGAACGCGTTACAATCTCTTTGAGGTCGGCGGGAGAATACATCTCCAGACGGCAGACTATGCCGAAACGGTCGCGCAGGGGATTGGCTATCATGCCCGCCTTGGTGGTTGCGCCGATTAGAGTGAATTTTTTTAGTGAAAAGCGGATATTCCTCGCCGAAGGTCCTTTGCCGACGATTATATCGAGGGCGTAATCTTCCATGGCGGAATATAAAATTTCTTCTACGCTGTGATTTAACCTGTGGATTTCGTCAATGAACAGCACGTCGCCGTCGTTGAGGTTGGTGAGTATTGCCGCGAGGTCGCCGCTGCGCTCGATTGCGGGAGCGGAAGTCATTTTGAGCTGCCCGCCCATTTCGTTTGCAATTATGTGGGCGAGAGTAGTTTTGCCCAGTCCCGGCGCGCCGTACAAAAGGACGTGCTCAAGCACCTCCCCTCGCTTTTTTGCGGCGTTCATGTACACCGTTAAATTTTCCTTGACCTTGCTCTGTCCAACGTAGGCTTCGAGCGTTTTAGGTCTTAAAACGTTCTCTTCGGCGTCGTACTCGCCCTTGGTGCTGCGTACAAGCCTGTCCTCTTCGCCGCCGTATTCTTCTTCGTCAAAAAACATACTTTCTTACCGCTTTTTACATATTTTTGAGCGCGGACATTATAATCTGCTCGACGCCCGAAGCTCCCGCAGCTTTAGCCGCAGCGACTGCCTTTACGCTCTCGGCACGGGTAAAGCCGAGCGACATGAGCGCGACTACCGCGTCCTCGTCGCCGTCCGAAACCGCTGCGGCGGGCAGACCTTCGACTGCGGCAGAACCGCCCGATACAACTCCGACTTTTTCGCGCAGTTCCAAAATTATGCGCTCGGCAGTCTTTTTGCCCAGTCCCTTGACGGACGAAAGCCGTTTTACGTCCTGCGTGGCTATTGACGCCGCGAGTGCGGATATATCCATAGCCGAAAGCACGGCTATGCCCATTTTAGGTCCTACTCCCGAAACGGAAATGAGCTTTAAGAACATATTTTTTTCCTCTACAGAGGAAAAACCGTATAAAACGACGCCGTTGGTTTCGCTTACCTGCATATAAGTGTACACTTCGCAGACCGCGCCGTCGGTCATTTTTGAAAACGCCGAAGCCGAGCAGTAGACTTCATAGCCCACGCCGCCCGTTTCTATGAGTGCGTAATCTGCAGCAGAGTACAGAACTTTGCCTTTGAGATAACCTATCATAATAAACCTGCAATGCGCAGACCGAAAGTCGGGGCGCTGAAGCCCTGCCTCGCGAATGCGCGAATTTTTTTACCTTATGCCGAACATATCGCCGAAGCGCGAAGTATGCGCGTGGCAGAGCGCGACGGCGAGCGCGTCGGCGGCGTCGTCGGGGCGGGGAATGCTTTTGAGGTGAAGAAGGGACGTAACGACGTGCATCATCTGCACTTTGTCTGCCTTGCCGTAACCCGTGAGAGCCTGCTTAATCTGCATGGGAGTGTATTCGTAGAGTTTTCCGCAATACTTTACCGCGGAAAGAAGAATTACCCCCCTCGCGTGAGCGACGGGTATGCCCGTGGTAACGTTTTTGGTGAAAAACAGCTCCTCCACCGCTATTTCTTCGGGCTTGTACTTTGCGAAAATGCGGTTGAGCCCTTCTTCGAGCATGGCGAGGCGAACGGGGAAACTTTCCGCCTTTGGCGTAGTTACCACGCCGTAATCGACGGGAAGAGTGTTACCGTTATTGAGTTTTTCTATAACGCCGTACCCCATGGTGCCGTAACCGGGGTCGATGCCCAAAATTATCATAATTTATGCCCGAATAAGCGCAATTAACTTGATTAGTTTACCCGAATATTATATAATGAATTTAATTTTAAGTCAATTTTTTACAGGGGTATACTATGAAACTGTGGGAAGGGCGCTTCGACGCGCCTACTGCAAAAAACGCTGACCTTTTCAACGACTCGCTGCCTTTCGACAAGCAGTTATGGGCTGTGGACATAATGGCTTCCATTGCCCACGCGACAATGCTCGGGAACTGCGGCATTATTTCCGAAGACGAAAGCCGCGCGATATGCACGGCGCTCAACGATATTTCCGCAGACATAGAGAGCGGAAAACTTGAAATTTGCGGCGCGGAAGACATTCATTCTTTCGTAGAGAACGAACTCGTTTCGCGCATCGGCGACACGGGCAAAAAGCTGCACACCGCCCGCTCGCGCAACGACCAGGTTGCAACCGACTTCCGCCTTTACGTGCGCTCGGCTTTCGACAGCATGAAAGAGAGCCTCGTCTGGCTCGTTCAGTCGCTCACCGACTGCGCTAAAAACGGACTTAAGTACATCATGCCCGGTTACACTCACCTGAGAAAGGCGCAGCCCATGTGCGCGGGACACTTCTTTGCGGCGTATGCAGAGATGTTCATGCGCGACCTCGACAGAGTTACCTCCTCCCGCGCCCGCGCAAACGTCATGCCCCTCGGCAGCGGCGCGCTTGCGGGCACTTCCTATCCCATAGACCGCGACATTACGTGCAGACTTTTAGAATTCGACCGCCCGTGCGAAAATTCTTTAGACGGCGTTTCAGACCGCGACTTTGTGGCGGAATATCTGTTTGACGCCTCTATGGTAATGGCGCACCTGTCGCGCCTTTGCGAGGACATAATTTTATACTCCACGGAAGAATTCGGATACTTCGAAATCGCCGACGCGTATTCCACCGGTTCTTCCATCATGCCCCAGAAAAAGAACCCCGACATCCCCGAGCTTATGCGCGGCAAGACGGGACGCGTTTACGGACATCTTATGGCGCTGCTTACGACGATTAAGGCCGTTCCCCTCGCCTACAATAAGGATTTGCAGGAGGACAAGGAAGGCTTCTTCGACACGGAAAGGCAGGTTATAAACAGCCTGAACATCATGGCTGAAATGTTGCCCGAAATCTCGCTCAAGACCAAAAAGATGGCTAAAGCCGCAGAGAGCGAGTTCTGCTGCGCGACGGACGTCGCCGATTACCTAGCCAAAAAGGGCGTGCCCTTCCGCACGGCTCACGGCGTTACGGGCAGAATAGTGCGTTGGTGCATTGAAAACAAGCGCACCCTTCAGAACATGACAGCCGAAGAATACCGCTCCTTCGACGAGCATTTTGAAAGCGACATAACCGAAGTGGTTAAAGCCCGCGCATGCGCAGACGCACGCACATCCTACGGCGGCGCTGCCGCTGAGTGCGTGAAAGAAAATATAAAATCGCTCAGAAAACGCCTCGCAAAATACTGCAAGTAATTTCTGTGCAAGATAAATTTTACGCCTGCTGAAAATAGTTTATATGCAATAATAAAAGCGGCGCCGATTAAAAATCGGCGCCGCTTTTTTCAGTCCTCGAAACCGAAAAGATAGTTTGGCGTTACTTCAAATATTTCGCACAGCTTCAAAATCTGACCGTAATTAAGCTCGTACACACCGTTTTCAAAGCGGCTGTATTGCTGCTGCGTCATCAGCATAAGTTTAGCCACCTCGCTCTGCGTAAGCCCCTTGCTTTTCCTTGCTGTTTTTATGTTGTTTCCTACCGCCTTTGCCGTCTCCATATATTGAACATATCACTTTGTGATGTAAAACAGTTGACTTACATCACAAAGAGATGTATCGTTAATATAAGATAGATAAAATTCTTCGGCAATTTTGCCATGCCTTGCCACGATAAACCATTTACAGAAATTTGCGTCAGGCGCAAAAATTGCTCAAAAAGTTGAATTAAGCGCACGACAAAACCTGCGCGACTACCAGATACAGATTATATTTTATAAAATTTTGCAAACAGACCGCGCCTAACGCGCTGATTATTGACAAAATTAAAAATTCAATACGCGCCCGTCGGCAGTTTAGGGGTAAAATAAATTTGTAAATAAAGCAATTAATAAAGACAACTTTGCGTTTCAGGATTTTCCGACCTGTGCGCTGCATAATACGCGCATTGTTACCCATCTCAATGCAAATAAAAAGCCGCGTTTTTTGACGCGGCTTTTTATTTTACTTTTCATAGCTTTGCGCAAGCGCTTTGAACGCGGGCAGAGATTTTTCAATCATTTCTGGCGATACGCAGTAAGATATTCGCACATACCCTTCCACGCCGAAAGATTTTGCCGAAACGAGCAGAAGTTCGTACTTTTTTGCTCTCTCGGCGAAGGCATCCGAATTTTCTTCCAATGTTTTAACGAAGAGATAGAAAGCTCCGTCGGGACGGACGACTTCGTAACCATAAGATGTGAGCGCGGAAACAAGCGTGTCGCGGTTGCGCTCGTAGACGGACACGTCCGAAGTTTTGCCTATGACCTTTTTTACCATCATCTGGAAGAGCGAGGGCGCGCAGACATAACCCAGCGCCCTGCCCGCACCGCAGATTGCGGCATAGACCTTTGCCGCCTCGCTCATGCGGGGGCTTACAGCTATATAGCCTATTCTTTCGCCGGGAAGAGAGAGCGATTTGGAGAATGAGTAGCACACAAGGCTTTCTGCGTAATAGTTCATGATATAAGGAACTTTTACGCCGCCGTAAGTAAGCTCGCGATAGGGCTCGTCGGATATGAGATATATGGTCTGACCATTTTCCTTACATTCCTGTAAAACCTTACATAATCCCTTTATATTGTCCTCGGTATAGACGACGCCCGAGGGATTGTTGGGGGAATTTATCAAAATCGCCTTGGTTGAAGGGGTTATAGCCCTTTTTATGGCATCTAAGTCGGGCTGAAAGCTGCCTTCCTCGCCCATTACAGGAACAAGCTTTCCGCGGGCATGTTCGACGAACACCCTGTATTCGGGGAAGAAGGGCGCAACGGTTATCACCTCGTCGCCCTCGCACAGCAACGCGTTGAGCGTTATGCACAGCGACGCCGCCGCGCCGCACGTCATATATATTAGGTCGGGCGAAATGTTCGCGCCAAAATTCTTATTTATGTAGTCGGAGACGGCTTTTCTTACGGAAAAATCGCCCTGCGCGGAAGTATAGCCGTGAACTTTAACCGCGTCTTCATCCTGCAGAATGGAAATGAGCGCCTTGTTTACTTCCTCGGGGGGAGCGACGCTGGGATTGCCGAGGGAAAAATCGAAAACATTGTCTTCGCCTATCTGCGCTTTGCGTTTTTTGCCGTATTCGAACAGCTCGCGGATGACCGAGCGAACCGAACCGAGCTGCACACTTGTTTCATTTATCATAATTCAACCCGCTTAAATTTATTTTTGTATTTTTAATATTATAAACCCTGCAATTAAAAATGTAAAGCGCCGCAATCAAAGCCCTGAAAACATGCATTTTATTATTATTGCAGCAGATAAATAGAACGGGGCGGGCAGACTTTGAAAGTCTGCC
>ENA-UONV01000734-UONV01000734.1-human-gut-metagenome-genome-assembly--contig:-CS4-NODE-734-length-34606-cov-24.931579_pt1 | contig 34606 bp, 29 predicted proteins | sample MGYA00242461_ERZ724008 | MGnify/ENA metagenome assembly ERZ724008 | reverse complement strand
AACCGATGTATTCTTATTTTGGACCTCTAACCTGTAGTTGAGTTAATGCTTACGAATTTATAAGACTTATAAGATTTATACGACTTATAAAATCGCACTGATTATCAGATTGCCATCATGTTAGTAAACTTAGGCCGACCTCGCGCGACGCGTTGATCAGCGCCGGGACGTGGGCGTCGGAGTTTACGATTATCGGCACGCCGGCTTCGCGGAGCGCCCCCACGTGGCGCCGGGCAGGGAAGATGCGTCCGGAGTGCTCGGCATATGCCTTGGTGTTGATTTCAACCGTTAGGGGGCGCTCTGATGTCGGGGCGGTACGTCCGGCGAGGGCGATTACGTGATCGGTAAGGCCGTCGGCCAGTGCGCGATACCATTGCTCATCCTCGATCCCTGGACGGTAAAGCGACGCGTTCAATCCTATCTTGTCGTAATGGCCGAGGATGTCGAAATGCCCCTCGTCGAGCATCCGGTGGGAGGTGGCGTAGAACGTTTCGACCACGTAGCGGATGTCGTTGTGGAAATGTTCTTCCATCTTGCGGCGGAAGGCCTCGAAACGGCCGTCGATGTCGACCCACTCGCCGCCCTGGGCACGGATAAAGTGCACGGAGCCGATGGCGTAGTCGAGCGGCAACGTGGCGAAATATGGGTTGGCTGGCCCCCATACGCCTTCGAGGTAGTCAATCTCCATCCCGGCGTAGAAGCGGCACCGGTTGCCGTGGTCGCGGCGTATGCGCTCCACCTCGTCGAGGTAACGTGGCACGTCGGCACGCCTCATGTTGCATGGCGACTCGATGGGGATGTGGGAGTGGGGTGTGAATCCGTAGTGGGTGAAGCCGTCGGCCGCCGCCCGGCGGGCGAACGCCTCCATCTGGGCGCGTCCGTCGCAGAATTCGGTATGTGAATGAAATGTGTAGAGAGTGCTGTCGTTGAGTTCGCGGATGAAATCCATACAGGGTGAAAATCGCAGTTGAAGTTTTGTGCGTCAGGCTCAGGCTGTCCGTTCGGCTATCGGCTCGGCCGCACGCAACGACCGCACATAGCGGCCGAAGAGTCCTGAAAATACAATGGCGAGCGTCAGCCCGGCTCCCAGGCCGGTGGCCCATGGAAGGCCGAACCCTTCAGGCGAAGGTGCGACGATGAGGTAGGAGGTGCAGACCACCGTCATGAACAGCGCCGGGATAAGCGTGATGGCGTAGATGCGTCCGTGGCGTGCGAGATATACGGTGCATGCCCAGAGTGTGAATACCGAGAGCGTCTGGTTGCTCCATGCGAAGTAGCGCCAGAGCACATTGAAGTCAATCTGGAGCAGACCGAACGTAAGGGCGAAAATCGGCACGGAGATTACCACACGCTGCCAGAATCTGGTCTGCGGGAAATGCGTGAAGTCGGCCACGATGAGACGCGCGCTGCGCAGGGCGGTGTCGCCGGTGGTGATTGGCGCTGCAATCACGCCGATCATGGCAATCACGCCGCCTACAACGCCGAACCAGCTTATCGAGATGTCGTGTACGAGCGATCCGGGCGAATGTCCAGGTTCGGCCATGTATGCCGAGAGGCCTTCGTAGCCGTCGGTGAAGGTAATGGTCGCTGCCGCCCATATCAGGGCCACAATCCCTTCGGCTACCATCGCGCCGTAGAAAATAGGGCGAGCCTGGCGCTCGGAGGTGATGCAGCGGGCCATCATGGGCGACTGCGTGGCGTGGAAGCCCGAGATGGCGCCGCACGCTATGGAGATGAAGAGCATCGGGAATATGGGATGTGTGGCCACGAGTTCGGGTGCGTAGCGGTTCATCAGTCCGCCCGCGAAGGCTTCTGGCACCTCGACATCGCCGAATATCATTATCGCTACCAGCCCTACGGCCATGAAGAAGAGCACCACGGCAAAGAGCGGGTAGATGTTGCCGATTAGTTTGTCGACAGGGAAAAGTGTGGCCAGCAGATAGTAAATGAATATCACTACAGCCCAGAATGTGGCGTCGAGCGCCTCGGGCGTAAGCGACGCCACCAGCCCGGAGGTGGTCACCACGAAGACACCTCCCACGAGGATGAGGAGCACCACCGAGAAGACGCGCATCACCTGTTTGACGCCCGTGCCTAGCTCCTTGCCTACTATTTCGGGGAGTGATACACCCCCGGCACGCAGCGAAATCATGGCCGAGACGAAGTCGTGGACCGCGCCGGCAAAGAGCGTGCCCAGCACAATCCAGAGGTAGGCTGCCGGGCCGTACATTATTCCCATAATGGCGCCGAAAATCGGGCCGAGGCCGGCGATGTTCAGAAATTGCACGAGAAATACTTTCCATGCCGGCATCGGCACGAAGTCCACGCCGTCGGTCTGTGTCGTTGCCGGGGTGGGACGCTTCGGGTCTATGCCGAAAATACGTTCCACAACCAGTCCGTAGACGAAATATCCCCCTATCAGCAGGGCGAGAGATGCAAGAAACGAAATCATGATTTTAGGTCGGAGGTCAGAGTGATGATGTCGGAGGTCGGCGCGACGTAGGCGGGGATATGGTCAGCGCTCGAGGGTGATGACGTCGTTGCGCAGCGTCTGGAGCTCGGCGCGCGAGGCCGAAATCTGCTCTTCGGCGCGGAGGATGAGATCGTCGAAACGGGTGTCACCTTTGGCGAACGCCTCGCGCATCTTCTGAAGATTGGCCATGGCCTCGTTGAAGCGGTTAAGACTGTCCATATAGGTGTGCATGGCTTCGCGTGCGGCGGGTGTGCGGAAGTCGGCGTAGTTGGTGTAGACGCCGCGCCCGGGGATTGCGATGGTGAATTCCACGGGGCGCGTGGAGGGGTCGTTGTTCAGAGCCACGATGCGCTCCACGATTGCCCGGCGGTCGGTATCCGGGCGCCATGAGTCGCGGATTGCATCGATGCGTGCGCGCGATGCCAGAGTGGGGTCGTCCGGGTCGATGTTCTGGCGCAGTTCCGAAGGTATGAATACATAGATGGTCACTTTGCCGGGAATGCGGTTGCGGTCGGTGGCCCACCATCCCACTCCGGTTAGCTCGTCGATGGCGAGCATATAGTCGTCGTAGGGGGAGTTGTAGGGCATGCCGAGGTTCTGCGGCTGCAGGAATCCGTTGTCGCCTCGCCGCGATATGAAGATGTCGAGACCACCGAGCGAGTTCTCGCCGTCGTTGGCAAAATAGAGGGTGATTCCGTCGGGCATGAGGAAGGGGTAGTTGGCGTCGCCCCCTTCGCCCAGGTCCACTGAATCGTCAGTATCGCCTCCGGAGCCGAGCATGGCGGGACGCTCCCACTGTCCGTCGGTTAGTGCGGCCGAGGAGAAGAGCCGGAATGTTCCGGTGGTGTCAGGAGCCGCCCATATCATTTCGCGGCGGCTTTCAGGCTCGTAGACCACCGTCGGGTCGGCTGCGGGAAAGCGTTCGGGAAGCACGTCGGCCGGCGCATTTAGTGAGCCGCTTTCAGGCGAAAGACGGTAGTGGCGGAAAAATGTGTCGGCGTCGACTACCATCGAGTCGATTATCTCGATGTTTTCAACGCGTCCAAGCATGTTTTCGGTGCGGTCGATGCGCTCGTCGAGGTCGCCCGAATTGTCGGGCCCGAGGGTCTTTTTCCCTTTTTTGAGCGATGCACGGTAGGCTTCAAGCAGCTCGCGTGCCTGTGCGGTCTCCAGGCGGGTGTTGGCGAGCGCGGCAAGCGCCAGCGTAGCCTCGCGGTTGCCCAGACGCCGTGAAGTCTCGAATGCCTCGGCGGCTTCCGTGTCGTTGCCAGAGGCACTCAGCAGCTGGCCGAGCTGATAGGGGATGTCGGCGTTCTTAGGCTGGGCGGCTTCAAGGGTGCGGAGCATGGCGATTGCACCGGCGTTATCGCCGTCTTCGGCGAGCATCTGAGCCTCTTCGAGGCTCTGAGCTCCCGCGCCGTGTGCGAATGCTACACCTAAAGCAAGCAGGGCGGTTATTCTTATTCTGCGGATGGCGGTTTTCAGAGTCATATGAATCGGAGATCGAAAAAATTGGATTAGAGTTGTACGGCTTTCTGGCCGAGAGGGTTAAGGATGTGGATGAGGAGGTCGAGGAAGAGGGCGTATGGATCCTGGCGCGAGCCGTTGCCCTTAGAGGCGCCGTCGAAGCGGCGGATAAGGTCTATGATTTCGATTGTCTGCCATGGGCCGTAGTGCTGCATGGCTGCCTTTACATCCTTGAGTTGCCATGGGGAGCGAAATCCGAGTTCGGCCATAATGCCGCGCTCGGAGCGGTCGGAGGCGTAGTAGGCGCCGAGAACGTTGGCGAAGAGGTTGAAAATAAGCGGAGCAATCATCTGTACGGGGTGAGCTTTGGGATTGCCGCGGAAGTTGTAGTAGATTTTCAGCGTGCGCTCCACGTCGCGGTTTGCAATGGCTGAGATAAGTTCGAATGAGTTGTATTCCTTCGATACGCCGATGTTGCGCTCCACGGCCTCGGGGGTTATGGCCGCTCCTGCGCCGAGCGATACGGTGAGCTTGTCGACCTCGTTGTAGAGGCGCGAAAGATCCGTACCGACGAATTCGCAGAGCATGTTGAGAGCCTTTGGCTCTACCGACAGTCCTTTCTCCTTGATGAAATCTGCTACTACGGTGCCGACGGTGCGGTCGTTGAGTTTTACTGACTCGAAAGCCACGCCGCCCGAAGCTCTCAGGGCCTTCAGGAAGTCGGCTCCGGCAGCTTTCTTGCCTCTGCAGCAGAGACACAACACGGTGGATGGGTTGGGGTTGGCGGCATATCCGGCCAGCGCGTTCAGGAAATTGGCGCCGGCCGTCTGCACTTCCTTCACGATTACAACCTGGCGGCCGAACATCGACATGCGTTTGGCGGCATTCTCCACCTGCTTGGGCGAGTCGAGCTCCGGTGCATAGAGAATTGTCAGGTCGAAGTCACGGTCGGATTCCGGCACGAGCTCCTCGAACATCCGCGCGAGCGTGTCGATATAATATCCCTCCTCGCCGTGGAGCAGATATACCGGGGCGGGGCGGTTGGCGCGCAGATCGCGGCATATGGAAAGAAACGAAGGGCTTTCTGCCATAGGAATCAGTCGGTTCGGCATCGGCGCTACAGTGCCTCGGAGGTAGTGCGCCTGACGCCATATTGTTTCAGCGGATTTTAATTTGTAAATTTACAACGAAATTTCGTATCTGCCAACCGCTCGGAGCCGATTAACACCCTTCAACTTTTCATCCCCGTTCGGGCTGCGTTTCAATCCTCAATAATCCTGACTGCCAATGGCCGCAGAATTCAACCCTCAGACCCTCCTGGAGGCCGCCCGACGATTCGGGAGGCTCAATCTCCCGCCGGTGGGGCTTTGCATCGCACGCGAGTCCGACGGTGTGGTTCGCGTCTACGACCGTCTGCGCGGCTATTCTGTAGCGCTTACGCCCGAGGAGTGGGTGCGTCAGCATTTCGTGGAAATGCTGATAGCGAAGCTCGGCTATCCGCCGGCCATGATGGCCAATGAAGTGGGTGTGGAGCTCAACGGCACTTCAAAGCGCTGTGATACAGTGGTCTACAGTCCCCGCGGACTCCGGCCGCTTGCGATAGTCGAATATAAGGCGCCATCAATCAGGCTGACCCAGAAGGTTTTCGACCAGATTGTGCGCTACAACATGGTGCTCCGCGTGCCCTGGCTTATGGTATCCAACGGTCTGCGCCATTACTGCTGCCGCGTGGACTACGACGCCCGCCGCGTCGCCTTCCACCCCGACCTCCCCGCATACGTCGACCTCGAATCATGAAAAAAGGTTTTCAGATATAGAATAATAAAGGCGATGGCCGTATGGGCCATCGCCTTCATTATGAATTGCTGATTGTCAGGGGAGTCAGAGGTCGTAGACTACGGTTACAACGCTCTTGGCGGGGATGGTTACAACATCCTTCACGCGCACATTTGCGGGGGTGAGCTTGTTTTCGGCGTTGGTGGTGTAGGTCTTGATCGACATAATCTGGTCGCGGCCTTCAAACTCGTCCTGCAGATAGAAAGTACCTTCGGTATTGTTGGTGTATACCGATACCAGGCGGGTGTTGTCGGGCGAGAGGTAGCTCGAGCCGAAGAACTGGGCGGATTCGTTGGCTACTTTGGCGTCGACGCGCACGAATCCCGGACGGATGCAGAGCGAATAGTTGCCGAGCACCCAGAGGTTGGTGGTGGGATTGTAAGTTCCGTCGCCGTCGGTATAGTCGGCTCCGTCGGGCACGAGTCCGATGAGGATGAAGCGGTTGCGGTGTGAAGCGTTAACACCGTCCATCGATGTCCAGAAGCTCCAGGAGGTTACATTGGCCAGTGTGAGGTCGTTGTGGATTACGCGGCTCATGTGGATGGAAACATCCATCTCCTCGAAATTGCTGTAGCCGGGGAATTCGTCGGTGGCATACTGGTCGTTGCCGAGCATCGACCATTCGGTCTGCCAGACGTCGGCACCATACTGTGCGGCTGCGGAAGCAACCTGGCTGCGCACGTTGCGCATATCGTTCCAGTTGTAGTCGGTCCAGTAGCTGTGGGCGCACACGAGGTTGTTCTTCAAGTGGGCGAGGTCGCCGATGTAGTTGGCGCCACCGGCGGTGAAATAGTTGCTGAGGATGTTGTCGCCTGAGTAGAGTTCGGTCCAGTTGGCGGCTTCACCGGGAAGAATATTTACATCAATGCCTTTGTTGGTGAGCGCTTTGTCGAGTTCGCGCACAAGCTGCACCTGCTGGGCCACGCTCCAGCCGGAGCCTTCCTGAGAGGCGTTGCCGTCGCTGCCGGCGCCCCAGTCGTACTGAGGCTCGTTGAACGGCGAGATATGGGTCACGTTGTAGCCTTCGGCCTTGAAGTGGGCGGCAACTTCGGCCATGTAGTCGGCAAACGCAGCATAGTTGGCGGGGCGCAGATTGGCGTTTTTAGCGCCACGGGCCGAGAAAGCCTTGCGGTTGTAGGTATACTGCACAAGGGGAGAGTTGGAGAAGAGCACGAAGCTTTCCACTCCCATTTCGCGGGCTTTCTGCATGAAGAACTGTTGGCCTTCGCATTTGCTCCAGTCGTAGTCGGTGGTGCCGGTGCGGAAGCTCTCGGCGCGGCGGTTTGCCGTAATCTTGGAGTCAGATCCCTGCTCGTAGGAGCCGGCGCCGAGGTTTACGCGCCACATTGATAGGCCGATACCGCGGGTGGTGGCTCCGGAGGCCGACTGGTCGAAGAGCAGGGTGGCGATTTCGTCGCGGCAGCTCGTCCAGTTCTTGCCTACGAATGCGGGAGCCCAGCAGTCGCTGGCGCCGAAGCCGGCGATGGTCTGATATGTGGTGTTGCGGTCGATTGTGACCTCGGCCTTAACGGCGCCTGCGGGAATCTCGGGACCCTCCTCGGTTTTTCCGGGGTCCTCGGTTCCGCCTTTTGGCGGTATGTAGTTGGCGAATGTGGGATCATCCTTTTCGCAGCTTGCGAGGGTGAGCGCGGCCAGGCCAATCAGAAGATATTTCGAGATTTTCATTATTTTGAATAAATCTGAAGAGTTTATTTAATTGAATTATAGGGTTTCCCCAACAATGCAGGGGCATTGCCTTGCGATTCATCGCTTTTAGTCGGCATGGAACAGACGCCCAAGGCATCCCCCTGCATTGTTTATGGTTCTCAGACCATGATCTACGGGCTGGAGGGATTACCAGCCGGGATTCTGCTGGATGGATCCGTGGGAACGTTCGATTTCCACCAGCGGGATGGGCCATAGGCGGTCGCGGTCGTCGCGGTAGTTGATACCGCTGTTGGAGGCTTCGCGCTGGTTTTCCCATTCGTCGGGGTCGGCGGTCTCCTGATTGGTATTCCAGAGCACGAAGCGGCCCTGAGGCCCCATTATGTTGGCGATGGCGTAGTTGCCGTTGTCTTCCTTCCAGCGGCGGATGTCGAAGAGGCGGTGGAACTCGCCGGCCAGCTCAAGCTGACGCTCCAGGCGTATGATGTCGCGGAGCTCGGTGCCGGTCTTGCCGTTGACGCCCGAGAGGAATACGCGGTTGCGCACGAGGCTTACGAGCTGGGCGGCCAGACCGTCCTGTCCCTGCTCGTTGAGGGCTTCGGCGTAGAGCAGAAGCACGTCGGAGTAGCGGAGAATGGGCCAGTTGATCGGGCTGTGTACCTGGTCGTATTTGTCGCCACGCTGAGCGAGGGGACAGTAGTATTTGCGGAATACACGCGGCGATTTCTGGGCCGAGGGGTCGATGAAGTATGAGCCGTCCTCGTTTAGGTCGCCCTGCTTTTCTACGAGCTGAGCGAATGCCTCGGGAGTCTCGCCTGCAATTTCAGTATCGCCCTTGCGGATTATGGTCCAGCGCAGGCGCTCGGTATCGCCGGCCTGAAGGAAGAGATTCTCAAGATAGGCTGATGGGATGCCCCATGCCCATCCGTCCTGGTCGCCGACGCCACGGGGACCGGCAACGGTGGAGAGCGGGCAGCCTACGTTGTAGGCAGCGTCGTAAGTGTGCTGGGCCTCGAATACGGATTCAATGCCGTTTTTGTTGGCGGGGTTGAAGTTGTCGCCGAACGAGGGGTTGAGGTCGTATTCGCCTTCGCGCACGAGCAGTCCGAGTGTGTCGGAAGCCTGTTTCCATTTACCCTGGAATACGAGTGCCTTGCCGTAGAGGCCGAGGGCTGCGCCGCGGGTGGCGTGACCAATTTCGGCGGCTCCGAGAGCGCTTTTCTGAGGCAGATTGCGGATAGCGTAGCGGAAATCTTCGGCGATGTAGTCGTAAATCTCCTTTTCCGTAGAGCGGCCTTTGCCTTCGGCTTCTTCAGCCTCGTAGAGACGGTCGAGAAGTACGACACCGCCATAAAGCTTCACGAGTTCGAAGTAATAGTAACCGCGGAGGAAGCGTGCTTCGGCCACGAGCTGCCGCCGCACCTTCTCGTCGATGATGATGTCCGCGTTTGTGATACGGTCGACGGCCACGTTGCAGTTAAGAATTCCTTTGTAGCGGTACTGATAGAAGTTGCTCGACGGGCCGTTCTCCTGGCCGTTGGGCATGTATTCCACGAGTTCGCGGTAGCCCGACTCCTGAGTAGTGTTGCCCTGCCAGGCGTTGTCCGTGGCCATTTCCATCTGGAGCCAGGGGTTGTAGACCTGCCACCAGTCGTCGCAGGTAATAAAGTAGTAACAGCCGTTCACGAAGTTGCGGCATTCTTCTTCGGTGGTGAAATATATGTCGAGTTCCTGCTGACCGCGCGCGGGCTCGTCGAGGAAGTCGTTGCACGAGCTCATCAGCATAGCAGCACCGATGGTTGCCAGTATTGATAGTTTTTTCATTGGTCTTAATTCGATTTTCCGGATTAGAAGTTGAAGTTAACACCGAAGAGGAACGTGCGCGGGTTGGGGTATGCGATGTTGTCGATACCGGTGTTGAGCACGTCGCCGTCGAGCGAGGGGCGCTCGGGGTCCATTCCGGAGTAGGAAGTGATAGTGAAGAGATTCTGTGCGGAAACGCTCAGTCGCAGTGTGGTTCCTCCCACGAGCTTTTTGGGGAAGGTATATCCTACCTGGAGGAGCTTGCAGCGGAAGAAGCTGCCGTCTTCTACAAACCAGTCGCTCTTGCGCGAATAGTTGAGGTTGGAGTCGTTGGAGCTCAGGCGCGGATATTCGTTGGAGGTGCCTTCGCCGTGCCAGCATTTGTCGAATGTTCCGGCGAATACGTTTTCGCCGGCCACACCGCTGTAGCGGCTGCGGGTGCAGTTGTAGATGTCGTTGCCGAATGTTCCGTAGAAGTTGGCGGTGAGGTCCCAGTTCTTCCATCCGAGCGACAGGTTGAGACCCATCATCACGTCGGGGTAGGGGTTGCCGATGTAGTCACGGTCGCCGTCGTCGATCGAGCCGTTGCCGTTGAGGTCGAGGAAACGGATGTCGCCGGGCTGTGCGTTGGGCTGGATGAGGTTGCCGTGTTCGTCGGAGTGGGCGTAAACCTCGCTCCAGTTCTGGAACAGGCCGTCGGTCTTGTAGCCGAAGAAGCGGCCGATGAGTTCGCCGTCCTCCGAGCGGGTGTAGTCGCCGGAGATGGGGCCGTCGCCGGTGAGCTTGATGGCCTTGTTGCGTACGCCGGAGAGGTTTACACCTACTTCATAGCGCCAGTCGCCCACGCGGTCGCGCCAGCTGATGCCGAGTTCCCAGCCGGTGGCTTCCATTTCACCGATATTCATTGTAACTTCTGAAAGCCATGCGGGATATCCCATCCACATGTAGTTTTGCTTTTTGTAGAGCATATCGTGAGACTTCTTTTTATAGAAGTCGGCGGTGAGGCTCAGTCGGGAGTTGAAGAGCATGGCGTCGATGCCGACGTTGTAGTCCTCCACGGTTTCCCATTTGAGGTTGGGGTTGCCGATGGAGCCGATGGTGGTGCCGGGCACGCGTACGCCGCCGAGCACGATATTGTTGGAGCCGACAAGGCTCTGGTAGGCGGAGTTGGTGATGTTCTGGTTGCCGACTTTACCCCAGCCGGCGCGAATCTTGAGGTTGTCGAGCCAGGAGATATCCTTCATGAATTCCTCCTCGCTGATACGCCATGCACCGGAAACGGCGGGGAATGTAGCGTATTTGTTGCCTTCGCTGAAGCGGCTGGAACCGTCGACGCGGACGCTGGCTGTGATGTAGTAACGCTGGTTGAAGTTGTACATCACACGGCCGAGGTAGCTGACCAGAGAGTTGTAGCTGGTGTCGCCGTAGCCATACTGCTCGCCGGTACCGGCGTTGACCTCGCGGAGGGTCTCCTCGTCGGAGGGGATGTCCTCGCGGCGGGCCTCCACGTTCCAGTAGCCGAAGCGCTCGGCTGTGAAGCCTGCCATCACGTTGATGTTGTGCTTCTCGGCGATGGTGGTCATGTAGTTGATGGTATTTGTCCAGTTCCAGTCGACGTTTTCATACATGCGGCGCGAGGCGGAGCTTACGGTGGTCTGCTCGAGGGCATCGAGGCTGAATACGGGCGAGTAGGAGTCCTTGCGGGTAACCACGCCGTTGAGGCCGAACTGAGTGCGGATGGTCAGCCCCTTTATGGGCACAATCTGGAGGTAGGGGGTGAGGAGCACGCCGTAGTTGCGCGATTTGCCTGCGGGGCGGCCGAGCGATGCGGCGGGGTTCCATACCTGGTTGTTGTAGCTGCGCTGGTAGTCGTTGTAGTGGTTGTCGGTGAAGTTGCCGGGGTTCTTGAACACCGGAGTGGTGGGATCCATGCCCATTGCGGAGCCGAAGAGGTTGGGGGTATCTTCCCACGATTCGGTGCGCGGAGCGATCTGCAGGCCTGCCTGAACGTATTTCGAGAACTTGTACTCGGTGTTGAGGTTGATGGTGAGTTTATCCCAGTAGCCTACGTCGTACTGCGAGTTGTTGCGGAAGTAGCCTACGGAAGCTGCGAAGGTGTATTTGTCGTTACCGCCGCTGATGCCGAGCTGATAGTTCTGCACGAGGGCTGTCTTGTTGATTACGGTGTCCCACCAGTCGGTCTCCACGTTCTGGCCTTCGGGGGTATTCCAGGGAGCGACGCGGCCGTCGTTGGTGTAGCGGGCGAAGAACACCTGCTTGTATTCGTCGGCGCCGGCCATGTCGGGTTTCTTGAGGGTTTCGAAGCCGATGTTGGCCGAGAAGTTCACGTTAATCTTGCCTGCGGCGCCCTTCTTGGTGGTGATGAGGATAACGCCGTTGGAGCCGCGGGTACCGTAGATGGCGGCGGCGGAAGCGTCCTTGAGCACCTCCATCGACTCGATGTCGTTGGGGTTGAGGAAGTTGATTTCCGTACCAACGGGCATGCCGTCGACTACGTAGAGCGGGCTGGAACCGTTGACGGTGGTGACGCCACGGATTATAACCTTAGGCTGAACGCCCGGGCCACCGCCGGAAGCGATCTGAACGCCGTTGACTTTGCCCTGAAGGGCGTCCATGGCGTTGCCGGTGGTCATTTCGGTTATGTCCTCGCCTTTGACGGTGGAGATGGAACTGGTGAGGTCGGAACGCTTGACCTGGCCGTAGCCGACCACTACCACTTCGTCGAGCACGTTGGAATTTTCCTTGAGGACAACGTTTACGACGGAGCCTGTAACTTTCACTTCCTGAGTCTCCATTCCGATGTAGGATACCACGAGCGTCTGACCCGTTTCAGCCTGAATGGAATAATTGCCGTCGATATCGGTGCTGGCGCCTTTGGCGGTGCCTTTCACCAGAACGGTTGCCCCGATAAGGGGCTCATTGTCGGCAGCTGAGGTGACGACGCCGGTCACGGTGGTCTGTGCCCAGGCGCTCACGCATGCAAACAGCGCTGCAAACAGCAAAAATATATTTTTCATTTGTAGGTATTCTCTGTAAGGTGATGTTGCGAATTAGTTGGCTGGAACGAGGCGGCAGTCCTCGGTGTGCATGTCGACTTCGAAGATGTAGTTGCCTGTGCGCTTGATGTTAGGCTTGAACCAGGTGTCCTGCACGAAGTTGTTCTTGTAGCCTGACTGATTGTTCCATTTGTCCTTGGTGAATCCGGGCACCATGCCGTACTTCTGGTTGAAGAAGGCGTCGTTGCCTTTGAACTGAGGATTGTCGTCGAACCACATGCCGAGATATTTGCACTTCTGGATGTTGGTCTCGTTGTCGGCGCGCCATTCCGTATACCCCCACCAGCCGTTTTCGTGGTAATTGGCGATAATGAAGCTGAACTGGCCGGCCTCGAGTTTGAACGGCTCTGTGCGCCAGAGGTGAGGATTGGTTTTGTCGCGCTGCAGCGGGGCATACATGGCGTCAATCCAGGTCTCCACGCCGATGGTCCATGTGCGCCAGTCGGCTTTGCTGATGTCGGCGCCCCATGCCTGCCACATATTGAGGTGGTTGGCGCCGGGAGTCATGGTCTCCACGGGGTCGTGGGCATCGGCGAGCGAGTAGGTCTCGTAGCTGTATTCGCGCGTGAGCGTATTGAATGTGAAGTGGTAGTATACGCCGGCCTGGTCGAGGACGAATTTGTCGACGGAGTCGATGTCGTCGCCGAGGGTGTTGGGGTCGTCCTTGGCCGGGGCGAAGCAGATGGGGGTGAAGTCGGTGTTCTGCGGGAGGAAGCAGATTTTTGTACCGGCCTTGGCGTTGTAGTAGCGGGCCTCGTAGGTATAGGCGTCGATGTGGTCGATGAGCACGGGCACGCCGAATACGTCGCTGTTGAGGTCGCGGGCCTCCTCAACGTCGGCCAGATACATCTGCTCGAAGTCGGGGAGCTCCTGGACGTTGAACTGGGTGTGGTGGGTTATGATGTGGCCCATGGCGTCGGCGGCAAAGATGGCGAGGGTGTAAGTGCCTTCTTCGTCGGGAATCTGGAAAGCATTTTCGTAGGAGTAGGAGGCCGAGAGTTCGTCGCCGCCGAGGCCAATCAATTCCATCTCCTCGTTGGCAAAGTAGTTTTCCAACCAGCGAGTTTTCTGCTCATTAATCAGGGCGTTAATCTCATCGTCGGTCATGTCGGATGTGTCGACAGTCTCAGCGGGCTTCTCCTCACCTTCTGCGTCGTCGGAATCACCGCCGAAACGCGGGGCTTCTCCTTTCATGAGTTTCATCATGACTAAGGATAGCTTCTTGTTGTCTTCAATGGAGAATTTCACTTTCAGCATGGTGGGATCCTTGATGAGCACGGTTAGCTCCTCGCCGGGCACTACGGTGAATGCGGGTGCGGCGAAATCGGCGTCCATCGTCACGAGAATGTTTTTCGAGACGGTGCGTCCGCCCACGTCGGTGACGGTAACGGTGATTGTGTGGCTCGGCTGCGTGATTTCCTCGCGGATGGGGTGGCTGTAGTCGAGCGAATAAGTGGTCTGCGGCTCGCCATAGATGGAAATCAGGTCGATGGTTTTGTTGAGATGGAGGGTGGGGCATACAAGGTCGACGGTAGCGATGCCATCGGCATCGGCCAGCTCACCTTTCACATTGATTTTGTAGCCCTTGTCGGTGCGGATGTGATCGGTCTTTAGCTCCATCTTCGGAGCTGCACCGTCGACTTCCGGCCAAGAAACTTCGTCGTCGGAGCAACCGGCGAACGCAAGCAGCGCAATGCCGAGGCAAAGCTTGCTGAAGGCAAGATTCCTGTTCATGAAGATTGGTTTGGTATTATTAAGGTAAAAGAAAAATTGTTGATTCAAAAGATAGGCAAGAAAATGGAGGAAGGACTGTAACCAATGTGTCAACGGTCTGCAAATCTGATACATGCAGCGAACCGGCGGAGCGGAGCCGTGATGTATGTGAATATGGCAAATCCCGACGCGATTCCCTCCGGAATGCGCCGTGACGGGGTTGTCAGCTCAATACGTTAAAAACAGGCATTAGATTCAGTTTTCCGACGGCAAATTTATGAAACGGCAATATTAATTGCAATATCTTTTATTCTATTAACACTTATTAACCCTGCGTTTCCTCATTATTCCTCTATGCCGCCCCTGTATATGGGCGCATGGCTGTTGGGTGCTTTCCTGCCGGCAGTGAAAGGACCGGATGATGCCGCTATTGCGAGGTCGGCGGAATTTTGCTAAATTTGAAACGTTGAACCGACGGCGGAACCAGCCCATACATCCCGCCATCCCTTATGGCAGAACAGCAGCGACAATATATAGCCATCGACCTGAAGAGTTTCTATGCTTCGGTGGAATGCGTGGAGCGCGGGCTCAACCCGCTCGACGCATGCCTCGTGGTGGCCGATCCGACGCGTACCGACAAGACAATCTGTCTGGCCGTATCGCCGGCGCTTAAGGCAATGGGCATCGGGGGGCGGCCGAGGCTTTTCGAGGTGGAGCAGCGGCTTCGCGAGGTGAACCGCAGCCGCGGGCGCGCGGGTCGGTCGTTTTATGGTTCTGAACTTGCCCGGAGACCAGACCTGGCTGTAAGCTATATAATAGCGCCTCCGCGCATGGCGCTCTATATGGATTTCAGCACGCGCATCTACAGTATATATCTGAGGTATATAGCTCCGGAGGATATACATGTGTATTCAATCGACGAGGTGTTTATCGACGCCACGCCGTATCTGCGCACGTACCGAATGTCGGCCCACGACCTGGCGATGCACATGATGCGGGAGGTGCTTCGCGATACGGGTATCACCGCTACGGCCGGAATAGGCACAAACTTGTATCTCTGCAAGATAGCCATGGACATCAAGGCCAAAAAGATGGCACCGGACGCCGACGGGGTGCGCATCGCCTACCTCGACGAGCAGAGCTACCGTCGCGAGCTGTGGGACCACGAGCCGCTCACTGATTTCTGGCGCGTGGGGCGCGGCATAGCGCGCAAACTCGAACAGTACGGCATCCGCACCATGGGGCAGATAGCCCGCTACTCTATTGACCATGAGCCGCTTTTTTTCTCGCTCTTCGGAGTGAATGCCGAGCTGCTGATCGACCACGCGTGGGGATGGGAGCCTGTGACGATGCCGATGATAAAATCCTACCGGCCTGAGACACACTCGATAAGCAGCGGCCAGGTGCTTTCGCGACCATATAAGGCTGCCGAGGCCCGCAATGTAGTGATGGAGATGATTGACTCGGTGGCGCTGGAGCTCGTAGACAAAGGTTTGGTTACCAATCAGATAGTATTACAGATAGGCTACGACACCGAGTCGCTGAAGGATCCGGCGATTGTCGCCACCTACACCGGGCGCGTGGTGGCCGACCACTACGGGCGCCCCGTGCCGGCCCACGCCCACGGCTCGTCGAACATCGCGCATCCCACCTCGTCGGGCGATACGCTGACGGCCCACGTCACGGCGCTTTTCGACCGCATCGTAGACCGCAACTTGCTTGTGCGCCGTATCACCATCTGCGCCGCCCATCTGGTTGAGGAGCAGCCCTTCGAGCGTGCGCGGGCTGAGCGCCCCGTGCAGCTCGACCTCTTCACCGACTACGACGAACTGCGGCGCCGTGAAAAGGCCGAGCGTGAGAACCGCGAACGCGAGCGGCGCCGCCAGCAGGCAGTGCTTCGGATAAAGAAGACCTTCGGCAAAAACGCCATACTCAACGGCCGCAACTTCGGCGAAGGCGCCACCCAGCGCGAGCGCAACGGCCAGATCGGCGGCCACAAAGCATAGGCAATCCTCATTTGTGTCTGATAAAACGAAAAAAATATGGAAATCAAGAATAATAAAAGAGTAGTAGTCACCGGTAAAAAGGTTTGTCTTGCCGTCGGTATTTTGTCAGGCTTCTGCGGATTCTATTGGCTGGCAAAGGCATTATTTTACGATGATACAAACCTTCCTGCCATCCTGTCGAGCTTCGTTTTTGCGCTGTTCCTCACCATTTATGCACAGAAGCGATAATTGTGCTCCTCGTTCTTTCGCACATCCTGTTAAAAATAATATCTATAAGTAACTGTTCAAAATTATTTTATACTTTACTGATCTAATTATTTCAATATTTCCGCAGTAAAATTTTCGTATCTTTTCCTCTCTTCATCAGTCGTGTAGACATCTACACTCAGACATTCTCCCGGTGGATTCTTGAACGCTATTTCAGGCAGATGTACCGTGAGACGGGTCTCTATAATTCTATAATATTGTGACAAACTATTGGGAGAAAGACGGCAGCAATGAGATTGACCTTATCGCCGTCAACGAGGCCGCTCGTGAAATTGTAATCGGTGAAGTCAAGCGTAATCCACGCCGTATCGACCTGCATGGCCTGGAGCAAAAATCGAATAAAATCGTATCAAAACGCAACGGCTGGCACATCGGATATGCCGCTCTGTCTCTTGACGACATGGGGCACTGAAAGCAATTACAACACAATTTAAAAAGCCGAAATATAAGAATCTATGAGCCATTATTGTTGGAAGTGCGAGAACCGTGAGCGCGTAGAGATTCCAGGATTGAAACCGAAATCTGTTTCGCAGGAAATCATCGGCTATGTGGAGCGGGAGATTATTCCGCGGTATGCAGCGTTCGACAAGGGGCATCGTGAGGACCACGTCCGCAAGGTTATCGAACAGAGTCTGAAGCTGGCGGAACATGAGCCGATGATGGATACCGATATGGTTTACGTCGTAGCGGCGTTCCACGACCTCGGGCTCGTAAACGGAAGGGAGAATCATCACAGGGACTCGCGAAGGATTCTTGAAGCCGACGAGTTTCTGAGGTTGCATTTCACTGCGGAGCAGATCGGGATAATGGGTGAGGCCGTCGAGGACCACCGCGCTTCCAACAGTCGGAAACCGCGTAGCGAATACGGACTGATAGTGGCCGAGGCCGACCGCATCATAGAACCGGAAACGATAATCCGCCGTGCAATTCAGTATGGGTTAGCCAACTATCCGCAGCTCGACAGAGCCGGACAATATCAACGTACATTCCGACACATTAACGCTAAATACGGGCCAGATGGCTATCTGAAAGTATGGATTCCGTGGAGCGACAACGCAAAGCGTTTAAATCAACTCCATGCTCTGCTGACCGACACGCCACGTCTCGACGAGATTTTCAACCGGCTTTTCGATGAGGAATCTACTTCGGGATGACGGAGGCACGGTATTGTCCTGTAGTCGCAGTCATATTGACGAAATCAGTCATTTTTGCTGAACGGTTTCTCCAGGTCTACAACGAATTTCCCGGCCACAGCATCGCTCAACAGCTTTTTGCAATCCTTCTTCCGCGATGGCTTTTCCTTAGGGTCCAAAGATATAACAGTATTCAAATCGGGATCAGGCAGCAGCGTTTTCTCTACCTCCTCTCCACAGGAAAGTTTTTGCCAGTAGGTAGTAAGCGGTGGACGTATGCACGAACTTTACTGTTCCTCGTCTTTTTCGAAGGAGGCTGCTGTCAGGCGGGCGGTTTCATTAATGGCCTCGTCGTGGCCGGAGAGGGCGGCAAACGCCGCGAACTGGCCGGCCCGAGCCTCAACCGGCATCGGCTTCCTCGACGTAATACCTTTGTATTCCCATTCAATCAGTTCTTCCATAAATATCTTTCCGTTGCAATAAAATCTTTTCAAGACACACTCAGGCTTGTATTGTGTACGGCAAATACCCTCCGGGCATTCGCGTGTGGGCTTGAAGCGCATGACGGACAAAGACGGTAAAGCCATGTCGTAGCCATCAATCCCCATCGCAAAAATAACCGTTTTCAGTGAAATCTCCTAATTGTATTTGGTCCGCACAAAGCAATCCATTACTTTACGACCATGCTGGATTTGCCGATGAATGCTGTTATTTTGGGGGAATTAGGGAGGTGGGAAGGGGGAATTTGGAGGTGAGGATGCGGTTTGTCGGAATTTTTATCTATCTTTGCGTAGACGTGCGCCGATGGGCGCGGGGTCCGCTAAAAAGTACAAAATTCATTGCATGCATAGTATGAATACCAATCTTAAAACACTGGCTGTGGCGGTGCTGGCTCTTGTGGGCGCGTCGCAGGCGTGGGGCGAGATAGATCTTGCCTATTATTCGTCGCTCAACGGGCTGTCCGGCGAGAAACTGAAAACGGCCATCCATACACTCGTTACCACCGACGTGAAGATATACAGTTACGGTTCCGGAAAGGACAAGACATGGTGGTGGTTTTACGAAACCGACCGCGACGAGAGCAACAACTCCGTAATCGACCGCTATTCCACCGACGTGCGCTACTACGGTAGCCGCGGCGATGCGGTGAGCGGGATGAACATTGAGCATTCCTTTCCGAAATCATGGTGGGGCGGTTCCTCCAACAATGCCTTTAAGGACCTGTACAATCTTATGCCGAGTGAGCAGAGCATCAACAGCAAGAAGTCGAATTATGCGATGGGTCTGGTGGTTTCCGGCTCGGTTGGCAACGGCTTTACAAAAGTAGGCACCGGTCCCGACGGTTTCAAGGTGTGGGAACCTGCCGACGAGTGGAAAGGGGCGTTCGCACGCGGATATATGTATATGGCAACGGCCTATCAGGATTTCACCTGGAGCGGCGAAGGCCTCAAAAGCCTTACCACCGGCGCATATCCCACGCTGAAGCAGTGGGCGTCGGAATTATATATGGAGTGGGCGCGGCAGTATAAGGTCGACGAAATCGAGGTGACGCGCAACGAGCGCGTCGGCGCACTGCAGAACAACCGCAATCCCTATGTCGACTTCACCAATCTCATGGAATACGTATGGGGCGACTCAATCGGCAAAGCTTTCGACCCGCTTACGTCGGTGAAATCGTCGAAATTTACCGGTACGCCCGATGAACCGACTGACGCACTCATAGATGCCAATTTCCAGACCGAGTCCGGCGATTTTACGGTGGTAAACGAAGTAAAGCCATCGAATATCTCCAGTGTATGGAGCCGGAGCGCTCAATACGGCTGGGTCGGTAAAGGTGCGACCGGCACGGGAGCTACGCTTGTGAAACATGCCGCTGACGCCACGCTCTACAGCCCGGAGGTCGACCTGACGTCGCGGAGTGCAGCTACGCTTACGTTCGAGCATGCGCTGAATTTCTGTACGGATCACGCCAAATACCTCTCGGTTTCTGTAATCGATGTCGCCACGGATGTGGCAACGCCTCTGACGGTGCCGACGTGGCCAAGCGGCCAGAACTGGAATTTCGTGAAGTCGGGCTCCGTCGATCTCACTCCCTACTGCGGCAAGACGATTAAACTTGCCTTCCGCTACACCTCAGATACCGACGTGGCAGCAACATGGGAAATCAAGACGCTGAAACTTACTGCAATCGGTAAAACGGGAGGCGTGGAGACCGTGCCTGTCTACCTCCAGCCCGACGAAAAAGACAGCACGCTGCCCGTGGAATATTATTCCATCGACGGGCGCCGCATAAATCCCGAGGGCTACCACGGCATCGCCATCCGCCGCCAGGGCTCGAAGGCCACGAAAATCCGCCTTTAGCCTTTATTAAGGAATAACGGGAGCCGGAACGGATAATGTTAGGCAAATTTTGCGTATCTTTGTCAATCCGCAACCTTGGGTGCCTGATTGGAGGGCAGCCTACATGCATCGAAAACAATAAATTTATATAATCAGCTCATGAACAGCAAGAAGCTAACAATCGTGGCCGCAGCAGGCGCTCTGCTGCTTACGGGTTGCAGCAAGAAGCTCAACCAGTTTCAGGCCGACTATTTTTCCGTTAATCCCAATCCGCTCGAAGTGGTGGGCGATCGCATTCCCGCTACGGTGACGGCCCGCGTCCCGGCAAAGTTCTTCGTAAAGAACGCGCAGGTGACCGTAACTCCCTATCTGTGTTTCGACGGTCAGGAGGTAGCCTCGCAGGCATATTCCTTCCAGGGGGAGAAGGTGCGCGGCAATGCCCCGGTAATCAGCTACGACAACGGCGGCACGGTGACCATTCCGGTGATGTATGCCTATCAGCCGGAAATGATGCGCAGCGAGCTTGAACTTGCGTTCGACGTACGCCAGGGCAACAAGCAGTATGTGCTTCCGCGCGTCAAGGTTGCCGACGGTGTGGTTGCCACGGCCGCTCTCGCCGATGCTTCGACCGTAACTCCCGCGCTGGCTCCCGACAAATTCCAGCGCATAATCAACGAAAAGTATAACGCCGATATCCACTTCCTCATCAATCAGGCCAACATCCGCGACGGCCAGCTTAAGTCCGACCAGATGCTCGCCCTCAATCAGCAGATCAAGGATGCCAGCGGCGACGCCAAAAAGGAAATCGAGGAGATAAACATCGCCTCGTATGCCTCGCCCGAAGGTTCGCTCGACATCAACACCCGTCTGGCCGAGAACCGCGAGAAGAATACTCAGGCCTACCTTAAGAATCAGCTCAAGAAGGATAATATCACTGAGTTCGGCGAACTGACCGCAAATTTCACACCCGAGGACTGGGAGGGTTTCCAGAGCCTCGTGTCGAAGAGCGACATCCAGGACAAGGAGCTTATTCTCAGCGTCCTCTCCATGTATAAGGACCCCGAGCAGCGCGAGAAGGAGATCCGCAATCTCTCCAGCATCTTCGACCAGCTGGCCGACCAGATTCTGCCGCAGCTGCGTAAGAGCCGCATCACGGCTTCGATCAATGTGATAGGCAAGAGCGACCAGGAGATTCTCAGCCTTCTTTCCACCAACCCCAAGGAGCTGAGTGTCGACGAACTGCTGTACGCCGCCACGCTGACCGACAGTAACGCCGAGAAACAGAAAATCTACAACACTGCCGCCGAACTTTATCCCAACGACTACCGCACGTACAACGACCTTGGCCTCACGCAGTATGTTGCTGGCGACTACGATGCCGCTAAAGCCAACTTCGCCCGCGCAAGCCGTCTGGCTCCCAACGCAGCAGAGCCTCAGATGAACCTCGGCCTCGTCTCGCTCCTCAACAAAGACTACCGTCAGGCCAACCAGAAGTTCGGCGCTGCCGCCGGTCTCGAAGAGCTTAACGACGCAATGGGTACCTACTACCTGATGACCGGCGACGCAACCGCTGCGGTGAAGGCATTCGGCAATGCAAAGACCAACAACGCCGCTCTGGCCCAGCTGCTCGCAAAGGATTATAGCAAAGCCAAGTCGACGCTTGCCGGCATTACCGCCCCCAACGCCATGACCTACTACCTGACAGCAATTCTGGGCGCGCGCACCAACAACGACACGATGGTAAACAATAACCTCCGTCAGGCCGTTAAGCTCGACCGCTCGCTGGCTGCCAAGGCCGCCAAGGACATCGAGTTCCAGAACTTCAACATTTCGGCAATCCTCTGATTCTTCGGGGAAGCTGCAACGGACTCTCATACAGCGCTATGGTTTGTTTCATCGCTGCCGCATCGCTATTGCGGCCGCGAAGGAGCAAACCATAGTGACGTAACAGCTGACATATATCTTATTCCGACCAGGCAATCAAAAAGCAATTTATGGCTCAACCCTCTTCCCGCCGTCCCGCCCCGCGCAGAAGCCGCCGACCATCGGCTCCGCGCCGCACGGCTTCCGGACGCCGTAATCCTGAACATACCACCAGGCGTCTCGCCTACATAATGGCGGTGGTCGTTATCGGTGTAATCGCATGGCTCGTCGCCTCGGCAAAGCAGACCGACGGTGCGGAGCGTGTAGACCTTCCCGGGGGCTCGCTGCTTGCCGTGGCTGCCCCCAAGGACCTTCCGCAGGAGATAATCGACTATTCCGGGATGACCGTATCGTTCAATCCCGAGACCCACGAGCCTAATTGGGTGGCCTGGGAACTTCTCGGGTCGGAGACCACGGGGCTGCATGCGCGTGAGTCGCAATTCTCCGTCGATGAGAATGTAAAGGGTTGCGCAACTCCGGCCGACTATCGTCGCAGCGGCTACGACCGTGGCCATATGGCGCCGGCCGGCGATATGAAATGGAGTCGCCAGAGCATGCGCGAGTCCTTTCTGATGACAAACATATGTCCGCAGGCGGGGAAACTGAATCGCGGTGCATGGCAGAAACTTGAGGAGAAATGTCGGCAAAGGGCCGAGGTCGACAGCGCGGTTATCATCGTGTGCGGACCGGTTTTCCGGAAAGGGGAGGCGGTGGAGCGCATCGGCGAGACCGGTGTGGCAGTGCCGCGGCAGTTCTTTAAAGTCGTACTTTCGCCGTATGCCGACCCTCCGGTGGCGATAGGATTCCTGATGCCCAACGGTCCCGTTGTAGGAGGAATGCAGCGCTGCGCCGTTCCGGTCGATTCAGTGGAGGCCGTCACCGGCTACGATTTTTTCGCCGCGTTGCCCGACGATGTGGAAGCCGCCGTGGAATCGCAATGCAATTTCGCGCGTTGGAGCCGTTCGCCCAAACCAAGAAAATAACCGAGCCGGTTGGGAAATGTAAGGATAATTGTATAAGGGATAAACATTTTGTGTAAAGGAATATAGCATGACAATCTGCGCAATTTCCACTCCTCCGGGCATCGGAGGCATCGCCATAATTCGCATCAGTGGCCCTGAAGCCATCGCTATTGCTGACCGCGTGTGGCGCGGTAAAAGTCTCGGCGAGGCGGCTTCGCATACGGCTCATCTTGGCGTGATTGCAGACCCTTCCACCGGCAATGAGCTCGATCAGGCAGTTGCGACTTTATTCCGCGGACCACGCAGTTTCACGGGAGAGGATGTTGTTGAATTTTCAGTTCATGGATCGCGATGGATTCAGACGGAACTTATTAATCTTTTGATTCGCAACGGCTGTCGGCTGGCCGATGCCGGCGAATTTACACGTCGGGCGTTTACCAACGGACGCATAGACCTTGCCGAGGCTGAGGCGGTGGCCGACGTAATCGCGGCAGAATCCGAGGCAGCCAACCGCGTGGCGCAGCAGCAGTTGCGCGGCTCGTTCTCCCGATGCCTCGGCCGTTTGCGCGACGGGCTCATAGATCTTGCCTCACTTATCGAACTCGAACTGGATTTTGCTGAGGAACATGTGGAGTTTGCCGACCGCACTCGCCTGCTCGCACTCGCACGTGAAACACTTGCCACCGTAGATAGTCTTTCCGCATCTTTCGCCACCGGTCAGGCTATCAAAAACGGCATACCGGTGGCAATCGTCGGAGCTCCGAACGCCGGCAAGTCCTCCCTGCTCAATCTGCTGCTCCACGACGACCGGGCAATCGTGAGCGATATCCCCGGCACAACCCGCGACACCATCGAGGACACGACCGTCGTCGACGGCCTTTCTTTCCGCTTCATCGACACGGCCGGACTGCGACAAACCTCCGACGCTATCGAGAACCTCGGTATAGAACGCACATGGACCGCAGTGAGCCGTGCCCGCATTATATTGTGGGTTGTTGATTCCTCGTTGGGAAGAACGGAATGTAGGGGAGGGGAGAGGCCGGCGCCAACGGGTGGCGGTTCTTCCGATGCAGAAGAATTCTCCCGTGAACTTTCCAAAAGGCTTCCTGCCGATAGCGTCGTGATAGCGGTACTCAACAAGATTGACCTTATCCACCCAGGTGAGGTTCAGAAACTACTCGATTGCTACCTGCATCTTCCGGGGGTGATTTCGGCCATCGCGATATCTGCCTCCGCCGGAACAGGACACGACGCACTCCGCGCCCTCCTGCGCGCCAACGCCTTCGGACATCAAAGCCCCTCTGCTGACGCAGCTAATGAGAGATCTTCCGCCAATACATCTCAGGGAAATCACCGTAATAATCTTCCGGAAATTGCCTCAGGCGATGCAGTCATCGTAACGAACGCACGCCATTATCAAGCCCTCCTGCACGCCTCCGGCTCACTCCGCCGCGTAATCGACGGCCTCCAGACCACCCTCCCCGCCGACCTTATCGCCCAGGACGTCCGCGAGACCATCCACCACCTCTCCACCATCACCGGCGACATCACCACCCCCGACATCCTCTCCACCATCTTCTCTCGCTTCTGCATCGGCAAGTAGCCTATTGGTGACAACTGGTGCCATCTGGTGTAAAACATTGAAAAGTCGCTCGTTATCGGGCGACTTTTTTCGTGCCTATACCTCTTTATAACCGCTTTTCATCCCTTTTTACCTGTGTTTTTGTACCCGATTTGTAGCAAATCGGTCAATCCCGTCAATGCGTGCCGCAAGGTCGTGGACTTTTGAGACACCATGAGATACAGTGAGACGCGATGAGACACTTTCGGCGAAATAACTGGCGAAATAACCACCAATAAAGCGAATATGAGCAGTAATATTGAAATCATCAAAAAATGTAAGTGGTGCGGCAATGAATTTGTCGCACGAAAAACTACCACGGAATACTGTAGCCACAGATGTTCCGGACTCGCCTATAAGGAGAGGAAACGGCAAGCGAAACTCAGCGAGTATAAGGCTGAATATTCAGCACAGGTTGAGGGTAAGGTAGAAATCGAAAAACTTGAGTTCCTTTCCCCAACGCAGGTATGCCGATTGCTGGGTGTCAGTCGTGCGACCATCTACCGATACTTTGCCGACAACGCTATCGCAACCGTACAGTTCAAAGGCAAGACACTGGTACGCCGACAAGACATTGACCAATTATTTGAAAAAGGTCATAAGTATCTCAAACGAGAGAAGTCAGCACGAGAACCAATCACAGAATTCTACACCTCGAAGGAGGTGCAAGAGAAATATGGTGTGTCCAATTCGGGAATGTATAAGATTGCCGAGCGCGAAGGCTGGCCAAAGACACAGAGCCGAGGTAAAACACTCTGGAGTCGCAGCCATGTTGACCGATACTTTGCACGTCAGCAACCGAAAGAGGAAATATCCGAATGGTACACAGTGGCGGATATTCAAGCTAAGTACGGCATGACCCTGTCTGCCATCTATACGCTCGTCTCGAAGGAGGGTATTCCGAAGAAGAAACAAGGAAATTATGTGATGTACTCCAAATACCACTTCGATTTGGCAAAGGGAGAGACTGAACCAAAAGCGCCGGAATATTATACCTATCCCGAAGCGATGGCGAAATATAACCTGACCCGCGACCAGCTTCACCACTACCTGAAATACCACAACATCACTCGTGTGAAAAAAGGCAAATACACTCTGATTCTCCGCTCTGAGCTTGATTCTCTGCTTGGTTCTCCGGAGATTTAGCCAGTGGAGACGGTTTTGAGAAACATTGGAACCGCCTGAGACGGCATTGTTCCCCTTTGTTTCTCCCGCTACTTTTGTAACTGATTTTCAACCATCAAACCCATAAAGCAATGACAAACACCTGCACCAAAGTGTTCCTCCGTCGTCGTCCGTATGTCGGAGGAAAAGTATCGCTCTACCTCGATTATTATCCGGCGATACGCAATCCCCACACCAACAAGATGACGCGCCGCGAAACCCTCGGCATAGTCATCTATGCGGAACCGGCCAACGAGATGCAACGCCGTTTCAATCAGGAAATGGAAGAGAAAGCCGAGGCTATCCGCTGCATCCGTTATCAGAGCCTTATCAACGAACAGTTCGGATTCCTTGACAAGGCAAAACAGAAGATGGACTTTCTCGCCTACTTCGAGAAGAAAGCGAAGAGCAAGTATGATAAATGGATGTGCGTCTATCTCCACTTCAAGAAGTTCTGCGGCGGCATCTGCACATTCGGCGATGTTACCGCCAGCTTGTGCGAGGACTTCCGGGAGTATCTGCTCTATGCCCACAACCTGCGTCACCCGGATAAGAAGATACCTCTCTCCAACAACTCGGCAGCGGGCTACTGGTCAACATTCCGTTGCCTGCTGAAAATGGCATACAAGGAGAAATATATCACCGAGAACGTCAATGACTTCCTTGAAGGCATCAAGTGGCAGGAGGTTAAGAAGGAATATCTGACGCTCGACGAGATGAAGATTCTCGATGCAACCGAATGTGAGGTGCCTGTTCTCAAACGAGCATCAATGTTCGGGCTGTTTACCGGGCTTCGTCTCAGCGACCTGTTGCAACTGCGCTGGGAAAACATCGAGCGTAGCCCTGATGGCGGCTATTGCATCCGACTCTGCACAGAGAAAACCGATACGGAAGCCACACTCCCCGTCAGCGACGAAGCACTCAAATACTGCGGCGAGCGAGGCGAAGGACTTATCTTCAAAGGTTTCCGTCGCTCTATGGCACAACAACCATTCAAGAAATGGGTTAAGGCAGCGGGCATCGAGAAGAAACTTTCGTTTCACTGTCTCCGACACTCATTCGCCACCATCCTTATCTCGTTGGGCATCGACGTATATGTTGTTTCAAAGATGCTTACGCACCGAAGCGTCAGGACGACACAGATTTATGCCGATGTGGTCAGCGAGAAGAAGCGCGAAGCATCCAATGCCATCACCCTGAAATAATCCATTATCTTTCAAGTAAAGCCATCTCGCATTCCCGTGGGATGGCTTTATTATATTTCTGCTGAACAATAGGAAGTGACATAGTGTTTTAACTTTGTTTGTTAAACTCATCAAATTTTAAGACTTATAAGATTAAACAACCACCGTATGAAAGACCTATTCAAAGGCCATCATCCCTGGCTGCTTGTGCTGGTGATTGCGGTCGATATATTTTCGGCTTTGGTCATCCGCCATTCCATCCTGTCCAAAGGAGAATCAGAATTCAATGCCAATGTGTTCTTTTGCCTTATTATAATCGGCGGACTTGCGTTGTATGCAATCCTCGTTGAGTTTCTCTCAGGTCAAGATATGCCGTTAATCGGCGAGAAAAAGGGAAAAGAGGAAATGGCAAAAGTTCCAGTGTCCCGACCAATCACAGAAGAAACATCCGTAGAACGACCGACAGTTCCGCTTGAACAGGCTTCTGTATCGCGCGATGATTTAGAGCAGATAATGCGCGATGTCATGGCCGATTTGAAACGTGAAGTTGCCGTTCCGACCGGAGCAACGATTACAAAAGACGAAGATGGCATTGTATCTGTAAACATCAACGAAATGAAAAATTCGGCAAGCGAACTCGTCAGAACACAGGAAGACGCCAAGTACAGATTCGCTTGCGAGTACACAATGAAAGTTCTTGGCAGTTATATCAAACAGCGAGACGTTCCGACACTTCTTTTCCGTCTGGGATTATTTCAGAGAGCTTCCACACCCAACTGGGACCCTCGAAGTTCAGAAGATATTGAAGCCGGGGTCAAAATTCAAAGAATCGAGGTTTCAGCCCCTGTCGAGAAATGGGCATTGCTGCACTATGGCTGGAATATGGGCAGACTCTTCGGAAAACAAAACAACTTCATCACTCACTTTCTGAAAACCACTTTCCACTATCATCTTGATGGTCTCTCAGACAATCAGCTTCCAAAGAAACTCAAGCAGAATCCACTTCAGGGAGTGATTAAAATCGAAGAACGCTTTGATAATAATTTCTCGATTGAAGAGTATCATCTTTCAAACGACGTTCAACAATCGGAAGTAATCGAGAATACAAAAGCAAGTCTTATCTCTGAAGACGCCGGACCGGCGACCGTAGCTAAAACAATCGAGACTCCTCATGAGGAAACAGAGCCCATTACTCCAATCCAAACAGAAAATCAACCAGTGAGAATGCCTCCGCTGTTTGAAGGCGAAGAAAGACCCGATGACGACGATGAATGGGACAACGAGGACTACGATTACTCTAATGATGATGAGGAAGAAGATGAAGACGATGAACCCATGACTGAAGAGGAATTTGAAGATTTCATTGACCGAAATATGAAAAAAGGCAAAGATTCAAGATGCCTTGATAATGAACTTCTCGCCGGTTAAAATTCAGCAATCTCCGCCAATCTCCTGCTGGAGAAGTCGTTATTATCCATCGGAGACGATTTGAAGAGGGTTTGGAGATGCTTTTAAGGCTCATTAAAGCTTATTGTTCTCCTATTTATCTCCTTATACATTTGCAACCGAATCTTTAGCCCGGATGTGCCACGTCGGCACGTCGGTTTCCTAAGGATTCGGTTGCATTCATGTTCACAACACCCGTGACTTTCGACAGACTTCCCGAAGCGGTAGTCTATCTCATCGAGCGAGTATCAGCCTTGCAAGATGAGCTGCGGGAGCTGCGCAACGCACTTGCTCCCCCATCAACTGACGGTTCTCCTTTCATCACTGCGAATGAGGCCTGCAAACTACTCGGAGAGTGCAAGAACACTCTCTATGAAAAGGCTCGCGCCGGAATCATCCCGGCATATAAGAATCCCGGCGGCAAAGCATGGCGATTCATCAAAAGCGAGCTTTTGGAATATATGGCATCCGGCAAACCGAAATCTCAGCAAGAGAAGTATGATGAAATGGTTGCCGAGATGAACAAAGGTCTGCGCCCAGGCGGACGAAATCGATTGAGCCGTTAGCCTATGAGCGATGTGTTTACACCTCAGCTCGTGCTCGACAAAGCTATTGACCACTGCACCGCAATCACTGGCGGCGGATTTCCCATTAGCCTCTATCCCTCCAAAATCCAACGTATCATCAGGGAGGTGAACGACTGCTATGGATTTCCAGTCGATTATGTTGCGGCTGCAATGCTGGTGGCAGTGTCGGTAGCGATAGGCAACACGCACCTTGCTCGGATGAAAGAAGGCTGGGACGAGAGCGCCATCCTGTATATGGCACTAATCGGAAGACCCGGTGCCAACAAGAGCCATCCGCTGAGTTTTGCAATGCGTCCGTTTGTGGAGCATGACTACGAGCAAAACCGGATTTACGAGAAACAGTATCTGGAATATCAGGATCAACTTGACATGAGCCGGAAGGAACGTGCAGAAAAAGGTATTGAGGTCTGCCCCCGTGAACCTGTCCGTCGTCGTTTTCTTGTGTCTGATATTACTCCGGAAGGTCTGAGTCTCGTCCATTCGCAGAATCGCCGTGGTCTGTGTCTCTTGTCGGATGAGCTCTCGGCATGGGTCAAGAACTTCAACCGTTACAATAACGGCTCAGAGGAACAATTCTGGCTGTCGGTGTTCAGCGCCAAGCCTACCATGTCCGACCGCAAAAGCTCGCACAGCTCAATCTTCATCAAGCGTCCGTTTGTATCCGTTATCGGCACGATGCAAAAACGCATTCTTTCCGAACTTGCCAAAGGTGAACGCTCTGCCAACGGTTTCATTGACCGCATTCTGTTTGTCCTGCTCCGCCACGAAACTTCTACCCGGTGGTCGATGAAGCAACCGACATTCGATGTGGCCGCTGAATGGCAGCGCATTTTATCGAGGCTCATTGAGCTGGAGTGTGCAGTTGATCAGAATAACGATATTCTGCCGATAGCCATACCTTTTACCGAGGAAGCCCTGATGCGCCTGTTCAAATGGCAGCACGGGCTGTCAGACATCTGCGACCGAGAGCCAAATGAGACTATTGTCGGCATATATTGCAAACTCCAGATTTATGCCATAAGATTTTGTCTGATTATTCAAATGGCGCGCTGGGCGTGCAATGATGCCGGTAAGGATATGATAGATCTTATATCCGTAGAGCAGGCCATTTCTCTGGCCGAATATTTCAAGGAATCAGCCGTAAGGGTTCAGACTATTCTGAAGGAACTTTCGCTAACCGCGCAACAGTTGGCAATAGTGAGCGCCCTGCCTCAGGAGTTTGAGACAGGAGAAGGCATCGCCATTGCAAAGGCAAATGATATGGCAGAGCGCACCTTTATGGAATTCCTGAAAAACAATCTTGGCAAATTATTCCAGAAATCCTCGCATGGCAAATATCTCAAACTTTAACCCATGCAGATTCCGCAATTCCGGCAGTTTTGTCAAGCAAACTGCGGAAACTGCAAAAACTGCACCACACAAATCTCATAATTAATGCTATGAATAATCATAGATTCATTCTCCAGCCCTATAAAGGGGTCGGAAGCCGTCTCTGTTGCCCTTCGTGCCACAAGAAACGCTGTTTTAGTCGCTACATAGACACCGAGAAACAAATCTCGTTTCCTGATGATGTCGGCAGATGCGACCATGAACAGAGTTGCGGTTACCATCTTACACCAAAGGAATACTTTGAGCGTAATTCGGAGGCTAAGCCATTACACTGCGATTACACTACTCAGTCAGCATGGCGAGCCAAGCCGACCGAGCAGCGAAAGCCAACATCCTTCATCGCGTCAGAGACTGTTGCACAGACTCTGCACGGATATGAGAAGAACAACCTCTATCTGTTCCTCCGCTCCAAGTTCGGAGCCGAGGATGCCCTACGGCTGATGAAAGATTATCGCGTCGGCACCTCGAAGCACTGGTCGGGGTCATGCGTATTTTGGCAGACCGACATCAACGGCTGTGTACGCACCGGGAAAGTAATGCTCTACGATGCCGAGACCGGTAAGCGTGTAAAGCACCCATTCAACCATGTTACATGGGTTCACTCGCTGCTGAAGTTGCCCGACTTCAACCTGCGCCAGTGTTTTTTCGGCGAACATCTATTACCGATGAACCGTGGCAAGCCGGTTGCCATTGTCGAGAGCGAAAAGACGGCACTTGTGACAGCTTATTATCTGCCCGAATATGTATGGATCGCATCCGGCGGTAAAAACGGTTGCTTTAATTACGATGCACTCCGTGTTCTCCGGGGTCATCAGGTAATCCTGTATCCCGATATAGGCGCGACCGACCAATGGCGGCAGAAACTTACACAGCTCCGCAACCTCGGCATCAAGGCAAATATCTTCAACTACCTTGAAGAAATTGCCACTGATAACGAGCGAACAGCAGGACTTGACATTGCAGACTATCTCCTGCAAATCGAGCCTGACCAGGAAGTGATGCAAGCTATGATACGCCGTAATCCGATGTTACAGAAACTCATCGACGACTTGCAACTCACTCTCGTGTCTGTTGAACGGTACAACCCGGATACTGATGCAATCAACAAAACCTCAACACCACCAAAACAATGAAAACCACAAAAACACCTTCAACATCAACCCCAGCATCCAAGTCAACCAAGCTGACCGATGCACCCGAATCTAAAGTATCAACCCTTAATCCCGATTTTATTATGGAATCAGATAACTCTATCAACTCCACCAACGCAACCACCACAGTTAACAGCGATAACACTGTTAACGGCACCACACCGGCTAACGCTGACAATCTGTTTGACAACGAACAGATACCGACAGAGGCAACAGCCGTAACCGCCACAACCGAGCCGCCGAAACAACAGCGCATCGGCAAGCAACAGCGCAAATCGGACTTCGCCGAGTTCAAGGCAACCTATCTTGTGCCGTCAAAGCTGTCAAAGCGTCATCCGGTAAACATCGATGACAGCGTATGGGAGCAGTTTGAACGCATCGCCCGCATCCTCGGTGACCGCGACACTACTGTCGGCAGCTATATCAACGCCATCCTGGTCGAGCATTTAACAGTATATGCCGACGACATCGAAATCTGGCGTAAACTATGAAAAATTTCTATCTGACATCTCATAGGTCTAACGATATTCCGACCCATAGACCGTTCGGTAGTCCGACCTTTCCACCTAAGGTACGTTGGTACCTCAGTACCTACTTCAGTACTAAATGACGTAAGTTTAACCCGACCGCAGGGAGCGGTTATCGTCAGCGCACAACTAAGAAACGATAGTGGATTAGTTGGGGATGCAAGGGTATGTTTCGGGAGGTAAAAAATTCCACCCGAAACCCCTCGCATCCCGAAGGACGCTCTCTGTTCCCTGCGGTCACCATCCCCAACCCAACGAATGAGAAAGTTCAATCAGGACGCTCCCGGTGTAAAACTCCGCGGACGACCGAAGAAAGAATCCAGCGATAAAAGGGACCGAAAAGTCTCAGTAAATTTTACCGATGCCGAAGAGCGCGAGGTGAAAGCCAAGGCCGCAGCCGCCGGTGTCAGCATTGCCGAATTACTTAGAATCTCGGCATTCCGGCTCTCGATTGTCGGTCGTCTCACCGATTTTGAGCGGGAGGCGATACGAGAACTGATGTATCAAGGCAAGAATCTCAACGCTCAGGTCAAGGCTTGTCAGGCTAACTCATGGCCCTCGACAAAGCGTAAAGCAGAGGCTTGTCTCGACGGAATTTTAGCCACTCTTGGCAAGTTGAAAACCTCAAATTCCTCTCTGTTATGATAGCAAAAATACTTGCAAAAGGAACTGCCGCCGCTATTGTCGGCTACGTCATGCGTGAGTTCCACGACAAGGAACACTACACCGCCGACACTTGGCGAGTGATAGATTCCGACAGCGTTTTCGGCAACGACTACCGCAGAATTGTGGACAGTTTCGACATCGGGACGAGCCTCAACAAGAGAATCAGCAAGCCTATCGGACATATAGCCGTGAGCTTTGACAAGGCGGATTTGCCCCGTCTTACAGATGATTTCATGGAGCAACTGGCGAAAGAATATATGGAACGGATGGGTATCCGGGACACGCAATATCTGATTGTGCGTCATCTCGAAACCGGCTCGCCGCATTTCCATATCGTCTATAACCGCGTGAATCTCCACGGCAAAGCCATCGACGAAAGCAATAACTTCGACAAAAGCCATAAGGCGACTAAGGCTATCAAGCTGAAATACGGACTGACTTTTTCGCCGAAAAAGAAGCTGTATGAGGAAGCGATTGCCGAGATGAAGCCCAAGATTCAGGCGGCGATGTACCGCTGCAAATCGTGGGATGAGTTCCGCCGTCGCCTCGCTCCGGCAGGGATAACAGTCGAATTTTATAACGACCGCGACACCGGCAAACCGCAGGGCATACGCTTCTCCGACGGCGAATTTACCTTCAACGGCTCGAAGATTGACCGCGCTTTTTCCTATAAGCGTCTCGACAAATTCTTTGTCAAGAACGCAGGAATAAGAGAGGCACAGCCTCAGCAAACGACACCGATTTCGGCGACGGCGAAAGTGAAAGAATCGCCCGTGGCCAATGTCGTAGAGAACATAATCGAGGCCGGTTGTCAGGCTTTGGGCGGACTATTCCAAGTCGGGCCAGGCTATGACCTGGAAGAAGAAGCCTTCATTCGCAGGATGAAAAGAAAACCACGCAAAAGACAAGGACCCAAACTTTGAAATATGGCTGATATGTATTCCATCGTCAAGAAACAGGATGAGAAGATTGACGACCTTCTCAAAATCGCTCAGAAAAACAATGATTTGCTCACGGATATTGACACCAGACTGGTATCAGCCCCGGAGCAAACAACAACTCCTGCGACTTCCGAACCGCAGAAAATTCAGGTCGAACTGCCTGCAAGCATCGCCACCAACGAGTCGGTTAAAAAACTCGTCGAGGCGGCACTCGCCAAACAAAAAATCGAAGCCCTCAAAAGTCTTGACTTCTCGCAGTTCCCCAAAGAACTGGCAGAAGCCTTCGTCATCGCCTTTAAGGACGGCCTTGACAAGAATGTAAAAAATGCGCTTCACGCAGGCATCAGAGACGAGTTCGCAAGTCAGACCTGTCAGTTCAACGAATCGGCAAAGCGTCTCAACGACCGGATGTATAGCATCGTCAACGGTGCTGTTTGGGCGGCAATCCCCAAATGGGTTTATGCCGTTGCCGGAATCATAGTCCTTGTTGCCGTCGGCCTCGGTATCTGGTGCTACAATCTCAATCAGGATAACGCACATCTCCAGAAAGTCGAATGGCTCTACCGATACGAGCGCGTGAGCTACGACGCCGAGGGCATCCGCAACATGATGCTCCGCGAAGAAGCGATGATGGTCGGTAACCGACAGGAGCAGGACAGCATCAAAGAGATGACTATCCGACTTGAACGTCGTAAGAACGCTGATCGCACCCACGTCTATTTCCGACCCTCAGACTCTTGGACTCCAGAGTCCAACAACCACCTTTGGTAAACTTCAAACCTCACAAACCCGATGAAAGCAAATTTTTCCAATCCAATCTCGGCAGGTGCTCAGACGAGCATCAAGGCCTTCTACCATGACTTCGTAAACTACATGGCAGAGAACTATTCAGCAACTCCCCACCAGCTCATGCTCGACTGGAATAGTGTCGGCGCAACCGCCCGATACCACGGTCATACCCACATCTTCGAGTTCCGTCTATGGGAACGCTCAGAAGGTCATCTCGGGATTCCTGACATGACCGTCATCGTTTCCGTGTTCCACATCTCCGGGCTCGCGGCGAAACCTCAGGCAGAAGCCGATGCCGTATCTTTATGGTTACGCGATGCGGCAAAAGCTAACGGATTCCGCCACATCGCCGACGAGAGCCACGCACCCACGGACGCACCGAACCAGATACCCGGATGCAAAATCGCTTGTTTAACCCTTTAACATGGAAAACCCAGGCTCGGATGACCCCTGGGGCCAAGGTTGATTTGACCCCT
>ENA-UONV01000731-UONV01000731.1-human-gut-metagenome-genome-assembly--contig:-CS4-NODE-731-length-34738-cov-9.789407_pt1 | contig 34738 bp, 33 predicted proteins | sample MGYA00242461_ERZ724008 | MGnify/ENA metagenome assembly ERZ724008 | reverse complement strand
CGCACTGATGGAGACATATTCAGATTATACATCCGGAGCGGAGGAGATAAAAACCTGCTTTGAGTATATCCACGAGCTTGCGGAGAACTACCCATACTGCACGATTGCAGTCTCAAATATTGATATTTGCAGGCGGCGCATTTACCCCGCAGCGGACGAGAATGTTGAGTTGTTATGGGAAGCTGAATGGGCAAAATGTCTTACTGACGCAGCAAAGACATCAAATGTGATACCCTTCGATCTAAAGTCGATAATTGAAGCGGAAGGCCGAAAGAATTTTTATTCGGAAAAGCTTTGGTACACAGGGTCGATTCCCTATGGTCTCAAGAGTATTAAGCCGCTTTTATCAGCGATAAATGAGTTTGCAGAGGGGCTTATATCTGTACGAAAAAAAGTTTTGGTTCTCGATTTGGATAACACACTATGGGGCGGTGTTGCGGGCGAAGATGGTGCCGACGGTATCGTACTTGGACGATCTCTCATTGGAGCGGCATACAGAGATGCACAGAAGAGAATTAAGGAGATAGCATCAACGGGCGTGCTCCTCGCCATCGCATCTAAGAATAACATAGAAGATGTTCAAGCGATTTTTAGCGATAACCCGCACATGGTTTTGAAGGAAAAAGACTTCGTTTTGATCAAAGCCAACTGGGAGCCAAAGTTTATAAATATACGAGACATGGCGAACGAGCTAAATCTCGGTCTTGATTCTTTCGTGTTCCTTGATGACAATGAGGTGGAAAGAGAATCGGTTAGAGCAAATCTTCCGCAGGTTGCCGTTGCAGATTTTCCTCGTGATGTTGCTAAGCTTCCGAATGCAGTTAGAGATATATATGAAAAGTATTTTTGGTGTGCCCGAGAGACAGAAGAGGATAAGGCAAAAACTCGCCAGTATCGTGATGAGGCAAACCGAAAAAAAGAGCTTGAGAGTGCTGCATCGCTGGATGATTACATCAGGTCGCTGAACATAAAGGTCGTTGTCAATAAAGTGCAGCAAGATCAATATGAGCGTACCGTTCAGCTGCTCAACAAAACAAATCAGTTTAACACCAATACTGTCAGAATGGACATGGCACAGTTTCTCAAATATGTTGAGGACGAAAGCAAGGGCGTATATGTTGCCAATGTGTCAGATAAATACGGAGACAGCGGCTTGGTGGCAATCATGCTTACGCATCAGGAAAACGAAACTTTGTGTGTGCAAAATTTTCTGATGAGCTGCCGAGTGATGGGACGCCAGATAGAAGACAGCATTGCATTTGCCGTAGAAAAACAGGCGGAGGCCTGTGGCATCAAGAGAATCACGAGCTCATATAAAGTGTCGGCAAAAAATAAGCCGGTTGAAAAGCTCTGGGACAGACTTGGCTTTACACTTGTTTCGGAAGAAGATGAAAAAAGATATGAACTCTTGCTACCCAACGAAAATGAGCCGCTGATAGGAGCTGAATGGAAAACATGAAGGTGCATCATGTAGGATATGCAGTCAAGAAACTCGAAAAGGCTGTCGAGGCTTTTGAAAGACTTGGCTACATCTCGGGAGACATAACTGAGGATACCAGCCGCAACATAAGAATAGTGTTCATGGAAAACGGCCACGAGCGTGTGGAGCTTGTCACACCTAACGGAGTGTCGACGCCGGTAGACGGTGTACTTAAGAACAGCGGCCCAACGCCGTATCACATATGCTATGAGGTGTCGGATATGCCGGCAGCAGTCAATGAACTGAAAGCAAACGGCTGGATGGTCATCAAAGAACCGACACCGGCCCCGGCAATTGGAGATGCACTCGTGACATTCTTATACAATCGGCATGTCGGGATGATTGAGCTGGTAGAGATAAAATGAAGATACTGTATGTCACTACCGTCGGAGCAACGATGGGTTTCTTTAAAGACCTGATCAGGCAGCTGCTCGATTTAGGACACACGGTCGATGTTGCCTGCAATGACGAGCTATGGGCTGTCCCGGACTGCTACAGAGAATGGGGATGCCACATTTACCAAATAGATTGCTCACGCTCGCCGTTAAGTATGAGCAATCTTAGAGCGATAAGGCAGATACGAACTGTCGTGCAGGACAATAAGTACGATGTTGTACATTGCCATACCCCGGTTGCGGCCATTTGTGCAAGGGCGGCCTGCCGGAAGCTTCGAAAAAAAGGGAAAGTCAAGGTCGTGTATACAGCACACGGCTTTCACTTCTTTAAGGGAGCGCCGAAGAAAAATTGGCTCATGTTTTACCCCGTTGAGTGGCTGTGTGCACACTGGACAGATGTGCTCGTCACCATCAACAGAGAGGATTATGCACTTGCAAATAGGAGAATGCACTCCTCCAAGGTCGAATATGTACCTGGTGTTGGTATCGATATAGCCAAGTTTGCCTCTACAGAGGTGGACAGAAAACTGAAACGGGCGGAGCTCGGAGTGCCGGAGAATGCATTCCTGCTGCTGTCTGTCGGTGAATTGAATGTAAACAAGAACCAAGAAATAGTCCTGCAAGCAATGGCAAAGCTGAAAAATGAAAGAATTCACTATGCTGTTGCCGGAAAAGGGGAACTCGCTGCTTACCTGATCGAAACGGCGGAGAGACTTGGACTCAAAGAGCAATTTCATTTGCTCGGGTTCCGCTCGGATGTTGCGCAGCTTTATAAAACAGCGGATGCTTTTGTGCATCCGTCGCTAAGAGAGGGGCTGCCGGTCGCTGTGATGGAGGCTATTGCGTCTCATTTGCCTGCCTTATGTTCGGACATCAGAGGAGCAAGAGACCTCGTTGATAAGAAGCTCTTATTTGCCCCTCGGAGCGTCGATTCGGTTGCTGAACTTGTTAATGAAGCCGCTACAGGTGCATATTTTGGGCAAGAAGGAAATTTTGAAAACCTCAAGCAGTTTGATATTTCAAATGTCATAGAGAAAATGACCCAAATATATAAAGAACTTCTCGATTCATAGAAGGAGTAAGAATGGATTTAGTCTTTGTGTATGAAGATAAAATTGCACAGGACACCGACGGTAATTACTACACCGGCTCGGCGTTTTCGCAGGCAGTGTTTGACAGGTATTTGCAGCATTTTGATCGCATCACGCTGCTTATGCGCAAGGCCGATGTTGCCCCTGATGATGCCGAAACGCTTGGACGCATGAATAAGCTTGACACGAGCAGGATCAATGTTGTGCTGCTGCCGAACCTCACGGCAAGCCTGAGAAGCTTTTTCAACATAAAGCTCCGCCGCCGCTTTAAGAAAATCGTTATCGAGAACATTACGCCCGACAGAGCGGTCATAATCCGAGCCCCGTCGGACAGCGGCGCCATCGCCGCAAAATACTGCCGCAGCATCGGCAAGCCGTTTCTGGTCGAGGCGGTGGGCTGCCCGTGGGACAGCCTATGGAACCACAGCCTGCGGGGAAAGGTGCTCGCACCGTTTGCATGGATGCGATTTCGCCGGACGATGAGGCACGCCGACTATGCCGTGTATGTAACGGACGAGTTCCTGCAGCGCCGCTATCCCACGCATGGCAAGGCGGCGGCGATATCCGATGTAGAGCTGCAGCCCGTGGATGACAGCGTACTGGAAAAGCGGCTTGAGAAGATTAAAAACCATTCCGGCAGTGTGAAGCTTGCCACCGCCGCTGCGGTCAATGTGTCGTACAAGGGTCAGAGATATGTCATCGAGGCGCTTGCAAAGCTCAAGGAGCGGGGCATTACGAATTTTGAGTACCACATGGCCGGAGGCGGTGACAACTCGGCACTGAAAGTGCTTGCACAGCGGCTAAATGTCGAAGAGCAAGTTGTTTTCGAGGGCAGCCTGCCGCACGAAAAGATGTTTGCGTGGCTCGATGAAATGGATGTGTATATTCAGCCGAGCCTACAGGAAGGACTGCCGAGGTCGGTTTTGGAGGCAATGAGCAGAGGCTTGCCGGCCTTGGGCTCAAGGACGGGCGGAGTGCCCGAGCTGCTCGGCGACAGGTACATATTTGCAAGAAAAAGCGTGAATGACATCACTGAGCTTTTAACAGAGGTGAGCAATGACGAAATGCAGGCTATGGCAAGGAAAAATTTCGAACATGCCAAGGCATTTCAGAAGGATATACTCGAAGCAAAACGCTATGAATTCTATGCGGATTTTGCAGCAGCAGCCAAGGAGAATAATGCATGAATGAACCGATAAGAGTGCTGCATGTGTTTGCGGCTCTCGATTCCGGCGGCGTGGCGAATTTCGTCATGAATACCTACCGCTGCATTGATCGGAACAAAATACAGTATGATTTTGCGCTGACATCCGGCGAGAAAAGCTTCATGGATGATGAGGCAGTGTCGTTCGGAGCAAGGCTGTTTTACTTTGTCGACGGAAAGAGCATTGAGGAAAACCTAAGGGCGGTTTTGATAAACGAAGGACCGTTCGAGGCCGTTCACAGTCATGTGTTTTTCTATTCAGGGCTTGTGCTCCGTGAAGCTAGAAAGTGCGGAGTGCCTGTCAGAATAGCCCATGCGCATAACGCTCACACGGGTGAGAGCAGCTCAATCACCCGCAAGGCATATGAGGCAACCATGCGTTACCTCATAAACGCTAATGCAACGGTGATGCTGGGGTGCTCGGAGAAGGCTTGCCGCTATGTTTTCGGGAATTCCAGTATGGGCGACAGCCGCACAGCCGTGCTGCCGGACGGTATAGACTGCGACAGGTTTGCTTTTGACGAAGAAACAAGAAAAAAGGTCCGCAGCGAATACGGACTTGAAGATAGGTTCGTGGTCGGCCATGTGGGGCACCTTAACCCTGCAAAAAATCATGAGAAGATAATATCTGTTTTCGCCGAGTTTGCAAAGCAAAGAGACGATGCTGCGCTGATGCTTGTCGGCGATGGTGAGCTGGAAAGCAAAGTTCGGACGAAAGTCTCGGAGCTCTTCCTTGATGACAAGGTCGTCTTTGCAGGTGCTCATACTGATGTCGAGCGGATGTATCAGGCAATGGATGTTTTCATTTTCCCATCGAGGTACGAGGGCTTCGGCATGGCAATGATCGAGGCGCAGGCAAGCGGGCTTGCGTGCGTTGCATCAGATGTTGTGCCCGAGGACACCAACGCAGACGGCAGGGCGGTATATCTGCCTTTGAGCGAGCCCGATGAAGTGTGGGCAGCCGCACTGCTCGCTGCACCGGAGCGCTCAACAGGCAGCGCTAACAAAGTACGGCAAGCCTTCGGCATAGAGGCGACAGTCGACAAACTGGGAAAAATCTATTTAAGGAACTAACATGGGCAAAGCCAGACTTAAAAGTGAATATAGACATGAAAAGTTGTCTTTTAGCTGTACTATTGTTGCAGCGGTATTCTTTGTCGTGCTTTTTCATGCGCCGGTTATGTTCACTCCGGATATAGTGACACAAATTTTTAGACCAACAATAGTTTTCTTCCTGATTATAACTATGACGCAGCGAGGTAAAATTGATTATTCGGCTAGAGCATTTGCACTTCTTGCTGCGCTGTACTGCTCGTTTGTCTTGCTGCTAAACAGTATTAGCGTGGATGAAATAACATCTGCATTCTCAGCAACACTGTATTTTCTAATGTTTTACGCTGTCGCCGGCACACCTTGGACAAAAAGAGAGGTCAGATTTATTATTATGGCTTGTTTTGCCGGTGCGTTCGCCTGCGCAGTTGTACTTTTCCTAAGCAATGACCCGACAGATTTGAATGTTGGGGTTGGTGGAGAAATGCAGATGTTGGGGATGCATGTCAACCGAAATCTGAATGCATATGCGTTCGCAACGGGGACTATTATCGGCGTAGTATACCTGCTATACGGGAAAAATAAGCTTTGGGTCGGTTTGCTGACTGCGGTGATTGCCTACGGTTTACTTTACAGCCAATGCAGAGGCGCTTTCTTTTGCGCAGTTCTTGGTGTTAGTATTTTAGTAATTGGCAGACTTCTCAAAATTAGAAAAAGAAGTGAAGTAAAATTCTTGGCGTATTCGGTTTTGTTTATATTATTCTGTATTGCGGCCTATTATATTTTGAAAAATAGCGAATTAAACCGACTTATAGACGGCGAATCAAAATCTGGCCGTGACGATGGCATCAAGTATGCGTGGCAATTGTTCCAAAACAGCGATGTTTTTTCAAAAATCTTTGGACATGGTTTTAGCTACGAGGCTGCAAACACCGAGGGAATTGGTGTGCATGTTGTGTATATGACTTATTTGTTATCAACAGGAATAATCGGGTGCTCCTTAGTAGTATTGATGTTCGTTTTGGTGGGGCTTAGAGTGAAAGGCTCAATCCCATATGCATTTTTTTTCTGCGCTTTTTTACGTACATTTTTTGAAGGACTGGATTACTACATATACATTCCTCTAATATTGTCGGCGATTATTTATAACTACTCAATTAATGCGGGGAGAGAAGCATATGAGTTATTTACCGAAAAGCGCATCTAAATCAGAGCAAAACCTGCTTATTACGGTAATCGTTTTTGCTTGCATGTTGTTTTGCTGTGCGTACACGAGTCCGATATATCCTTATTACAACAACAGCGATTCAGCTATTTTTATGTTGATAGGCAAGGGTATTACAGAAGGAAAGCTGTGCTATGTGGATTTGTTTGACCACAAGGGACCAATTCTCTTTTTTATTGAGGCTCTCGGTTGGAAAATCGGAGGAAGAACGGGAATTTGGCTGATTGAATGCATAGCTGTGACAGCGTCGGCCTTTGCTATTGTTGGTATCTGCAAAGAATTAAAATCAAAATTCACAGTCCCATTAATAGCATCAGCAGCGGTACTATTTTTCACATTTAGCCACGGCAACTTAAGTGAGAATTATAGCTTGCCGTTTATTTACATTAGCTTATACTTCGCAGTTAGATATTATATGTCAAAGGCTGAAAGACATAGTCCGTGGTATGGACTGTTTTATGGAGTGGCTTTCGGAATTATAGCGCTCATTAGGATAAATAATGCGCTAATTATTTGCTCATTGGTACTGTGCATTGCAGTAGACTTAGCAGTAAAGAAGCAATATAAAAATCTGCTTGCCAATATTATTGCGGGCGTTGCAGGTATCGCAATTGTTGCAGTACCGATTTGCGTCTATTTTTATGTTCATGGCGCTTTATATGATATGTTGTATGCAACATTTTTGTATAATCTTCTTTACGCAGAGAGCAGTAGCCATGCTGCAATATTGAGCAACAGATTTCCAATGTTTGTTGTACTTTATGCTCCGTTACTGTTTTCAATCGTTGTGTTCGTTTTGCGACAAAAACAGATGTCGAAGTCTATGTTTATAGCATTGATGGTAACGTCAGGACTAACACTCATGATGCTTATATATGCAAATATTTATGAGCATTACTTCACATTGGCAATTCCTGTTTTTTCGGTTGCGGTTGCACTAGCTGCTAAAGACATGAACTTGAAGACGATATTTAAGTCAGTTAGAGAAAAAAATGGATTATTAGTTGTGCTTGTAGTCATTGTTGCGGTATATTGCATTTTGAGTGCGTACAGAGCGGCGACACCAATGTACAAGGGGTATTTGACGAATATATCATATGACAGATATCATCAAATGAATGAAAGCGCAGACATTATTCCGCAAGAAGAACGAAACTCCGTTATAGGATTTGAGATTCCACCGGAATGGTACATGGATTGCGGTATACTGCCCTGTTATAGGTACTATATTCTCCAGCACTGGTGGACGACCCCATATCTGGACGTTTATGGTGAGTTTCTAGACTATATTGAAACAGAGCATCCGACATGGATAATAACCAGAAAGAAAATAGACGACGAGGGATTAACACAAATAATCACTAAGGACTATAATAAAGTGGAAGAGAACGACTATGCGCGTTTCTATCGATATACGGGAGAGTAGATATGAAAAAGTTGATTTCGCTTATTATCCCTTGTTACGACGAAGAAGCCGGACTGAATATTTTGTATAGAGCATTGCAAGATGTGTCAGAACAACTTCCCAACTATGATTTTGAATTTTTATTTATAAACGATGGCTCAAAAGACAGAACGCTCGATTTGATAGAAGGTTATGCCAATAACGACAGTAGGGTGCGGTATATCTCGTTTTCGAGGAATTTTGGTAAGGAAGCGGCTATGTATGCAGGCTTCTGTAATGCAAAAGGCGACTATACTACCGTTATGGATTCGGATATGCAAGATCCGCCTTCGTTGCTTCCTCAAATGGTTAAGATACTCGAGCAAGGTGAATATGACAGCGTTGCAACTCGCAGAGTGACGAGGGAAGGCGAGCCGCTGATTAGATCGTTTTTTGCTCGACAGTTTTATAAGATGATAAACAAAATTTCGGATGCGGATGTAGTTGACGGCGCTCGTGATTTCAGATTGATGCGTCGTGAAATGGTTGACACCATAGTTGCCATGGGAGAATCAAATAGATTTTCAAAAGGCATCTTTGGGTGGATTGGATTTAAAACCTTCTGGCTTCCGTATGAGAATGTTGAGAGAGTTGCGGGTGAAACAAAGTGGAGCTTTTGGAAGCTATTTAAATATGCTATAGATGGCGTGGTCAATTTCTCGCAGGTACCCCTAATGATATCTGCATGGGTAGGTTTCTTTTTTGTACTTGTTTCCATCCTAGCAATTGTTTTTGTGTTCGTTCGCAAGCTGATTTACGGAGGTTCGGTTGAAGGCTGGGCATCGCTTGTATGTATTATACTATTTGTTGGCGGTGTTCAACTGTTCTGCATCGGAGTTATGGGCAGCTATCTTGCAAAGACTTATCAAGAAGTTAAGCATCGTCCGCACTATATTGTAGGTAAAACGAATATAGAAAATGTAGTCAAAAAGTGAGCCTGAAAATGAATATTTTATACATAGCGTTTGACAACCCGGCGGTGGAGACTATACTCGGCGGGATGCGGGATGAGACACTTTCGGGGCTTCCGGCGTTTTACTACCCACTCAAGATGCTGCTGGAGCAGGGTCACACCGTGGACATGCTGCTCTGGTCGTCGCTCGACCACAGCGTTGTCGAAAGCAAATATTTCAAAAAGGAAAATCTAATACAGATCAAGCCAAAGCACGACGGCATCCTTGGTATGCTTGAGCTGCCGCTGCGGCTTTCCCGTGAAACACGCAAGCTTCTCAAAGCAAGGCACTATGACTTCGTTTACGGCATGGCGGAGGGCTCGCACATGGCGGTGCGCACCGCTGCAAAAATGGGTGTGCCATGTGCACTGCGCCAGTTCGGCACGCAGGAGATGGCGAATGTACTTGAAACGAAGCCCAAGGGCATATGCCGCTGGCTCAAAGCGCTCAAGGACTATACATATATCACGCTTTCGATGATCAGCCACAAGAGCTTTATCTTGGCCACAAATGACGGCAGCAGAGCAGATGAGCTCTATGACATTCTCGGCATAAAGAAAAAGAAGTTTGACTTTTACTTCTGGCGCTCGGCGGTGATGATACCCAAGGAGCAGCCGGAGGTCAATATTGAGGCTCATGGTAATTACCCCGAGGAATATGACCCACTGTGCCTTTCGATGGTCGGCAGAATAGCCGATGTAAAGCGCCAAGACAGAGCGGCCAAAATACTCGGCGAGGTGCATAAGTTAGGTGTGAAAATGCACCTGTACTTCATCGGTTATGTGAGCAGCAATGAAATGCTCACTGCGACAAATAAGGTCATCGATGAGTACGGCATTTCGGACTATGTCCACTTCGTCGGCGGTCAGCCGCAAGCGGTTTGCCGCGAGTATGCGAGAAATTCCCTTGCAACGCTGTTGGTCAGCGAGTGGAACAGGGTAAATATTTTTTATGAGGTCATGGGCGAGGGCAGTGTTGTTGTTACGAATAACAATCACTCGATAGACGAGTTTATTGACAACGACGAAAACTGTATTGTCTACGATACCGAGGCCGAAGCGGCCGAACGGCTCATTGCGCTGATGAATGACAAGCCGAAGATAGAAAAGCTCCGCCGCAATGCCTACAAGACGGCAACGGAGAAGTTCTTGACGATTGAAAGACGCTTCGGAATGGAAGCCCAGCTTGTGATAGATACCGCTGCGGGCAAGGATACATCAAACTATAAGACAGTTATATAAGAAGGATAGGATATGAAGATAGCAGTAGCCGGAGTTGGATATGTTGGGCTGGCACAGGCGGTCTTGCTTGCGCAGCATAATGAGGTGACGGCGGTCACGACCACCCCTGCCAAAGCGGAAAAGATAAACAGCGGAGCCGCTCCGATAGCGGATAAGGAGATATCGGATTTCCTCGCCAACCGAAGCCTCAAGCTCAAGGCCACGACCGACAGCGAGACGGCGTACCGAAATGCGGAGCTTATAATCATCGCCACCCCAACGGATTATGACCCCGAGCGCAACTTGTTCAACACCTCAACGGTAGAGGCGGTGCTCAAGCTTATTGCGCATGTCAACCCGGACGCACTTGTGGTCATCAAATCCACCGTGCCCGTCGGCTACACCGAGAGCATTGTCGGAAAATTCGGCTGTGATCGGATGCTGTTTTCACCCGAGTTTCTGCGTGAGGGAAAGGCGCTGTACGACAATCTCCACCCGAGCCGCATAGTCGTTGGCTTGCCGAGCGCAAGTAAGGCGACGCAGCAGGACGCAGAGCTTTTTGCGCAGCTGCTGACGAGCGGAGCGGAGGATGGAAACATCCCCACGCTGTTCACGAACTCAACGGAGGCAGAGGCGATAAAGCTTTTTGCGAATACATACCTTGCCGTTCGCGTCAGCTACTTCAACGAGCTCGACACCTACTGCGAGCTCAATGGGCTCGACACCAAGCAGATAATCGACGGCGTATGCCTCGACCCTCGCATCGGCTCGCACTACAATAACCCTTCATTCGGCTACGGCGGCTACTGCCTGCCCAAGGACACAAAGCAGCTCGTCGCCAATTTCGGCAGCATTCCGAATAAGATAATCAGTGCGTCCGTTGCCGCAAACGACGAGCGCAAGGATCACATCGCACGAATGATACTGGAAAAAGCCGATGGCGGTGTTATCGGAATTTATCGCCTGACCATGAAGGCCGGCTCGGATAATTTCCGTGAAAGCAGCATCAGAGGCGTAATAGCAAGGCTCAAGGCCGCCGGAGCACGGGTTGTCATCTTTGAGCCGACGATCAATGCGGATAGCTTTGAGGGCACCCATGTGATAGCTGATCTTGATAGGTTCAAAGAAATGTCGTCAGTCATAGTTGCCAACCGCATGGAAAGCAGCCTGCGAGACACCGCCGACAAGGTGTATACACGAGACCTGTACCGCAGAGATTAAAGCCCTATCGGAGATATAGATGGAAAACGATTTTCGGAAAACAAAATCAAATGCACTGACCGGACTGATGTGGTCGTTTTTGGAGAAATTCGGTGCACAGTGCGTAACGCTTGTCGTTTCGATCGTTTTAGCAAGACTTCTCGAGCCGGATGTGTTCGGCATGATAGGCATCGTGACGGTGTTTATGGCGGTGCTCAATGTCTTTGTGGACAGCGGATTGGGCAATGCGCTTATTCAGAAGAAGGATGCGGATGCGGTCGACTTTTCGTCGGTGTTCTTTTTCAACATCCTCATGTGCACCGCATTGTATCTGCTTCTTTTCCTGACAGCTCCGCTTATTGCAAAGTTTTTCAAACTCCCAGAGCTTTCTCCTGTCATCCGTGTGATGGGTTTGACGCTTATATTCTCGGGAATAAACAATGTCCAAAAGGCGTTCGTTGCCAGACATCTTAAGTTTAAGCGCTTTTTCTTTGCAACCTTGGGCGGCACCTTGGGCGCTGCGGTGGTGGGAATTTTCATGGCTGTAAAAGGCTATGGAGTTTGGGCACTTGTCGGCCAAAGCCTTTTTTCAAGCCTTGCAAATACGGTGATCCTGTGGATCACGGTCAAATGGCGGCCGGTATGGAAGTTTTCGGGTGAACGGTTCAAGAGGCTGTTTATCTATGGCTGGAAGCTGCTTGCGGCATCGCTAATAGATACGATCTACAACAATCTGCGTCAGCTTATAATCGGCAAAATGTACTCGACGGAGAGCTTGGCGTATTATAACCGCGGATACATGATACCGAATACATTTGTCAGCTCGGTAAACTCTGCGATCGACAGTGTACTCCTGCCGGTAATGTCCTCTGCGCAAGAAAGCGCAGAGACCGTGAAGGCCATGACACGACGCTCCGTGCGAGTGAGCTCATATGTCATGTGGCCGATAATGATGGGCATAGCCGCATGCTCGGAGGCAATCATATCCGTTTTGCTCACCGACAAGTGGCTGCCGAGTGTGCCGTTTGTAATGATATTCTGCGTCAGCTATGCATTTCAGCCGTTGGAAACGGCAAATCTGAATGCAATAAAGGCTATAGGCCGAAGCGACATTTTTCTGAAGCTGAATATTGTAAAAAAATCGATTGGCTTTGCTGTTTTGCTTGCAACTATGTGGTTCGGGCCGCTGGTCATGGCGCTGAGCAATCTTTTCTTTGCTGTCATAAACCAGATAATCAACATCTATCCTAACAAAAAGCTACTGAGCTATTCCTACCGTCAGCAGATGTCAGACTTTCTGCCGTCGATGTTTTTGGCTGCGGTGATGTTTGCAATTGTGTACAGCGTGAAACTTTTCGGCCTTGCAAACTGGCTCACGCTCCTGATACAAGTCCCAACGGGCGTGCTGGTGTACTTCATAGGCTCCAAGTTGTTTAAGTATGACAGCATGAACTATATCTTAGAATGTCTAAAAGGTGTAATCGACAAATCGAGATGACGATGATTCAAAGTCAAACTGAACTGGAAAATTGCGATTTCTGCAAGGCAATGCTGATGCTGCTTATTGTTGCTTATCATGTAATTATCCCGTGGACAGGTAATTGGACATGGATAAGTATGAAGATACCTTCTGAGGGATTGAAGTATTGCGCTTACTGGCTAAACACATTTCACATATATGCGTTCACGCTGATTTCCGGATATTTATATTCGTTTTGCCGCTTGGAAAAAGGCAAGTACCAGACCTATGGGAAACTAATACAGAACAAAGCAGAGAGACTTTTTGTACCGTATGTGTTCCTGTCGCTTCTATGGGTCGGGCCTATAGGCGCTGTCGTGCAGGGATATGATTGGACTGGTTTTGCACGAAATAACTTACTTGGCGTTCAGCCGCAGCAACTATGGTTTTTGCTGATGTTATTCGGGGTTTTCTTAGTGTTTTATCCACTCACGAACTTCTTTAGGGATAACGACATTAAAGGAGCGGCTGTTACCGTTGCACTTTATTGTATTGGCACAGTTTGCAACCGCTACATAAATGACTATTTGCAAATTTGGCAGATTTGCAGGTTCGTACTGTTTTTCTGGTTGGGGTTTAAAATAAGACAAAAGTGGAACGACAAGCTTTACAGAACATCGGCTTCATATATAATTGTCGATTTACTTCTTTTTGCAGCAACTTACCTCATGCCGACAGAAACGCTGATTTTGAACGCTATACGCTCCGGCATGTTTATGCTGACATGTGTGGCCGGCTCAATAATGGCCTTTGTTGTCTTACAAAGGATAGCGAACAAGTGCGCATGGAAAAACAGCAAGATTATTATGGTTCTTGCCAAATACAGCATGCCGGTTTATCTTATCCATCAGCAGGTATCATATTTGCTAACTATTAAGCTGAATGGTGTAATAAGCCCGTATTTGCAGACACCAATCAATTTTGTGTTTACAATATGTGCCTCGCTTGCCATATCGGCATTTTTGTATAGGTTTAGGCTGACAAGAAAAATGCTGGGAGAAAAAGCATAAAGAGCAAACTAAAAGATGAGATCTAAGCTTAAATTGACAATGAAAATTCTGCTTATATTAATCGGACTTATACTGCTTTCGGCAATCGTGTCGGCGGTGGTGTGCAGCTATAAGATAAAGGTTGCGCACTATGACGAAGCAGTCGTGGGGATTGGCTCCGAGTGCCGGGTCGTGCTCCTATCCGATCTGCACAGCAGGCAGTATGGCGAGGGCAATTCCAGACTCAAGGCGCTTATTGCCGAGCAGAAGCCAGATGCTGTATTCATGGTGGGCGACATGCTGTCGAGAAACGCCAACGAGGATGAAATATCGGAATTTGCCGAGCTTGTGTCCGACTTAAAGGAGCTTGCGCCCGTATATTACACCATCGGCAACCACGAAAACGAGTTTTCGACAGAAAAGCTGGAGCATGTCAAGTCGGCAGTGACGGCGGCAGGGGGAGTGTTTCTCAACAACGAGTACGCCGATGTGCAGCTCGGCGAAAACAAGGTACGCCTGGTCGGAATTTTGGGCGGCAACGAGCCGTGGCTTGAATATTACGGTGACAGTACAAAGCTGCCGGAAAGCAGCGAGCCCTACGAATTTCTTGCCGACCTGCGTGACTGTGACCTGCCGACGGTTTGGCTTGCACATATGCCGAACATGGTGATATTTTTCGAGCCGTATAAGGAGTACCGCATGGATCTTGTACTCAGCGGCCATGTGCACGGCGGCGTGTGGGAGATACCCGGCATCGGCGGCGTGATATCTCCGTCGGAGGGACTGCTCCCGTATTACGACAAGGGAGAATACAGCTTTGGCAGAACAAAATTCATACTTTCAGGCGGCCTGTCGGGCTACGGCTGGATACCGAGAATTTTCAATTTGCCCGAAATATGCGTGATAAACCTTTCGCCTAACTAAATAAACTATGTCTGTAAACAACGAACTTCTAAACTGCATATCGGCGTTCCTCAGAAATGAGACGGTGCAGGTCACGCTGGATGAAGGCGGGTGGGCGGAGCTTATCCGCAAGGCCGAGGAGCAGAAGCTGCTGCCGATGATTTTCGAGGCTGCGGGTGCAAGTATGCCCGAGAGTCTGCGCACTGTGATTAGGTCGAGGACGAAGCTGCTGGTGGCACGGCAGATGCAGTGCACACAGGCGTTTTTGAGTCTGTACAAGAGCCTGTCCGATGCCGGCATACGGCCGCTTGTCATCAAGGGCATAGTCTGCCGCAGCGTGTGGTCAAGGCCGGAGCACCGCAGCTCTGCCGACGAGGACCTGTATATCCCGCAGAGCGACTACCCGGCTTTCCACGAAAAAATGCTTGAGCTGGGGTTTGAGGCAAAGTCGCCGGACTACAAAAACGCCCACGAGGAGCGGTACATCCGCAGCGGCCTGCTCATAGAGGGGCACTGGGAGCTGTTCCCGCTGGACAATGACAAGCTCAACACGCTGAATGTTTACACCGATGAAATGTGGAGCAGGGCACAGATGCAGCTAATCGAGGGTATGGGGATGACTGTGCTCGATGCGACCGACCACATGACCTTCCTGCTGCTGCACGCATACAAGCACTTTATCAATTCCGGCGTGGGCATACGACAGCTTTGCGACATTGCGCAGTGGTCGAAGCACTATGCGCTCGATTGGCGGCGCATATATGATGTGATGTGCAGCGTGCACGGCGAGTGCTTCGCCGCAGCGGTTTTCGACGCAGGGGAGCGGTATTTCGGTATGGAATATCCCCCGTTTTTTGAGCGATCCGACTGCACGGCGCTTATAAATGACGCACTTGACGGCGGGATATACGGCGCCTCCGACATGAGCCGCAAGCACAGCGGTTCAATGACGCTCGAAGCGGTCGACGCATCGGAAAAGGGTAAAACGGGCAGACCGCTTCTACGCACGCTTTTCCCGAACCGATCTGTCATGGAGGCGAGCTACCCGTGGGTGAAAAAGAGCGCAGCGCTCCTTCCGGCGGCGTGGACGGCGAGAATAGCAAAATACGCTGTGAGCCGTGGTACGGACAGTTCCGCAGCGGAGAGCGTTAGGATAGGAAACGAGCGCATAGAGTTGATGAAATACTATAAAATAATCTAAAACCCGGCCGTTTGGCCGGGTTTAAAACATATCGATAAATTTCTTTTTAGCCTCGGAGGGGCTGCCGGTGTCCATCCAGCATAGGTCGAGCTGGCGAGAGGGGAGGGGCTGATCGAGCTTAAGCTCAAACAGCTCATCGTCGATGGCTGCAAACTCACGGGTGACACAGGAGATGCCGAGATTTATCCTTGCAAAATCGACCAGCAGGTCGTGGCAGCCAAGATCGATCTCGGGATTGAGCGCAATGCCGGAGCGCATGAACTCCTCATCGATCGCACGGCGGGTATTCGACAGCTTTTCAAGCATGATAAGCGGGTACGAGCACAGCTCATGCCGTGTGACTGTGCGCCCCCTCAGCTCGGGAAACGCAGAGCCTGCAATGAACACATCGTGCAGGTCAAGACACTTTTTAACCGAGAACTTGCTGTCAGACACCGGTGAGTTTACAAATGCAACATCCAACTTTCCGGCGGCAAGCAGCGAAAACGCCTCGGTGCTCGTGCGATTTACTACCTGGAGCCGCACATCGGGGTACAGCTCGTTCCAGCGCTTGAGGTAGGGCAGCAGAAAATGCCGTGCAACGGTGTCAGCTGCGCCGACACGCAAAAAGCCTTCACGCAGGAGCTTGAAGCGTTCAATGCGCTCCTCGGCCTCACATATCGTGCCGATGGCAGGTGCTATCATCGCATATAGCTGCTCGGCTTCGACCGAGGGCGTCGCCACACGCTTGCCACGCAGAAACAGCTGTACGCCGAGCATGACTTCAAGCTGCTTTATCGATTGACTGACGGCGCTTTGCGTAACGAAAAGCTGCCGAGCCGCCTCGGAAAACGAGCGATTTTCATACACCGCCGCAAAAACACGGTACAGGTCGAGGGAGAAGTTATCTTTCATTTCATCACCTATTAGAGATACTAATCCAAACATAAAAATAATTAACTTGGCTTATGAAACTGATTGTATTATAATATTGAAGCAAAAGCAAGTTTTCTCTTTAAACAGTACCAACTAAAATAATCAGCCGACAGGCGGAACGGAGAACAGCAATGGAAAGAACGATCGGAACAGTTGTACGCGGTGTCAGAGCACCCATCATCCGTGAGGGCGACGATCTTGCAAAGATCGTGGCAGAGAGCGTTTTGAACTGCATCGAGGCAGAAAATATCACTATCGGCCAGAAAGATATCATCGGTATCACCGAGTCTATACTCGCAAGGGCGCAGGGCAACTACGCATCCGTGAATGATATTGCAGCCGATGTAAAGGCAAAGTACCCCGGCGGCCATGTCGGCGTTATCTTCCCCATCCTCAGCAGAAACAGATTTGCAATCTGCCTGCGTGGTATCGCACTCGGCTGCAAGAAGATAACAATTATGCTCAGCTACCCCTCCGACGAGGTCGGCAATCACCTGTTTGATGTAGACATGCTCGACGAAAAGGGCGTTGACCCCTACGCCGATGTCCTCAGCGAGGAAAAGTATCGTGAGCTGTTCGGCTATGTAAAGCATCCGTTCACCGGCATGGACTATGTCGCATATTACAAGGAGCTTGTGCTCAGCTGCGGCTGCGAGTGCGATATCATTTTCGCAAACAAGCCCACGGCCATCCTTGACTACACCAAGGATGTGCTGTGCTGCGATATCCACACCAGAGCCCGCACAAAGCGCTTGCTCAAGAAGCACGGTGCCGAGACCGTCTACGGCCTTGACGACATCCTCACCGCACCCGTAAACGGCAGCGGCTACAACGATTTCTGCGGTCTGTTGGGTTCCAATAAGGCTACCGAGGACACCATTAAGCTGTTCCCTGTCAACTGCCAGGAATTCGTTGAGCGTGTGCAGAAGCTCATGCTTGAAAAGACCGGTAAGACCGTCGAGGTGCTCGTCTACGGCGACGGCGCATTCAAGGATCCTGTAGGCAAGATCTGGGAGCTGGCTGACCCTGTCGTCTCCCCGGGTTACACCGCAGGTCTCACCGGTACTCCCAACGAGCTCAAGCTCAAGTACCTTGCCGACAATGATTTTGCAGATCTCTCCGGCGATGAGCTCAAGGCAGCTATCTCCGAGAAGATCAAGGAAAAGGACGGCGACCTCAAGGGTCAGATGGCATCCGAGGGCACGACCCCGAGACGGCTCACCGACCTCATCGGCTCGCTGTGCGACCTGACCTCCGGCAGCGGCGACAAGGGTACCCCGATCATCTACATTCAGGGTTACTTCGACAACTACACCAAGTAATTTGACCTTAATGCAGACCGACACTTTTTGTGTCGGTCTGTTTTTATAATTTTACGAAAAATTGCAGATAATAGTCACATGAAAAGCGAAGATCTAATCATAAGAATGTGCGCACCGACGCTGGCGGGACTCAAGACCGGCAGTATGTTCTCGGCAAGCTACCGCTCCGAGGCGAAGGTCAAGGCCGAGCTGCGGCGACTCAACGGACTATTTAAGCCCAAGGGTCTCGTCATCATGCCGCTGCGGTTCTCGGGGAAAACGGTTCTGATATATGTAGGGCGGATGCAAGCGCTTGAGCGTGACCTGAATGAGCCGAGAGCGGCCGCAATGCTCAAGAAGCTTAACTACCCATGCGGCAGCACGGAGCATTGCCTGCTGCATTTAATGCGCCGTATGCGCACCCCGCAGGGCTTCCCACATGAGGTGGGGCTGTTTCTCGGCTACCCGCCGGAGGATGTGCTCGGATTTGTGCGCAACAGGGCGAGAAATTACAAGGCCGTGGGACTGTGGAAAGTCTACGGCGACACGCAGAGGGCGCTGAGCCGATTTGAAGCGTGCAGAAAATGCACCGAGGAAAGCTATGCCCGCTTTAAAAGCGGTGTGAGCATTGAACAGCTTATCATGTGAAAGGACGGAACAAAAAATGAGCAAGGTCGCAGTCGTATACTGGAGCGGAACGGGTAACACCGAGGCAATGGCGAACGCCGTAAAGAGCGGAGCACAGGCCACAGGGGCGCAGGTCGGGTTTTTCAAGGCAGACGAGTTTCACACCGACATGGTCGATAGCTTTGACGCTATCGCATTCGGCTGCCCCGCAATGGGCACAGAGGAGCTGGAGGAAACGGAGTTTGAACCGATGTTCCGAAGCTTGGGGGGCAAGCTTGCGGGCAAAAAAATCGGGCTTTTCGGCTCATACGGCTGGGGCGGCGGTGATTGGATGGGCAAGTGGCTCAATAACTGCCGTGGGCTGAGTGCAAAGCTCGTCTCGGGCGGAGTTGCCTGCTGCGGCGAGCCGGACGGCGATGCGCTGACCGAGTGCGTAAACCTCGGCAGAGCATTGGCGCAATAAACCGAAAATCGACTTCTCCGCTTGACGGAACACCTCGATTGCACTATAATCTTGGTATCAACTCAAAGGAGAAGCGTCATGAGAGAATGCGAGAATTGCCATAACCTTATACCTGAGGGGATGAAGATATGCCCCCATTGCAGCGGGCTTCCGCCCACGCTTTTCCCGCACTTTTTCGTGTATCTTGCGCTGACATGCGTTGCGATAGGCGCAGCGGTGTACTTCCGCCCGTTCCTTGACGGACCTGCGTCCGGCCAAGTAGTCAACGGTGTTCTGTGGGCAGCGTTCACGATATTCGTGTTCTTTGCGATAATCTTCACCTGCGTGTGCGTCATCGTCGCAAGGGACTATTCGCACCGGCGCTTTAAGGGCAAGCTCACCAAGGCCGAGCGAATCCGCTTTATCAACATGAAGCAGCACATCGAGTCCGGCCGCCACTTCTACGATAAGGGCGAGTACTGCACCGTATGCGGTCATAAGAAGACCGGCAGAGCCCCGGCTAAAAAGTAATAAAGACAACAAAAGACCACGGCTTGCGCCGTGGCCTTTTGCTTTGAGAAAAGAATAGAGAGGATGTATAAGGAGAAGAGAAATAGCTTATTTAACCAAACTGGGGATGGCTTGACAGACCTGAGTCGTTAACACCATTCGAATCTGTGTTTGGTTTGGATTCGTCGAAGGTCACCTTGAGCGTTGTGTAATCGCCCTTGCGGTAGACCGTAATGTCTGCGGTCTCGCCGGCCTTGAACGAACGGATGGCAGAGTCGAGGTCGTTGAAGTCCTTGACCTCGTTTGCGCCTAATTTGGTGATTATATCGCCGGCCGAAAGGCCGCATTTTTCTGCGCAGCTGTCCTTTTCAACGCTGAACACATATGCGCCCTCGGGCATTTTGTAGTAGTTGGCATAAACCGAATTGTATCTGCTGTCGATGTTCGCACCGAGATATGCCTTGCCGGTAACATAGCCGTTGGTGATTAGGTCGTTTGCGATATCGATAGCGTCGTTGATGGGGATAGCGAAGCTCAGACCTTCAACGCCGGTAGAGCTGTACTTTGCGGTGACTATGCCGATGACCTTGCCCTCGGCATTATACAGAGGGCCGCCGGAGTTGCCGGAGTTGACGGCAGCGTCGAACTGGAACATATTGATTGCGCTGGCGTTCTCGTTTGTGGTGATCTTACGGTCAAGCGCACTGACATGACCGGTGGTCATGGTGAATGCGAGCTCACCGAGGGGATTGCCGATGGCGTAGACCTCTTCGCCGACCTGAATGCTTTCACTGTCGCCCACTTCAACGGGGGTGAGGCCGGTGGCATCGATCTTCAAAACCGCAACATCGTTTTCTTCCTCAACGCCGACGATGGTGGCGTCATAGGTCTTGCCGTCGTAGAACATGACCGAGACCTTGTAGTTGCGCTGATATGCAGCCTCGATGACATGGTAGTTTGTAACTATATATCCGTCGGTGGTAACGACAAAGCCTGAGCCGGAAACTGCGCTGGAGCTCGTCTGACCGAACCAGTTGGTGGTCGTGACCTCGGTGGTGATACCGACTGCCTGTTTGCAGCCGAGCGCGTAGATATCGGTCGAACTGCCGGTATTTGAACTGATAGACGAGCCGCTGGTGCCGGCGGAGATGGGCTTGCTCGTTGCTTCGGGGGTTGAGTTGTTATTGTCGAGGACTTTCCACGACACAACGCCGCCGACTGCACCGCCGATGAGCGCACACGCAAGGCAGGCACACGCAAGCTTAACAAAGCGCTTTTTTGATTTCGGAGCGGCTTTCTTGTCCTTCGGTTTTTCATCCTTGGGCTTCTTCTCCGAGGGAACATAGTACTTTGGAACCTCCGTGTCCTCTCCGCAGGGAACGAACTCGGCATCCTCATACAGATTCTGCTCGGGTCTTACGAAGTGGTACTCGCCGTCATCGGAGACGGACGGTGCCGAAGCGTTGCTCTCGGTTTCCTGAGCACTCTCGGTCTCAGAGCTGGGATTTTCAGCCTCCGAGATGTTTTTGCCGCTGTTAATTTCATCTTTACGGTCTTCCATGATTGCCTTCGCCTCTCATATTTGAGTGTCTATATAATAACCTGATAATATGACAAAGGCATGAACAAAAAAGGAATTAATTATAAATAGTAATAGCCGCCATATGGGCGACTATTACTATTTTTTTAACTCATCCGTCTATATTGTGAAGATCTATGTTGAGATTTGCCTTGACCCATGCTATACACTCGGTGCAGTCGGCATCGATGTCTACGACCAGACTGTCGTCGTAGGTCTCGTCACTGGTCGCCGCCTCGGGAGCGGTGACAAGCTCAATGTAGACATACGAATCGGGGGTATCGGTGCCTGCCGTGCTGCTCATTTCGGGGATGTGCGGTTTCTTCGCACCGTTTTCGATATCCTTCATCAGCGCATTCTCGTAGAAATCGACCGCCTGCTCGGGGGTGAGCGATATCGAGTTCAGCTCGCCGGAGCCGGAGGGGTACTGAAACGATGCGTCGTACACATTCTGTACCGTGACAGGTATCTTGGGTGTGAAGCAGGACTTTACGATGTTCACCGAGCCCAGCGCAGCGTAATACGCCTTGTAGTTATCATCAATAAGCAGGGTATACCCGCGGCAAATGACACGACCGTCCTTGAGCTTGTATCTAAGGCTCACGTAGCCGACGCTTTCGTAGCCGGTGTCGTCAAGACCCTCGTACTTGTCCCGGTCGTCGATTATGGCCTTGTTGACATCGAGTATGGCCTCGATATCCGAGCGCTCGGTCACATCATAGCCGCCGGCCTCTCTGTTGCAGACTATCATTTCGATATCGTCGATATCCGGCAGCCGCGAGGAAAGGTCGAACAGGTCTGTCACGCAGACGAAGGCAAACACGATGCACAGGATAACGGTGATGACAAAGCCCTTCCAATTACCCTTGAAGACATGGAAGCTCTTTTTAAGCAGCATTTCGGACGCAAAGTAGCCGATGAATGCGCCGATAATAAGTCCGGCGGACAAAACGAGCATCGATGTCGAGAGGCTTGTGAACAGTGAGCTTATGATAACGAAGAACAAAAGACCGAAGCACAGAGCAGAGCATGCCGTGACGCAGAACTTGAATACCGGACGCAGGGACTTGACTGCGATGACATCACCGGCAGACTCCATGCGGCGCTTGCGGTACAGCAGCAGCGCTGCGGCCGTGAGCACGACGGCTGCAATGATGTAGCCGAGCAATGCAGACCAGTTCGTGAGCGTGACCGCCGTTTTCGTGGCGCTCAGACCGATGCGTGTAAACAGGTAGATAAGCGGCGACATGAACTCCAGAATGCAGTCGGGAAGCTCGTTATAGCCGAATACGAACATACCGTAGAGCATCCTGACGACATATTCCATGCCGAGAAACACAAAATTAAATATAAGGTAGAGGGCGGGCAACGCAACGATGTTTGCCGTCAGCATGGCGATAAATGCGGCGATGGAGAAGAAGATGAGAAACTCCATGGAGTTAACGGCGAACAAGATGGCGTTCATCTTGAAAATGCAGGCGCCTTCGATGCCGCTGCTGAGTGTGAACAGCCAGTTGAGTACGGCGATAAACAGGTTAGCGGCAAGCACCGGCAGCACACCGGCAAGATACGCCGAGCAGAACACCGCCTCACGGCGAACGGGAGTCGAGGCAATCATGCCGCAGCTGCGGGAGTTATATAGGAAACCGAAAACCGCCATTGCCGCAAGGATTCCCATTAAGAAACCGGAGACGACGCTTGCGTCCACGCTCGTTTTCATTGCGGCAGCGACCACTGTGACAGCCGATTCCTTGACGCCCTGAAGCCTTGCCACAAGTAAGGGGAGCGGCAGGCACATGAACCATACGGCAAAATAGGCTGTCCACAGCGGCCAGAAGCGCTTGAGCATACTTTTGAAAATACCGGCGTTAAAGAACGATATCTTTGACTTCATAGTCAGCACCTCCAAGCTCGTAAATGAATATCTCCTCAAGGGTAAGCGGCACGGCATCGATGAAAAGCGGATGTGCGCTTTGCAGCTTCTCCGTCAGATCTTCCTGCGTGCCGTGCATGATGAGCGACTGCAAACGGCCGGTATTGGACTTATGCAGAATGTCGAGCCCCTCGGGCAAGCTCTCGCCGTCGGGCAGGGCAAGCTGGATCTTAACAATGTTCTCCTGAAGCTCGTTTAGGCTGCGCTCTATCATGATCTTGCCCTTGTTCATGATGCCCACACTGTCGCACACATCCTCAAGCTCACGCAGGTTGTGCGAGGAAACGAGCACCGTTGTGCCGTTTTCGGCAACATCGGCCATGATGATGCTCCATATCTGGCGGCGCATGACGGGGTCAAGACCGTCGACAGGCTCATCAAGGATGAGTATCTCGGGGCGCAGCGACACGGCGATCCAAAACGCCGCCTGTTTCTGCATGCCCTTGCTGAGCCTGCGCATCTGGCGCTTCGGGTCAAGGCCGAACACATCGGCAAGCTTTTTAAAGCGTTCTGCGTCAAAATGCGGGTAGATGCTTCGGTAAAAATCCATCATCTCACGGATGGAAGCGTTTGCGTAGTAAAAGATATCGTCGGGGATATAAGCAATGCGGCTTTTGACCTCGGGATTTTCAAACACGGGTGCACCGTCAATTGTTATCTCGCCTGCGTCCTGACGGTAGATGCCGGTCAGGTGGCGGATAATGGTCGACTTGCCTGCACCGTTGGGCCCCACAAGGCCGTACACAGAGCCTGTCGGCACGGTCATGCTCATGTCATCAAGAGCACGGAAGCCGTCAAATTCCTTCATGACATTTCTGACTTCAATCATGGGCTTATTCTCCTTTCAGTCGCTCGATAAGCTGAGGCTTATCAACGCCGATGTAACCGAGCTCGGTAACAAGCTCGTCAAATTTACCGAGAAGCTCTTTTTTTCGGGTCTCGTCCACGCCGTCCTTTGCGCAGACGAAGCTGCCCTTACCGGGCTGTGAGCAGATATATCCCTCCGCCTCAAGCTCACGGTAGGCACGCTGAATGGTGCTGGGGTTGATGGCGAGGTCGGAGGCCATCTCACGCACCGAGGGCAGCTTGCTGCCTGTCGGCAGCAGCCCGGTCACGATTAGACGGCGCAGATTGTCCTTTATCTGCTCGTATATCGGGCGTGGATCTCGGAAGTTCACGCTGATCATGTTCACTACCTCCAAGTGTCGTTGACTGTGTGGTTTGTTCTCATACAGTTATCATACACAGCAAACGGCGGTTTGTCAACATATTTGTTTTTCGCCGAAATTCTCGTTGCAAAAATAAATATATAATGATAAAATACAATGTCAAATTATAATAGGATAGGTATATGGTTATGTGGCTTTCGGATAAATGGCAGGATTTTGAGCTCCTTGATTGCTCAAAGGGCGAAAAGTTGGAGCGCTGGGGCAGCTATTACCTCGTGCGCCCCGACCCGCAGGCAATATGGGACACGCCCCGCACCGACGGGCGCTGGAATTGCCGTGACGCACGCTATCGCCGCAGCGATACCGGCGGCGGCTCGTGGGACAAGGGCGGCCTGCCCGCAAGCTGGAAGATAAATTACGGCGAGCTGACATTCAATGTCAAGCCCATGAACTTCAAGCACACGGGACTTTTCCCCGAGCAGGCGTGCAATTGGGACTTTGCAATGGACAAGATCCGCAAGGCTAACAGACCCATAAATGTTCTGAACCTGTTTGCTTATACGGGCGCTGCCAGCGTTGCCTGCGCCAAGGCCGGTGCAAGCGTTTGTCATGTCGACGCCGCAAAGGGCATGGTGTCTTGGGCGAAGGAAAACGCTGTTTCCTCCGGACTTGCCGATGCGCCTATCCGCTGGATAGTCGATGACTGCGCAAAATTCGTTGAGCGTGAGATTCGCCGTGGCAGGAGGTATGACGCTATCATCATGGATCCCCCGTCCTACGGCAGAGGCCCGGGCGGAGAGATATGGAAGCTTGAGCAGAACCTGTGGCCGTTCGTGTCACTGTGCGCAGGCGTTTTGTCCGACGATCCGCTGTTTGTCATCATTAATTCGTATACAACGGGTCTTTCGGCATCGGTGCTTTCCTATGTCACCGAGAGTATTTTTACAAAGAAATTCGGTGGTCATTCCGACAGCCGTGAGCTGGGACTTCCCGTGACAGACAGCGGTCTTGTCCTGCCTTGCGGAGCGACCTGCCGCTGGGAGAAATAATAAATGAGTTCAGTTATAAAAATAGAAAACCTGCATTACACCTACCCGGGTGACGATGCCGAGAGCCTCAAGGGTGTGAGCTTGGAAATTGAGCGGGGCAGCTTTGTCGCCGTACTCGGGCATAACGGATCGGGCAAGTCGACGCTTGCAAAGCACCTGAATGCCATATTGCTGCCCACCGAGGGCAAGGTGCTGATCGACGGTATCGACACCGCCGATGAGAATAATTTGCTGAAAATTCGCAGCACAGTGGGGATGGTGTTCCAAAACCCCGATAATCAGATAGTCGCAAATGTCGTTGAGGACGATGTGGCCTTTGCACCGGAGAATTTAGGCGTTGAACCGGCGGAAATTCGTGAGCGGGTGGACAATGCGCTCAAGGCCGTCGATATGTATGAGTTCAGGCTCCATGCTCCGCACCTTTTGTCCGGCGGACAGAAGCAGCGTGTCGCCATAGCGGGCGTTATCGCCATGCAGCCGGAGGTCATTGTTCTCGACGAGCCGACCGCCATGCTCGACCCCAAGGGTCGCCGTGAGGTCATCGACACCGTCACGAAGCTTTGCCGTGAAAAGGGCATAACCATCGTATTGATAACGCATCATATGTCCGAGTGCATAGATGCCGACAGACTCATCGTCATGTCAAACGGCGATGTGGTCGCCGACGGAACGCCGCAGGAGGTGTTCTCGCAGGTCGAGCTCATGCACAGCGAGGGACTTGCCGTTCCGGCAACGACGGAGCTCATGTGGCAGCTCAACAAAAAAGGCTTTAATCTGCCGCTGACGGCGCTCGGCATTGCCGACTGCGCAGAACAAATCGCAAAGGAAATAGGATAACAAACCATGTCAGATATTAAGGTGAGCGGCCTGCGCCATGTTTACAGTGCGGGCACGCCCTTTGAAAAGGTCGCAATAGACGACATAAATATTGAGATACCGCACGGCCAGTTCGTGGGACTTATCGGTCACACGGGCTCGGGCAAGTCGACTTTTATCCAGCACCTGAACGCTCTGCTGAAGCCGACCTCCGGCAAGATAACCGTTGACGGCGAGGACATAAACGCCGATAAAATCTCGGCAAAGAATGTCCGCTACAAGGTCGGACTTGTGTTCCAGTACCCGGAGTATCAGCTTTTTGAGGAGACGGTGTATGCCGATATCGCCTTCGGCCCCAAGAACATGGGACTGAGCGCGACAGAGATAGACGAGCGTGTGCGTGAAGCGGCACACTTTGTCGGCGTGACGGACGAGCAGTTTGAAAAATCGCCGCTCGAGCTTTCCGGCGGTCAGAAGCGCAGGGTCGCAATTGCCGGCGTTATCGCCATGCGCCCGGGCGTTCTCATCCTCGACGAGCCGACGGCGGGACTTGATCCCGCAGGCTGCGAGCAAATTCTGCGCAACATCTGCGACTATCGCACGCAGACCGGCTCAACGGTCATCATCGTGAGCCACAGCATGGACGATGTCGCACGACTTGCCGACCGCCTTGTTGTGTTTAACCACGGCGGTATCCGCTTTGACGGCACGCCCGAGGAGGTCTTTTCTCAGCCTGAGGAGCTGCGGAGCATCGGCCTTGCCGTTCCGGCGGCAACGGAGCTTGCCATGGAACTTAAAAAGCTCGGACTGAAGCTTCCGAACTCCATCTACACCAATGAGCAGCTTGAAAAAGCTCTCGTGGCGCTTAAAAGGAGGGGTGAGTGATGCTTAAAGACATAACCTTAGGCCAGTATTTCCCCGGCGACACCGTCGCCCATCGCTTGGACCCGAGAACGAAGCTGCTTTTAGTCATCGTCTACATCGTCGGACTGTTTAACGCCGTCGGCTGGTGGAGCTACGCATTTGTCGTTGTCATCACTGGGCTGTGCATGGCGGTGTCGAAAATTCGCCCCGCTGCAGCGTTCAAGGGCCTAAAGCCCGTTATATTCATCATCATCCTGACGGCGCTTCTGAATATTTTCTACACCAAGGGCACGCCTATAATCGAGGGCTGGATAATCACTTGGGAGGGCATTGAAAAGGCGGTCATGATGTCGGTGAGGATAATCCTCCTCATCGTCGGCACCTTCCTTCTGACCTACACCACGAGCCCCATCGCACTCACCGACGGCCTTGAGATACTGCTCAATCCCTTGAAGAAAATCAAAGTGCCCGTGCACGAGATGAGCATGATGATGAGCATGGCGCTGCGCTTTATCCCGACACTCATCGAGGAGACGGACAAGATAATGTCCGCCCAGAAGGCAAGAGGCGCAGACTTTGAGACCGGCAATCTCATGCAAAGGGCAAAGGCGCTGCTGCCGATACTCGTGCCGCTGTTTGTCTCGTCCTTCCGCAGGGCAGACGAGCTCGCCGTTGCCATGGAAAGCCGCTGCTACCACGGCGGCAAGGGCAGAACGAGGATGAAAACGCTCAGGATGCAGGGCATCGACTTTTTGGCACTGTTCCTCGGCGCTGCGTTCCTGGCGGCCATATTCGTATTGAAGAAATTCGGACTGTAAGCTATGAGAAATATCGCCCTGAAAATCAGATATGACGGCAGCAGATACCACGGCTGGCAGGTGCAGAAAACAGAGATCTCCGTGTGCCAAACGGTGCAGGAGGCGCTGAGTAAAATTTGCGGACATGCGGTCAAGGTTACCGGCTGCGGACGCACGGACGCCGGTGTGCATGCGCTAAACTACTGTGCAAACTTCCGCACCGACTGCCGCATCCCCATCGACCGCTTTGCACTGGCGGCAAACTCCCGCCTGCCGGACGATATTGCGGTGCTCGATGCCGTCGAGGTTCCGGACGAGTTTAACGCCATTTCCTCCTGCATAAAAAAGGAGTACATCTATAAAATCTATAACAGCAATATCCGAGATCCGTTCTTGGAAAAGCGAGCCTGCTTTTACCCGTCGAGCCTTGATATCGAGCTGATGAAGCGGGCGGCAACGGCCTTTGAGGGCACACATGATTTTGCGGCCGTGCGCTCGCTCGGCACGGAGACAAAAACCACCGTGCGCACCGTCTATTGGTGCAGGGCGGAAAAGGAGGGCGACCTCATAACGGTGTCTGTTTGCGCCGACGGATTTTTGTACAACATGTGCCGTGCCATGGTCGGCACGATGGTCTACGCATCCTACGGCAAGATATTGCCAGAGGATATCCCGCATCTGCTTGAGATCGGCGACCGCAGACTCACGGGGCCTACCATGCCGCCGCAGGGACTGTACCTGAACCGTGTTTGGTATGACGGCCCTGCCGGACAAATGATGATAAAGGACTAACGATGAAGAAACTGACTATTGCCGCCGTGCTGGCGCTGAGCATTGCCCTGACCGGCTGCACGGCCGAAAAGCCGATCGAAAGCTTTTATATCGGAACGGGAGCGCACCAGTGCTACGCCGCCGTCGGCGACAGCCTCATGACAGCCACCACCACGAGCGTCAGAGTATTTGACGCAAAGGGCGAAGCGGTGCTCGATAAGTCCTGCAACTTTAAATATCCCACCATGAGCGAAAACGCAGATAATGCAGTCGTGTACGATATCGGCGGCACGAAGCTTGTGTACCTTGACGGCTCTGAGCTCGATGCAAAAAACAATATTATTTCCGCCGACCTCAGCCAAAGCGGCCACTTGGCGCTGTGCACCGAGGAAGCCGGCTACAAGGGCTCCGTCACCGTGTACTCGGCGGATAAGACCGAGGTGTATAAGTGGCTCTCGGCCGATAACTGGGTCGTCAAGGCGGCGGTATCGCCGGAGGGCACACGGCTTGCGGTGCTGGTTTCCGGCGAAAACGGCAGCATCGTCAAGTTCTTTAAGCTCGACAGCACCGATGAGCAAGGCTCGTTTGCAGCCGATCAGGCGGTTTTCAACGATATCTGCTGGCTGGGCGAAAGAGTGTGCTGTATAGCTTCGGATAGGCTGTATTTCTGCTCCGATACCGGCAAAGCCGAGGGCGAATATTCCTTTGACGGCAACTTCTTGGACATGTTTGCTGTCTGCGGCGACAACATCGTTTTGGAGCTGCGAGCGCACAGCTACGGCGGGGCGGGAACACTCGTCAGCATCGACAGCTCCGCAAACCTTGTCGGCACGGCCAAGCCCGGTGCGGAGATAGAGACCTTCGACTTCTCAAACGGCAAACTCCTTTGCCTTACGCAGAATAAGCTGCTGTGCTATGATGATAGCTTGAGCCTTGGGTTTGAAGCCGAGCAGGCCGGCGCACAAACTGCGCTTCTCAGGTCAGGCGATGCCGTGCTCATATCCGGCACGGAGGTCAGAACGACCGACATAAATTAGTAAATTTAAGCAATAATCATATATGTATTTACAACCTAAAAAGGGGGTACAACCATGCAAGTAAAAATGTGTTCACGCTGCGGTAAAAATGTGGCTGTTGTGTTTATCACAAAGATGGAGGGCAACGAGACGAAGAACGAAGGGCTTTGCCTCAAGTGCGCCCGTGAACTGCATATAAAGCCCGTCGACGAGATGATGGAGAAGATGGGCATTTCCGACGAGGATCTTGACAGCTTAAGCGGCGACATGATGAATGCCCTCAACGGCGTTGAGAGTCTCATGGACATTGACGGCACTTCCGATGACTCGGACGACGACGGCAAGACCGCTACATTCCCGTTTTTAAACCGCCTTTTCGGCGGTCAGAACGGTCAAAACGCCAACAACACTCCCGAGGGCGGTGCGGAAGCACCCAAGGATAAGCCCGAGGGCACCAGACCGGCAAAGAAAAAGTTTTTGGATAACTACTGCATCAACCTCACCGACCGTGCAAGAGCAGGCAAGCTCGATAACATGATAGGCCGTGAGGAAGAGCTTGAGCGGGTAATTCAGATACTCAACCGCCGCCAGAAGAACAATCCCTGCCTCATCGGCGAGCCCGGCGTCGGCAAGACCGCCGTGGCCGAGGGCCTTGCCCAGCGCATAGCAATGGACAAGGTGCCTTATAAGCTGCGCAACAAGGAGGTCTACCTGCTTGACCTTACGGCACTTGTTGCCGGAACGCAGTTCAGAGGCCAGTTTGAAAGCCGCATGAAGGGACTCATCGAGGAGATCCGCAAGCAGGGCAATGTCATTCTGGTCATCGATGAGGTGCACAACATCGTCGGCGCAGGCGATGCCGAGGGCAGCATGAATGCGGCAAACATCCTGAAGCCCGCCCTGTCAAGAGGCGAGATACAGGTCATCGGTGCAACGACCTTTGCCGAGTACCGCAAGCACATCGAAAAGGACACCGCACTTGAGCGCCGCTTCCAGCCCGTGACGATAAATGAGCCGTCGATACATGACAGCATCGAGATATTGAAGGGCATCAAGCACTATTACGAGGACTACCATGGCATCACCATCTCCGACGAGATGTGTGCCGAGGCAGTCAAGCTTTCCGAGCGTTATATAACCGATCGCTTCCTGCCGGATAAGGCGATAGACCTTATCGATGAGGCAAGCTCGGATGTTAACCTCAAGGATAAGAATATAATCCGCCTTGCCGAGGCAAGAAAGGACCTTGACGATCTGCGCTTTGAGCGTGAAGCACTCATGAGCGCGGACGCACCCACCGACGGAGAGCTCACCGACGAGGTGCTCGACAAGCGCTATGAGCGCATAGCGGAGCTGAGAAGTAAGGAAATGCAGCGTGAGCAGGAGATAGCCTCGCTTGAGCTCGAGGGCAAGCCGGAGCTCACGATGGATAACCTTGCCCGCATAATCGAGCTTTGGACGAAGATACCGGCATCCTCCATCCGCGAGGATGAGTTTGAGCGCCTTGCCGAGCTTGGCGACAGACTGCGTGCACACATCGTCGGTCAGGATGAGGCAGTCGATGCCGTTTGCGCCGCAATCAAGCGCAGCCGCATAGGCTTAAAGGCAAAGCGCAAGCCGACAAGCTTTATCTTTGTCGGCGGCACCGGTGTCGGTAAGACCGAGCTTGTAAAGCGCCTTGCGGCCGACCTTTTTGACAGCCCCGAGTCGCTTATAAGGCTCGATATGTCCGAGTTTATGGAGAAGTTCTCCGTTTCGAGGATCATCGGTTCGCCCCCGGGCTATGTCGGCTATGACGAGGCAGGCCAGCTCACCGAGAAGATACGCCGCAAGCCGTATTCGGTCGTCCTCTTTGACGAGATAGAAAAGGCGCATCCCGATGTTTTGAACATCCTTTTGCAGATACTTGACGACGGCAGGATAACCGATGCTCAGGGCAGGACGGTCAACTTTGAAAACACCGTCATCATCATGACCACCAATGCCGGCAGCAACACAAAAGGCGGCTCGCTCGGCTTCGGCGGCAGCCTGAACGACATGGGCAGGGAGCGTGCGCTCAAGGCGCTCAACGAGTTCCTGCGCCCCGAGTTTATAAACCGTGTCGATGAGATCGTCTACTTTAACCAGCTCACCGAGGAGAATTTCCGCTCCATCGCCGAGCTCATGCTCACCGAGGTCAAGGACGCTATCGCCGAGCGGGGCATTACGCTCAGCTGGAACGATACGCTTGTTGATTACCTTGTTAAGCACAGCTACTCGGTCACCTACGGCGCACGCAATCTGCGCAGGACGATACAGAAGGATGTCGAGGATGCGATAGCCGAAAAGGTCATTGAGCGCAGGAGTGAAAATGTTGCACGCATCAGGCTCTCGGCTTCCGACGATAAGGTAAAGGTCGAGGTGAGAAAGTCATGATCAGATTTGAAAGTGATTACCTTGAGGGCGCACTTCCGCAGATAATGTACCGCCTTATGAGCACGAATTTCGAGCAGACCGCAGGCTACGGCTGCGACCCGTATTGCGAGAGCGCCCGTGAGCTTATAAAAAAAGAGTGCGCCGCTCCGGATGCGGACATTCACTTTCTTGTCGGCGGCACGCAGACAAACATGACCGTCATAGCCGCTGCCCTCCGCCCGCATCAGGGAGTGCTTGCAGCCGAGACTGCGCATATAGAAGCGCACGAGACCGGCGCTATCGAGGCAACCGGCCACAAGATCATAACCTTGGACAGCACGGACGGCAAGATAAATGCCAAACAGGTCGAGGACTATGTCCTGCGCCATCGTGCAGATGAGTCGTTTGAGCATATCGTCCAGCCTGCAATGGTGTACATCTCGCAGCCGACCGAGACCGGCACGGTGTACACGCTCTCCGAGCTTGAGGAGCTGTCGGCAGTCTGCCGCAGGCTTGGAATTTTGCTGTATGTTGACGGCGCAAGGCTTGCCTGCGCACTCGCCTGCGAGGGCACACCGAAATTACCCGACCTTGCACGAGCGTGCGATGTGTTCTACATTGGCGGCACGAAGCACGGAACGCTCTTCGGTGAGGCGGTCGTTATCCTAAATGATGCACTCAAAAAGGACTTCCGCTACATCATCAAGCAGCACGGCGGCATGCTCGCCAAGGGCAGGCTGCTCGGCTTGCAGTTTGACGAGCTTTTCTCCGACGGCTCATACTACGAGATCGGCAGAAACGAGGTGCGCTTGGCGCAGAAGATAGCAGACGCATTCAAGAAAAAAGGTATCGAGCTTTACTACGACTCGCCGACAAATCAAATTTTCCCCGTTCTGAGCGATGAGCAGATAATGAAGCTCTCGGAGACCTACTCGTTCTCCGTTCAGGGCAAGACCCCCGGCGGCACGGTGACCCGCTTCTGCACGAGCTGGGCGACCACTGATGCCGTTGCGGACAAGCTTATTAAGGACATTGAGGAGCTTTAAATGAAGAATAAAATCGAGATCATAAAGGGCGATATCACAAAACAGGCGGTCGACGCAATCGTCAATGCCGCAAACTGCTCGCTTCTCGGCGGCGGCGGAGTTGACGGCGCTATTCACAGAGCCGCAGGCCCCGAGCTTTTGGCCGAGTGCCGCACGCTCGGCGGCTGCAAAACGGGCGAGGCAAAGATAACAAAGGGCTACAAGCTCCCCGCAAAGTATGTTATCCACACCCCCGGCCCCGTGTGGCACGGCGGCAGCCGCGGTGAGCCGGAGCTTCTGCGCTCGTGCTACCGCTCATGTCTTGAGCTTGCAAGCGAAAACGGCTGCAAGACGGTGGATTTCCCGTCGATATCCACGGGCGTGTATCACTTTCCGCTCGACAAAGCGTCGCAGATCGCCATAAAGGCCATTGCCGAGTACCTGTTCGAGCATCCGGAGATAGAGCGTGTGCGCATGGTCTGCTTTGACGAGCGCACCAAGGACTATTACGAAAACGCACTGGAGAGCCTTAAATGAAACGACTGTTCAGACTGCAATATAACTCACCGGTGGTGCTGACCTTTGCGCTCGTGTCGCTTGGCGCACTGCTTTTAGGCAAGCTCACCGACGGCTGGACAACAAAATACCTGTTCAGCGTGTGGCATTCCCCGCTCACCGATATACTCACTTACCCGAGGTTTATCCTCCATGTGCTCGGCCACTCGGACTACAGCCATTACATAGCCAATATGATGATGATACTCGTCGTCGGCCCGAGCCTTGAAGAAAAGTACGGCAGCAGAAATCTTCTAAGCGCAATAATCATCACGGCGCTCGTGTCGGGACTGGTACATTGGTTCCTGTTCCCGGGAACAATGCTCTTAGGTGCATCGGGCATCGTGTTCATGATGATAGTCATGGCGTCGCTTGCCGGTATGCGTGACGGCTGCATTCCCATCACGCTCATTCTTGTGCTGGTGCTCTACCTCGGCAACGAGATAGTCGACGGCGTCATGCTCAGCGACAACATTTCGCAGCTCACGCATATAATCGGCGGCATCTGCGGTGCGGTATTGGGGCTCAGACGGCGATGAGGAAAAGAGCTTTGATTTCCGCCTGCCTTTTGGGTGTTGACTGCAAGTATGACGGCGGCAACAACCGCCTGCCGGACGAGAAGCTCGCAAGACTCAAAACACAGTACGAGCTTATCCCCGTGTGTCCCGAAGCCTACGGCGGCTTAACGACGCCGAGAACGCCGTCCGAGCGGTTCGGCGACGGTGTCGTCTCGAAAACCGGCAGGGATGTCACCGCCGAGTTTCAAAGAGGCGCCGAGGCGGCGCTTCACCTTGCGCATGTTTTTGATATAAAGACTGCGATATTAAAAGAAAACAGCCCGTCCTGTGGCTGCGGCATGATCTATGACGGCACCTTCAGCGGAACGCTCGTCCCCGGCGACGGCGTGACGGCAGAGCTTCTAAAAGCCCACGGTATCACCGTCATAGGCGAAAGCAAGATATAAAGAGACCTTTGGGCGGATTCAGATAAGGAGAAAACGGTTTTGACCGGCTCTTTTCCGCCCATACTTCACAAAAATCTCCGGTAATACACAAAGTATTGCCGGAGATTTGTTGTTTAAGTTGACTTAGAGCCGAACCC
>ENA-UONV01000729-UONV01000729.1-human-gut-metagenome-genome-assembly--contig:-CS4-NODE-729-length-34754-cov-8.356379_pt1 | contig 34754 bp, 26 predicted proteins | sample MGYA00242461_ERZ724008 | MGnify/ENA metagenome assembly ERZ724008 | reverse complement strand
CCGCATCTATCACCTGTTTGGGAACACAACAAATAAAATTGTCCGCTTCAAGCCGCCCATAGGTAGCAATCTGATCGGAGAATTCATTATGCAAAATATCTGCAATATGAATTAAAATTTGATCTCCTGTCTGCAGTCCAAATAGGTTATTTAATACTTTAAATTGTTGAATATTCCAATAAATTAAGCAAAAGTCTATCCCCGGATGTTCTTCTAACAGCAAAGCTGTATACGTAAAAAATCCTTTTCGATTATATATTTTTGTTAACTCATCAAAAAATAACAGTTCCTCCTCCATAAAATTTACCCCCTTATCAATTGTAAAAATCTTACACATCTATATTATACTCTTTTTTTATAAAAGTACAAGAGAAATATAATTGCCTTTTTGTTTACTTTTTTTCAAGATAGTGTTATAGTAAGTTGTGGAAAAATTATATTAGTAAGGAGGATTCTCATGAAACAGAGAAAAAAAGTGTGGAGCATATGTCTGGTCATTGCGCTTGTATTTTCATCCATTTTTACATGGAATGAGCCGGCATTGACAGCGTATGCAAGTGAAACTAAGACAGAAAAGATTGTCGTATATGTGGCAGCACAGGGAAAGAGTCTCGATGGAACAAAGACCGTGGCAATCGATAAAACCCCGGTTCAGGTTGATAAAGGAACAAATGCCGCTGCAGCAGTAAAAGCGGCATTGGATGCTTCCGAGTATACGGACAATTATGTTATTAAGGATACAGGTTATGGGCCTTATGTTGCGGCCATCAATGATGTAGCAGAGGACGATGTAAATTGGACCGCTTACTGGAGTTTTTGTGTCAATGGACAGTACAGCAATGTGGGAATGAGGGACTGCATACTTCAGGATGGCGACCAGATCAGTTGGATCTACACGTATGATGATGCATCTACAGAAGCATCTGTATTTGCCGATGATGCTTCTTTAAATCCGGAAACACCAGCCATTGAAACTGCGGAAGTTTCTATGAAAAAAGCACAGGCAATTGCTGCAAAAGAAGTCTATAAAAATGATTTTGCAGATGGACATATCCCCGGATTGGGAAACGTCAATGAATTGTATGTAGTATTTTCCCTTGCCCGTGCGGGATTTGAAGCACCGGAATTTTACGGAAAAGTGAAGTACAAATTGACACGCCAGCTGAAAGAACTTGCAACGGAAGGAACTACTTATGATGCGGTTACAAAGACGAACATAACGGAAGAAACTTTTTCCTCGAAAAAAGCGTCAGAGCAGAATTTTGCCTATGTAGTTCTTGCAATGACTGCACTTGGTATGGATGCCCGTACGACAGGCGGCTATGATCTGATTGAAAAGATGGCTTCGAAAAAACTTTATGAGGCAGATAAGAGTTATAACGCAGAACGAATGATGCTTTTTGCATTTGATTCCGGAGATTATACATTGCCGGAAGGCGACAATTACTGCACAAGAGAGGAACTTGTGGACAAAATTGTAGAAAATGTAGAGGCGGGAATTATTGCTCCATATGCGGATGAAGCAGTTGTAGCTGATAAAGAGTATGGTCTCTTAGCGTATGTTGATGACGCTGTTATGGCGGTTCAGCCATTGGCTTCTTATATGAACGATGAATCTGTAGAAAAGGCTTGTCAGAAAGTCATTCGTTTTGCCGGAAAAATGCAGAATACCCTTGGATATTATGTGGACTCCGATGCCTCAAATAATGCAGAGACAGCAGCACAGACATTGACGATGCTGGGAGAATTTGGAATTCATCCAATGATTGAAACAGAAAATGTGGATTTTGTGAAAAATGGTCATACACTTGCGGATGCTATTTTGGAATATATCGATCTGGATCAGGGCAAAATGAAGGAAGATGTTATAAAATTCTCGCCAGTACAGGTTATGCAAGGTATTACTTCTTTTGTGTACACAGCAGAAAATGCCGGAGAGACCTTGTATCAGGTGAAGACAATTCCGACAGCCAAGGAGATAACAGAACCATTCGAAGAGGAAAAACCACAGCCGGATCCGAGCACAGCACCATCCGCAATGCCAAGTGCAAGTCCGAGTGCGGCTCCAAGTACCAATCCAAGCGCGGCACCAAGTGTCAGCCCAAGCGCAGCTCCGAGTGCGACACCGGATGCAAACCCAAGTGTCATCGCTCCGAGCAAAACGCCGGCAGTAAAGAAGAACCCGGCAAAGAAAATTGTGGCAGCAAAGAAAAAAATCAATGCGAAAAAAGGAAAAACGGTAAAAATTGCCATTAAGGTTACCGCAAAGGATCCGAAAAAAGTAACAACCGATGCTGTAAAAGTATCCGGAAAGAAGATTAAAGTAAAGAAGATCACGAAAAAAGCCGGAAAAATTACGATCAAAGTGAAAGCATTGAAAAAAGGAAAACGAATCGTAAAGATCAAGGTTGGAAAAGCAAGTACGAAAGTAACTTTGAACGTACGATAAAGATAACAAATTATCTTTGACAAAATGGAAGGGCAGTTGTCTGAAATACGGACAACTGCCTTTTTTGCAGCACAAGCCCGGTAAGCGGTGTGCTTATCAGACTGTGAGTTTCCCACGTTGTCATACACAAAATTGACTAAGTCTCCAAAAATAGTTTATCATAATTTGTCGAAATATGGGAAATACATCCATGAAAAGGAAGAAAATTGTCATGAAGGGAGAAAAAGGGGAATCCGGCATTAGTGTCTTACGGATGCCATAAAATCAACAAAGTACCGGATCCCACACTGATAATGCCCTTTTTGGCAGTTGTTTCGTTGCTTACTCCGAGTGGAAATGCATTGGTTAGTGTAACTCCATCCACTTCGTATTTCAAGCCCTTGATCGATACATTTTCGCTGGAATCGCTGAGGGAAAATACGGACACCATGCCAGTGGCATCTTTTGGAACGGTAAAACTACTGTCTTTGATGACAGTAAGTGCATAAGAATCGCCGTATAAAATACCGGCAGCACCTTCGCCTGCGAGATAGGTAAGGGATTGGATGTTGGCAATGGTGTGATCCAGTCTGCCACCAAGTCCGCCGTAAATGGCAAATTCGCGGTAGCCGCGGGAAAGCCCGAGTTTGATGGCGAGCATCATGTCGGTATCGTCTTTTTCCGGCGGATAGGTCAATTTTTCGCAGATTGCGTCGTCCCATAAATCCGGGGAAGTGACAGAGTCAAAGTCGCCCAATACGACATCGGCGCGCAAACCAAGACGGATGAGATAGTCATATCCTCCGTCTGCTGCAATTACCAAATCTTTTGAAGTTAAATCAATGGTGCAGGGAGTAAAATCTCCTGCACCGAATATATAACATGTTTCCATTGTTAGGCTCACGCTTTCTGTTCTGTGTTTTCAATGATCTTAACAGCATCATCCATGTAAGAAAATTCCAAATCTTCTACCTTTCCGGCATCGACTGCTGCCGTAAGTGAAGGATTGATCGGAAGCTGACTGAGAACAAGAAGATCGTATTTGTCAGCAACTTCTTTTACATGGCTTTCACCAAAGATGGAGATTTTCTTTCCACAGTCCGGACATTCTACATAACTCATGTTTTCTACGATACCAAGTACCGGAATGTCCATCATTTCCGCCATTTTAACGGCTTTTCCTACGATCATGGATACCAGATCCTGCGGCGTCGTAACGACAACGATGCCATCAAGCGGCAGCGACTGGAACACCGTAAGCGGGACATCACCGGTTCCCGGCGGCATATCGACAAACATATAATCGACATCTTCCCACAGAACGTCCGTCCAAAATTGTTTCACAGCGCCGGCGATGACCGGGCCGCGCCAGATGACAGGATCGGTTTCATTTTCCAAAAGGAGATTGATCGACATAACGTCGATACCGGCCTTTGTTTTAACCGGATAAATGGTATCCTGAGTTCCCTCTGCTTTTTGCGTCAGACCAAATGCTTTTGGTATCGAAGGCCCCGTGATATCGGCATCCATAATGGCACAATGATATCCCTTGCGGCTAAATGCCACAGCGAGAAGATCGGTTACCATGGATTTTCCGACACCGCCCTTTCCGCTGACGACGCCAATAACTTTTTTTATCGAACTGCCCTCATGCGGGCTTGCTATCAATGATTGTGGTTGTGCTCCGGAGCAGTTTGAACTGCAGGAGGAGCAATCATGAGTACATTCACTCATTTTCTATTCCTCGCTTTCTGAAATGGTTTTCACTAGGGGGTAACCCTGTTAATAATGTATACTTTATTAGCAGGTTTGTCAAGATAAAAAGGCAACGCAAACAGGGAAACCCAGCGAAATTCGTTGCCTTCCCACCAACTTTTCCTTGATTTACATCGCAAAATGTGGTATGATAAAAAGAAATTTGACTATTTTTATCAAAAAAATAAACAGGAGGCACTTTTTATGTTTAAAATTGTGGAAAAGAAGTCCCTGAATCCTACCGTTACAAAAATGGTAGTGGAAGCTCCCTTGATCGCGAAGAAAGCGGAGCCGGGACAGTTTATTATCTTTCGTGCGAAAGAGGACAGCGAAAGAATCCCTTTGACGATTTCAGATTTTGACCGTGAGGCCGGAACAGTTACCATCATTTACCAGATTGTTGGCGGTTCTACGATGGAACTTGATACATTGAATGAAGGGGAATACATTCATGACTTTGTTGGACCACTTGGCGTGCCGACACATACCGAAGGACTGAAAAAAGTAGCCGTAGTAGGTGGTGGAGTTGGTTGTGCGATCGCATATCCGGTTGCTAAAAAATTACACGAAATGGGCGCAGAAGTTCATTCCATCGTGGGATTTCGTAATAAAGATCTGGTTATTCTTGAGGATGAGTTCAAGGGTGCCAGTGACAAATATGTTATGATGACAGATGACGGAAGTTACGGAGAAAAAGGTCTTGTAACAGATGCACTTGAAAAATTGATTCAGGAAGGCAACCAGTATGACGAAGTAATCGCGATCGGACCATTGATCATGATGAAATTTGTCTGCCTGACTACGAAAAAATATGACATTAAGACGATGGTCAGCATGAACCCGATTATGATCGACGGTACGGGAATGTGCGGCGGATGCCGTCTGACTGTCGGTGGAGAGACAAAATTTGCCTGCGTAGATGGGCCGGATTTTGACGGACATCAGGTTGATTTTGATGAGGCAATGCACCGCGGAACGATGTACAAAGAATTCGAGACACATGCCCGCGAAGCAGCTTGCAACTTATTAAAAAAGGAGGCAAAGTAAATGGCTGAACGTAATATGGATATGAAAAAATGCCCGATGCCTGTACAGGACCCGGACGTTCGTAATAAAAACTTTGATGAAGTAGCACTTGGCTACACGTATGAGATGGCAGTAAACGAGGCAAGAAGATGTCTCAACTGTCCGAAAAAACCTTGCCAGAGCGCATGCCCGGTACAGATTGACATTCCGGCATTTATCGAGCGCGTAGCAAATGAAGACATGGATGGTGCGTTTGAAATCCTGTCCAAATCCACTTCTCTTCCGGCGGTATGCGGACGTGTGTGCCCACAGGAAAACCAGTGCGAGGGAAAATGTGTCCGTGGTATCAAAGGCGAAGCCGTTGGTATCGGACGTTTGGAGCGTTTTGTGGCAGATTACCACAGAGAACACTGCACAGATACACCGGAAATGCCGGAGCAGAATGGTCATAAAGTGGCTGTGATCGGAGCTGGTCCGAGTGGACTTACCGTAGCCGGAGATCTTGCTAAGATGGGTTACAAAGTAACGATTTACGAAGCACTTCATCTTGCCGGCGGTGTGCTTGTTTATGGTATTCCGGAATTCCGTCTTCCAAAAGCAATCGTACAGAAAGAGATCGATAATCTGAAAGCCATCGGTGTTGACGTAGAGACAAACATGGTAATCGGAAAAGTTCTCACGATCGACGAATTGTTTGAGATGGGCAACGAAGCCGTTTATGTAGGTTCCGGAGCCGGACTTCCAAGATTTATGAATATTCCGGGAGAAAGTTTGAAGGGTGTTTACTCTGCAAACGAATTCCTGACACGTATTAACCTGATGAAGGCTTATAAAGAAGGAAGCAAGACCCCGATCCAGCACGCAAAGAAAGTTGCTGTCGTTGGTGGTGGTAACGTAGCGATGGATGCTGCAAGAAGTGCAAAACGTCTTGGCGCAGAAGAAGTTTACATCGTATACCGCCGTGGTATGGAAGAACTTCCTGCAAGAAAAGAAGAAGTAGAGCATGCGGAAGAAGAGGGAATCATCTTCAAGACGCTCCATAATCCGGTAGAGATTCTTGGCAACGAGGATGGTTTGGTATCCGGTATGAAATGCGTTGAGATGGAACTCGGTGAACCGGATGAAAGCGGCCGCCGTCGTCCAATCGTAAAAGAGGGAAGCGAATTTGTCCTTGACGTAGATTCCGTAATCATGTCAATCGGTACAAGTCCAAACCCATTGATCCGTTCTACGACACCGGGTCTGGATGCGAATAACCGTGGATGTCTGATCACCAAAGACGAAAAAGGTGAGACGACACGTGAAGGTGTATACGCCGGCGGAGATGCCGTAACAGGCGCAGCTACTGTAATTCTTGCCATGGGAGCAGGAAAAGAGGCTGCAAAGGCGATTGATGAGTACATCAAAAGCAAATGATAAAATTTTATTAGAATGAGAATTAAAGAGGGGAATTCCGGATAAAGGATTCCTCTCTTTTTACTTGCAATAAGTGGAAAAAATGAGTATACTAGAATAAGAATAGTGAGCGGTAAAAAGCGTATGCAAGAAATGTGAGGTGCCTATGAAAAAGAAATCAAAATTACGTGAGTCAATGCTGCGGGCGATATTGCTTCCGGTAGTGGTACTGGGGATATGTATTATTATATGCAGTGTTCACCAGACAAAAAAATCGATATACCAGGAAGTGGAAACAGGGCTTGAAAATGTAGCACGTATGACGATATATCTGTATGAAGAGGCTTATCCGGGAGAATATTCCTATGATAGTGTATCAAAATCATTGTACAAAGGTAAGAAAAAGGTAGATGGAGCATCAAAATATCTGGAACATTATAAAGAGTACTCGGGGACGGATGTTACAATATTTTACAAAGATATTCGCGTTATAACAACGATCAAAGATAAAAATGGAGATCCGATTGTTGGGACGCGGATCAACAGCATTGTTAAAAAAGAGGTGTATGAGGGGCGGCAGGCACACTTTTATAGCAAATCGACTATTGAAAACGAAAATTATTTTTCTTATTATTGTCCGCTTTTTGACGAAAATGACCAATGTGTAGGTATGGTATTTGCCGGAAAACCATCGGATTATGTGGATTGGATCGTGTGGAAGAGTGCTGTGCCGATATTGTTATTGATCCTTTTGTCGATGATTATTTTAATCTTTGTTATTTGGAATTATGCGGATCATTTAAATCGAGCATTCCGCCAGTTGCAGCGATTTCTCGAAAATGTGGAAGAGGGAGATTTTACGGTGGAATTGAGTGAGAGGTTGACAAAGAGGAAAGACGAACTTGGCCAGATGGCGGGGACAGCGGTTCGTATGCAGCAATCGCTTCGTGATCTGGTACAGAGAGATTCGCTGACGGGGCTGTATAACCGTCATTATGGTGAAATATGGATGAAACAGGTAAAAGAGGAGGCAAAGGATACCGGGGAGCCATTTTCCATCGCAATCGCAGATATTGATTTTTTCAAAAAGTTCAATGACTGTTATGGACATGACTGTGGAGACATGGTGCTTCGCAAAGTGTCGGAACTTTTGCAGACACAGGTAGGCAGGCAAGGCTATGTGTCGCGCTGGGGCGGCGAAGAATTTTTGATTATATTTAAATCGTCGATACTGGAAGAATCTGTAAAATTCGCGGAGGAAATCCGTGAAAAACTTCATCGCATGGAATTGTGCTATCAAAATGAATCTTTCCATGTTACCATGACCATTGGAGTGACGGCAGGAGACTGTGAAAAGAGTATTGAGTCAATGGTAAAATGTGCGGATTGTGCTCTTTATGCAGGAAAAGCGGGAGGAAGAGACCGGGTTATCTGCCAGAGTGAAGAGCCTGTTGAAAGTGGTCAGAAAATATGATAAAATGTACAAGGACATATTAGCTAACCAAAAGAGAGGATGATTAGTGATGAAGCGAGTAGCCTTTTTGACAAGCGGCGGTGACTGCCAGGCATTGAATGCGACGATGCGCGGTGTGGCAAAAGCACTTTATGCTGCGGACAAAGACATTGAGATATATGGAATCTTGGAGGGTTATAAAGGTTTGATCTATGGAAATTACCGAAAAATGGAACCTTCTGATTTTTCCGGGATTCTGACACAGGGAGGAACGATCCTCGGATCTTCCCGACAGCCATTTAAGCACATGAGGAAACCCGATGCCAATGGATTGGATAAGGTTGAGGCAATGAAGAAAACGTATCGAGATCTCAAATTGGACTGCCTCGTGATCCTTGGAGGAAATGGAACGCAGAAAACGGCCAATCTTCTCAGTGAAGAGGGATTGAATGTTATGGGACTTCCGAAGACGATTGACAATGATATTTACGGAACCGATATGACGTTTGGTTTTCAGAGTGCTGTGGATATCGCGACAGAATGTATTGACTGCATTCATACGACGGCGTACTCCCATGGACGTGTATTTATTGTTGAAGTAATGGGACATAAAGTCGGTTGGCTTACACTTCACGCCGGAATTGCCGGTGGCGCAGATGTCATTCTTCTTCCGGAGATTCCTTACGATATCGATTCAGTCATTGCGGCGATTGAAAAACGAACGAACGAAGGCAAGCGTTTTTCCATTCTTGCGGTAGCAGAAGGTGCCATATCCAAAGAAGATGCGGTACTTACGAAAAAAGAATATAAACAGAAATTGAAAAATAATCCATATCCGAGTGTTTCCTATAAGATCGGAGCCGAGATTGAAGAGCGCACCGGGCAGGAAATCCGTATTACGGTTCCCGGACACACGCAGCGCGGCGGAAGCCCGTGTGCGTATGACCGCGTGATCTCTACCCGTCTGGGGGCAGCCGCTGCGTCTCTTATGCTGGAGGGAAAATTTGGTTATATGGTCGGATTTCATGGAGACGAGATTGTGCCGGTTCCACTTTCCGAAGTGGCAGGCAAATTAAAAATGGTAGACCCAAATTCTTCCATTATCAAAGAGGCCAAAAGTCTTGGCATCTGCTTTGGTGATTAAGGAGAAGAACGGAGGAAACTATGTCTTATCAGGCGTTATATCGTAAATTCAGACCGGATAATTTTGATGATGTCAAGGGGCAGGATCACATCGTCACGACCTTGAAAAATCAGATTAAATCGGATCATATCGGTCATGCGTATCTTTTTTGTGGGACGCGTGGTACCGGTAAAACGACCGTGGCAAAAATCTTTGCCAAAGCGGTAAATTGTGAAAACCCGGGAGAAAAAGGACCTTGCGGCGAGTGTGCCATGTGCCGTTCTATTGCTGAGGGATCTTCGATGAACGTGATTGAGATGGATGCCGCATCCAACAATAAAGTAGATGACATCCGTCAAGTAATTGAAGAAGTTCAGTATTCTCCGGCAAATGGAAAATATAAAGTATATATTATCGACGAAGTGCATATGCTGACGACAAGTGCATTCAATGCGCTTTTGAAAACGCTGGAAGAGCCCCCGTCATATCTGATTTTTATCCTTGCGACGACAGAAGTGCATAAGATCCCGCTGACGATCCTTTCGCGCTGCCAGCGTTATGATTTTAAGCGAATCTCAGTACAGACGATTGCCGACCGTTTGAAAGAACTTTTGGATAAAGAGGGAATTGAAGCAGAAGAAAAGGCCCTTTTGTATATCGCCAAACTGGCGGATGGTGCACTGCGAGACGGATTGAGTCTTTTGGAGCAGTGTATTTCCTTTTATTTTGGCGAGAAGCTGACTTACGAAAAAGTATTGAAAGTGCTCGGCGCAGTCGATACGGAAGTCTATGCAGACTTTGTGAAAATTTTAGCAAATGACGATGTGGCAGGCATGATCTCCATGCTGGATGAAGTGATCGCTGCCGGTAAAGATCTGACCCGTTTTTGTGATGAACTGATCTGGTATATGCGTAATCTGTTGATGGCGAAAACGACGGAGCATCCGGAAAGAATCGTGGATATGTCCGAGGAAAACTGCCGGACATTGATCGAAGTGAGCAAACTGCTGGAAACGGAGATGATCTTCCGTTATATCCGTGTCCTTTCGGATGTGGAAAACCAGATGAAATATGCATCGCAAAAACGTGTATTGTTTGAAATTGCACTGTTAAAACTTGGAAAACCAGAGATGGAAAAAGACTATGATTCGCTCGTAAACCGGGTGCACAATCTGGAACATCAGCTGGAAAAAGGCGTGGTCGTGCAGGCTTCGGAAGCACTGGCTGGAACGCCGAAAGCAGTGGAAAAACCGGCACCAAAACTGCGGGCAAGCGCTGTGCCGCAGGAAGTAAAGCAGCTTGTCGGAAACTGGCAGCAGGTGCTGAATCAATTGGATCCGGTGTCGAAAGCCATGCTTGACAGGGTGACGCTTACCGTAAATGACAACGGAAATCTTGTCATTGCATTTGCGAAGGAAACCGGCTATTCGTATTTTGCATCGCAGGAGGCCAATCAGAAAGCGGTGGCCGATGCGGCGGCAGAGGTACTTGACAAAACGGTGGCAATTGAGTATAAATATGTAGAAAGTCAGCGTGAGTATGACGCATTGCCTGAACTTCGGGGAATGTTTGATGGAAATGACATTGTCATAGAAACAGTAGAATAAAATGAAAAGAGAGGTATAAATAATGGCTAGACGTGGAGGATTTCAGGGAGGAATGCCTGGAAATATGAACAATCTGATGAAGCAGGCGCAGAAAATGCAGCGTCAGATGGAAGAACAGCAGAAGGAAATGGAAGAAAAAGAATTTGAGGCGACAGCGGGCGGCGGAGCGGTTACGGTAAAAGTTTCCGGGAAAAAGGAAGTGTTGTCCGTTAAATTGTCAGAAGAGGTAGTAGATCCGGATGACATCGAGATGTTAGAGGATCTGATTGTGGCAGCGACCAACGAGGCATTGCGCATGATGGAAGCAGATGGTGCCAAAGCGATGGAAGCATTGACCGGTGGATTAAATCTTGGCGGAGGATTTCCATTTTAATGAATACGTATTCGGATTCCATCAACCATCTGATCGAGGAACTGGCGGCATTGCCGAGCATCGGTGCGAAGTCGGCACAGAGACTCGCATTTCATATCCTGAATATGCCACAGGAACGTGTGGAAAATCTAGCGGGAGCGATTACGGCAGCGAAGAAAAATGTGCGCTGCTGCAAAAAATGTTTTACTTTGACGGATCAGGAAATCTGCCCGATCTGTTCGGACCCGAAGCGTGATCAAAAGACGATCATGGTTGTGGAGGATACAAGAGACCTGGCAGCTTATGAAAAAACAGGACAGTATAATGGACTATACCATGTGCTGCAGGGCGCGATCAATCCGAGCCTTGGCATTACACCGGCAGACATCCGGTTGAAGGAACTGATGCAGCGGCTTCAGAACGAAGAAGTGGAGGAAGTGATCATTGCGACCAATTCTTCTCTGGAAGGGGAAGCCACTGCGATGTATATCAGCAAACTCTTAAAGCCGGTTGGCATCAAGGTGACTCGTATCGCAAGCGGCGTTCCCGTCGGCGGAGATCTCGAGTATATCGATGAAGTTACGTTATTTCGCGCACTGCAGGGAAGAACGGAATTGTGATATTTCCAGTGTGCAGAGGCAGCGGCGGAGACCGCTTGTGATAAAGGTGGCAAGCTCTAAGACCAGACTAAGTCGTGTGGTCTGGAGCAGCATCTGCCCGCCAAAGCCCGAAAGATTGACGATGCCGGTGATGCACAGATCGCCGACGGCAGGCAGTTTTTTGGCAACACCGACGCCCGGTGCGAGGGAGCCCTCTCCTAACGTGATATAGCCGATGTGTTCGGCGACGCCAAGTGAGGCATCGATAGCGATAATAAATGGGTTTTTATGATTTAATTCAATAAATGTTAAAGCATCTTCCAGATTTTTGGCATGTACCGGATTTTTCAATGTGCCATAAAGGTGGAAGTTTTTTTGTATACGCGCGAGCTGATGCCCTACCATAGGACCGAGGGAATCGCCGGTGGCACGGTCAGATCCGATGCACAGGATCACAATATCACGGTTAGTCAGGTCTTCTTTTTCTAAAAGCGAGGACAGGGTTTTTGTAAAATGACGAAGGGCGAGCGGATCGCTGGGATTAAAATAATGTGTCAATCCAATTTCTCCTTTCCATACAACAGAATGCTCTGTCGATTCTGCCGGTACTAAGGAGTATGAACCAAGCACAAAGAAACTATGCGGCAGAACGTGCAGGATAAAAAAGGAAATATGAAAAAAAGAAAGCAATGTGTCGAAGAAGAACGAACGGTTTTTTGCCAAATGACAATTTGTGACAAAAAAGAAACGGTGTATTCCTTATAATTAACTTAATGTAACTATTCAGGATCAATGTATGGAAATCAAAGAATCGTCGTGCTTGCACGTAAGAAGCTTTGGTTTCCATACATTTAGATCCTAATAGGGCTCCCCACTCCACATATGAGCATTTTTAGCCTTGTCAAAGGCGGGAAAGAACACGAAGTGTTCGAAATGCGAATGTGTGAGCGGGGTGTCCTGAATAGTTACAAAGTAACATGTAAGGAAAGTGAGGTTTTATCATGGATTGGAAAACACCAAAAAGTGTGAGGCAGATAGGGGATGTAAAGGGAAGATGTAAAATTTATGTAGAAGATTATGTAATTACATTTGCAAAAAGACTTGTGAAAGAAGCAGAGGGAGGCGAGGCCGCAGGTGTGCTTTTGGGCCACCGGATGTTCCGTTCGCATGAGAAACTGTTTCAGATCTCGGGGATGGTTGTGATCCACGACTTTGCTGAGCGGAAAGGAGACAGTTTTTCTTCCGAAATGTGGACCGACATTTACACCGATATGAAAGAAAATTTTTCGGGCGTGGATGTCGTCGGCTGGTTTTATACCGGCGCAAAAGCGGAAAAAGGAAAGGCACAGGAAGAACTGCTGGAACTGCACCGGAGAAATTTTTCCGATGGGGACAAGCTTCTGATCTGCAGTCCGCCGCAGGAATGGCAGGAGACGTGCTGTCAATATGAAAACAGCATGCTGGTGCCGCAGACCGGCTATTATGTATATTATGAGAAAAATCCGGAAATGCGCCGCTACATGATGGAAGAGGCAAACCGTTTTGTACATATTGTCGAGCAAGAGGATGACCGCGTCCTGCGTAATATCCGCGGTGTGATTCAGGAAAAGGAAGAAAAGAAAAAAGAACGAGAGGTGGGCGAACGGCGTGGATACGGTTTTGCGGGCCTTGTTATAGTGCTTGCTGTTGTATTTGCGGCTGCCGCATGGAATAACAAGATCAACCTTTCGCGACTCAATGACCAGCTTACGGGAATAAAAAATGAGATTCAAAAGGAACTAAATACGGATACGACGATGGAAACGATTGGCAATGGAGTCGTGACCCCGCCGGCAGTTACCACGGAGGTTCCGACGCAGCCGCCGGCAGAAGATCCGGCTCAGGTACCGGCAGCCAATGTGTCGCCGGCAGGAGTACAGTAGTAACCGCCCCACACCATGCAAGCATGTGTGGGACGCTTACCGGTATCCTGGCAGCCTGCCTGCGAATTGCTGCGTTGCTGACGCAACTTTCGCAATTCTTTCCTTATTCGGATTTCGCAGATTTACAGGGTAAATCGCTGCATCCTCATAAGGGGCGGATCCCTGGTAACCGCCCCACACCATGCAAGCATATGTGGGACGCTTACCGGTATCCTGGCAGCCTGCCCGCGAATTGCTGCGTTGCTGACGCAACTTTCGCAATTCTTTCCTTATTCGGATTTCGCAGATTTACGGGGTAAATCGCTGCATCCTCATAAGGGGCGGATCCCTGGTAACCGCCCCACATCATGCAAGCATGTGTGGGACGCTTACCGGTATCCTGGCAGGATATATAACAAATTGTTATAAATGGATTGCGATAAACTCATTGAAATCTGTAAATTCTTATGATATACTTTTTTTATCAGAAAGTGTTTTAACACAGAAATGAGGCACAGTGTGGAAAAGGAAAGAAAGCGCAGAAAAATTCTGATGTTTGGGTCCATTGCAGCTGCTGTGGTCGTAGCATTGACAGCGATTGTTATCATTTCTTATTATTATATGAACCGTACTTTTTCGGGATATGACGTGGAACGTGAGATTACGAGAGAGGACAGTAATAATGTGGAATATCTTTCGTATCATGGAAAGTTATTGAAATATAGCCGGGATGGGATCTCAGCGCTGGATAAAACCGGAAACGTTCTTTGGAATGGAGGATACGAGATGCAGCAGCCGCAGGTTGATATTTGCGAAGATTATGTTGCGGTTGCAGATATTGGAAGCAAAACCTGTATTGTATATGATGGGACAAATCCCGGAAAAGAGATTGAGACGACACTGCCAATCGGTCGTGCAAAAGTGTCTGCCGATGGGAAAGTGGCAGTTTTGCTCCATGATGAAGACAGCGATGTAATCAATATATACGATCCGTTTAGTGCGGGAGAACAGCTTTTGGTGGAGATCCCAAGCAATGTACTGGACGATGGATATGCGATGGATTTTGATCTGGCACCCGATGGAGAGAGCATTGTTATCTCCTATCTGGTCGCCGCCAATGGAACGATGGAAAATAAGGTCTGTTTTTACAATTTTACGGAAGTAGGACAGGACCAGAATACATTGGTTGGTGGAAAATCTTTTGAACAGAAGATGATCTCCCAGATCGAATATTTGGACAGCGACCGCGTTGTAATCTTTACGGAAGACGGTTTTACGATTTTTAAAGATATGAAAAAACCGGGGATTCAGGCGGAAGTTACATTGAAAGAAGAGATTAAGAGTATCGCCGTGGACGATGAAAATATTTTGATTGTTACCGGAGTTGCCGGAAATATCGACGATCAGGTCGTTCATTTGTATACACTGCAGGGCAAAGAAAAGATGACCAAGCAGGTGACGATACAGTATTCTCAGGTGGAAATGACAAGAAATGAAATCTTGTTTACGGGAAACCAAAATTGTTTCTTATTAAGAAAGAATGGAACGGTGAAGTTTTCTTTTGATTTTGGAAAGAATTATGATTATTTCTTCCCGACAACGAGGGAAAATAGATACTTTTTCCTGGATGAAACAACGATACGGATAGTCAAACTGTCCGGCTGATAAAAGACATAACCTGATGTTTTCTTATGCCGGGAGTTTCTATAAAAACAACGTAACTATTCAGGACCAATGTATGGAAATCAATAAATCGTCGTGCTTGCACGTAAGAGGCTTTGATTTCCGTACATTTGGAGCCTAATAGGGCTCCCCCTCCTCATATGAGCATTTTTAGCCTTGTCAAAGGCGAGAAAGAACACGAAGTGTTCGAAATGCGAATCTGAGAGAGGGGTGTCCTGAATAGTTATAAAACAACTGGTATGAGATTACCAAGAAGGGGGATAAAATGTCAGTAGGAATGATAGGACAAATTTTAGAATGGGTTTTGCTGGCGATTATTTTGATCGGAGCATTGATTGGATCCAACCGAGGTTTCCTGCTCAGCGTATTTGCCATGGTTAAAAATCTGCTTACCATCATTGCGGCAGCGGCAAGCGCACCAACCGTCGTGTCGCGGCTGCCAAAATCGTGGCCGGTAAGAGAAGCGATTGGGTATGGGATTGCTTTGGTCATATGGATACTTGTATTTGGGATCATTGCCCGCCTGATCCGTATCGCAGATAATCTGCCAATCGTAAGCACAGTAAACCGTCTGCTTGGTTTTGTGTTTGGAGCAGTGTCCGGACTTTTGGTCGTGTGGACAATTCTTGCCATTCTCGGTGGCGTGCAGGAATACTCCTGGGCAGTTCAGATCGTAAAAGCAGCAAGAGCCAATTCCGTCGTCATGTGGCTGCAAAGTTACAGCCCGATCATGATCATATTGCAGATGATGGATTTTCCGGTGATATAATGTGAGACTATACTTTCTCTCTTCGGCGCCGCTTGCGCTTAGGAGAACACACGTAGCAGTGCGTGAGGGCTGTGATACGCCCTCTACGCGCTGACGGTGTTCTAAACGCCTGTGAGAGAAAGTATAGTCTCATTTAAAATCCCACAATAATACTATTATAATAAAAAAGAGAGAACGGTTTTCTAGTGGTTAATAAATAATTATTCTAGCGATTCCCACAACTCGCAGCGAAAACGTTTTTTATATAATTTTTGTTTTTTATATTGTAGTTTCATTTAAAATGAGACTGTGATTTCTTTATGAGGTGTTTAGAACACCGTCAGTATGCAGAGGGCGTGTTTCAGCCCTCTCATACTGCTACGTGTGTTCTTTAAGCGCGAGCGGCACGGAAGAGAGAAATCACAGTCTTATTTTAAAAAAACACTATAATGAAAAAATATTTTAAAAACCCTCTTGACAAACCCTTGCAAGGGTGTTATCTTTATCTTAGTCAATGATTAGCACTCGTACTTGATGAGTGCTAACAAGACAAAAAGGGAGTGATGATATGGAACTGGATGAAAGAAAACAAAAGATTTTGGAGGCCATTATTCACAACTATATGGAAAGTGGTGAACCGGTTGGCTCCCGAACCGTATCCAAGTTTACCGATTTGAATTTAAGTTCTGCGACGATCCGCAATGAGATGGCAGATCTCGAGGAGATGGGCTACATTTTACAGCCTCACACGTCAGCAGGAAGAATCCCTTCGGACAAAGCGTATCGGCTTTACGTAGATACGGTGCTTCGCAACAAAGAAAAAGAAGTAGACGATGCGAAAGGGATTTTGATCGAAAAGGCAGACAAGATCGATCTTCTTTTACAGCAGGTAGCAAAACTGCTTGCAGAAAATACCAATTACACGACGATGGTTTCCAAACCCCGTTATGAACACAAGAAGATCAAATTCATACAATTGAATCAGATATCCGATTCGCAGATCCTTGTGATCGTAGTTTTGGATAACAATCATGTAAACAACAAATTTATTAATCTGGCAGCACCGATCGAGGACAATGTTCTGGCTCAGTTGAATTTTATGATCAATGCCGCACTTAATGGACTGGACGTCACAGAGATCAATATGGCGATCATGCAGCAGATCAAAGAAAAAGCCGGTGAATACGGTGAACTTGCTTCGAGCATATTAGACTGCATCGGAGAAGCGCTGAGTGATGAAGAGACGTCGGAGGTATATACTTCCGGGGCGACGAACATTTTGAAATATCCGGAATTGAGTGATAAGGAAAAGATGGTAGATCTCCTTTCCACGTTCGAAGAAAAGCAGAGACTGGAAGCCTGGGTCAATGACGAGGCGACCGATCCGGAAGAACATGGGATTCAGGTATATATCGGTGAAGAATCACCGGTCGCATCTATGCGTGACTGTTCCGTGGTTACGGCAACATACCAGATCAAAGAAGGTGTGTATGGAAAGATAGGAATTGTCGGACCAAAACGTATGGATTATGAAAAAGTGGTTGGCACATTGGAAAGCTGCATGCAGCAGCTGGATGATATATTTAAATCCAAGACATAGTGACAAAGCAGAGTTGATGGAGAAAGGCGGTACAAAATGGCAGAAGAGACAAAGAAAGCCGAGCAGGCGGAAACGCCGGAAACCGAAAAAGAAACTGCAGCCAAAGAGACACAGGCGCAGGAACAAACCGTAGAGGAAACGCCGGCAAAGGCGGAAGAAAAAAAAGAAAAGAAAAAATCCAAAAAGAAAGATAAGAAGGATGAAAAGATTGAAGAGTTAAATGACAGACTTCTCCGTAATATGGCAGAGTTTGAAAACTTCAGAAATCGTTCCGAAAAAGAAAAAGCAGCAAAATTTGACATGGGTGCCAAAAATGTTGTGGAAAAAGTTCTTCCTATCGTAGATAATTTTGAACGAGGCTTGGCAGCCGTTCCGGAAGAGGAACAGGACAATGCCTTCGTAAAAGGAATGGAAGCAGTTTACAAACAGTTTACTACGGTACTTGAAGAAATTGGAGTTACTCCGATCGAAGCCGTCGGAAAAGAATTTGATCCAAATCTTCACAATGCGGTAATGCATGACGAAGACGAGACCAAAGAGGCAAACATCATTTCTGAAGAATTTCAGAAAGGCTATATGTATAAAGACAGCGTCGTGAGACACAGTATGGTTAAGGTAGTAAACTAACAGATTTTATTTTGGAGGTAATTATTATGAGTAAGATTATTGGAATTGACTTAGGAACAACAAACAGCTGTGTAGCTGTTATGGAAGGTGGAAAACCAGTCGTTATCGCAAATGCAGAAGGTGCACGTACAACACCATCTGTTGTAGCATTTACAAAAAATGGAGAGCGTTTGATCGGTGAACCTGCAAAACGTCAGGCAGTAACCAATGCAGATAATACCATTTCTTCCATTAAAAGACATATGGGTACCGATTATCGTGCCGATATTGAAGGAAAGAAATATTCTCCACAGGAAATTTCCGCAATGATCCTTCAGAAATTGAAAGGCGATGCAGAGAATTATCTTGGTGGCGAAAAAGTAACAGAAGCCGTTATCACAGTACCGGCTTACTTCAACGATGCACAGCGTCAGGCAACCAAAGATGCCGGTAAGATCGCAGGCCTTGATGTAAAACGTATCATCAACGAGCCTACTGCAGCCGCACTTGCTTATGGTCTTGACAATGAAGGCGAGCAGAAGATCATGGTATACGACCTTGGTGGTGGTACATTCGATGTATCCATTATCGAGATCGGTGACGGCGTTATCGAAGTATTGTCAACATCCGGTGATAACCGCCTTGGTGGTGATGACTTTGATAACAAACTCTGTGATTACATGGTAAGCGAATTTAAGAAAACAGAAGGTATCGACCTTTCCGGTGATAAGATGGCAATGCAGCGTTTGAAAGAAGCTGCTGAGAAAGCAAAGAAAGAGCTTTCTTCCGCAACAACGACAAACATCAACCTTCCATTTATCACAGCAACACAGGAAGGACCAAAACATTTTGATATGAACCTGACACGCGCAAAATTCGATGAATTGACAGCAGATTTGGTAGAGAGAACCGCTACTCCTGTAAACAATGCATTGAAAGATGCCGGAATTACTGCTTCTGAACTTAGCAAAGTTCTTTTGGTTGGTGGTTCCACACGTATCCCGGCCGTACAGGACAAAGTAAAACAGTTGACAGGACATGAGCCAAATAAATCTTTGAACCCGGATGAGTGTGTAGCATTGGGTGCTTCGATTCAGGGTGGTAAACTTGCCGGAGATACCGGTGCCGGGGATATCCTTCTTCTGGATGTTACCCCACTTTCCCTTGCTATCGAGACAATGGGCGGTGTAGCTACCAAATTGATCGAAAGAAATACAACAATTCCTACGAAGAAGAGCCAGATCTTCTCTACCGCAGCCGATAATCAGACCGCAGTAGATATCAACGTAGTACAGGGTGAAAGACAGTTTGCCCGCGACAATAAATCTCTTGGACAGTTCCGTCTGGATGGCATTCCACCGGCAATGCGTGGAGTACCTCAGATCGAAGTTACCTTTGATATCGATGCCAATGGTATCGTAAATGTATCTGCAAAAGACCTTGGAACAGGAAAAGAGCAGCACATTACCATCACAGCAGGATCCAACCTGTCCGATGATGATATTGATAAAGCAGTCAAAGAAGCCGCTGAGTTCGAAGCTCAGGATAAGAAACGTAAAGAGGGCATCGATACCCGCAACGAAGCAGACAGCATGGTATTCCAGACAGAGAAAGCACTCAACGAAGTGGGTGACAAAGTAGATGCTTCGGAGAAAGAAAAAGTTCAGGCTGAGATTGACAAAGTAAAAGCAATTCTTGAGAGAACACAGCCAGAGTCTATGACAGATGCTGATATCGAAGAATTGAAAGCAGCAAAAGAATCCTTGATGACAAACTCACAGCAGGTATTTGCTAAGATGTATGAGCAGGCTCAGCAGGCAGCTGGCGGCGCTCAGGGTGCAGCTGGTCCGGACATGGGAGCAGCAGGACAGCAGACAGCAGATAACGGCGGAGACGACGTTGTCGATGGAGATTTCAGAGAACTGTAATCAACCTTGATAGATTCCGATGTTACGGCTCGTACTCTGGTGCGGGTCGTACTGTCGGTTATAACGAAGAGTGAGTGAATGGAGGATAAAAATGGCTGATAAGCGTGATTATTATGAGGTATTAGGGGTAGACCGCAATGCCGATGATGCTACCCTGAAACGTGCCTATCGAAAATTGGCAAAAAAATATCACCCTGATACAAATCCCGGAGATAAAGATGCCGAAGCCAAATTTAAAGAAGCATCCGAAGCGTATGCTGTATTGAGCGACCCGGATAAGAGACGTCAGTATGATCAATTTGGTCACTCTGCGTTTGAAAATGGTGCTGGCGGAGCCGGCGGTTTCGACTTTTCCGGTATGGATATGGGCGATATTTTTGGCGACATATTCGGCGACTTCTTTGGCGGCGGAGCCAGAAGACGCGATCCCAATGCACCGACAAGAGGTGCGAACATCCGCGCGCAGGTCCGCATCACATTGGAAGAGGCCTGCTTTGGCGTAGAAAAAGAACTGGAACTGACATTGAAAGACGAATGCCAGACCTGTCACGGAACCGGAGCCAAACCGGGAACTTCACCGGAAACCTGTGCTACCTGCGGTGGTAAGGGTCAGGTGGTGACATCCCAGAAATCCTTATTTGGTATGGTGCAAAATGTATCCACATGTCCGCATTGTCATGGTACCGGAAAAGTGGTCAAAGACAAATGTTCCGACTGCCACGGAACCGGTTACATTGCAAGCAAAAAGAAGATCCAGGTATCGATCCCAGCCGGAATCGACCATGGACAGAGTGTACGTATTCGTGGAAAGGGCGAGCCGGGAACCAACGGCGGAGCACGTGGTGACCTTCTTGTGGAAGTATACGTACAGCCGCATGAAGAATTCGAGCGTCATGACTATGACTTGTATTCGGAAGTGAAGATTTCTTACCCGAAAGCCGTACTCGGTGGCGAAGTAACGGTAAAAACTATTGACGGAGAAGTGGCATGTACGATCAAACCGGGTACCCAGACCGGAACCCGTATGCGCCTTCGTGGCAAAGGAGTCCCTTCCCTGCGTAACAAAAAACTGCGTGGTAACCATTATGTGGACTTCGTGGTCGATGTCCCGACATCCGTTACCAAGGAGCAGAAGAAACTGTTGCAGCAGTTAGAAGAAACCTTTGACGGAAAATCAGGGAAAAAATTAAAAAGAAAATAAAGAGAAAAGAAATGATGCGCCGGTAGAAGTAGTCTGCCGGCGCTTTTTCATACGTTCGGTCTGAAAGGCAACGAAATTCGTTTGGATTTTGCTTTTATGTTGCTTTTTGTAGTCTGATTTGTAGGGAAAGGCAACGAAATTTGCTGAAATTGTGCTTTTATGTTGCTTTTTGTGGACAAATTTGAAGGAAAAGGCAACGAAATTTGCTAAAATTGTGCTTTTATGTTGCTTTTTGCAGACAGATTTGAAGGAAAAGGCAACCAGAATTACAGATTTCAAGTTTTAGGATGCCTATAAGAACTTTCCCCAAAATGCTTTTCCAAAAAATGTATATTTAAATATTGAAAATATAATTGGCATAAGATATAATCAAAGAAGACATTATATTATAATCAATAAAAGAGAGTGTGTGCAAAATGATTCAATACAGAAAAATAACAGCAATTCTCCTGACATTTTTCCTTTTGTTTTTGTCTGCATCACCGATATCGGTGTCTCGTGCGGCAGAGATAAAAGGAACGTGTGGAGCAAAATGTAGTTATACCCTGTCCGAGGATGGTGTGCTTACGATTTCCGGGACAGGGATGATAACGAAAAAATTCGATCAAGACGAGAAGATTAATAAAAAAATCAAGTCCGTTGTGATAGAAGATGGGATCGAAAAGATTGGAGATAATTGCTTTGATAGTTTGGGTACATCACCCGATGAAAAGATCGTGATATCGTTGGCAGAGACGATAACGGAAATTGGTGATGGGGCATTGGTTTCTCCACGTATAGCGGTAATAGAACTTCCATCTGGGTTGGAAAAACTCGGAAAGAATGCATTTGAACTTATCGGGATGGAAAAAATTGTAATTCCAGAATCGACAAAAGAAATAGGTGACTGGACGTTCTATGATTCGGATGTAAAGGAAGTGGTATTACCTCGTGGTCTTCAAACTCTTTCCGTCGGAATGTTTGCAGGGTGTAAAAAACTTACAAACCTTCAGTTGCCATCGCAGTTAGAAACGATAAAAGAATATGCTTTTGCGAGATGTAGTTTTACAAAGTTTGAAATTCCAGATACAGTAAAAACAGTAGAAAAATACACCTTTGACAGCTGCTCCAAATTACAGAACATTATCATTGGAAAGTCTGTAAAAAAAATTGATAAAAAGTTTGCGTCAAATTGCATTGCATTAAAAACAATTACGAATCATTCAAAGATTACCATTCCCCTAGATACGATGTCTGGAAAACGAAGCTGGTATGTTGGCAAGAAAAAGGTAACAAAACTCGCTCCGGGAAAGACGGCGACAGCAAAGCTTCAGAAGTATAAGATCAAATATAATCTGGACGGAGGGAAAGTTTTAGGGAAAAAACCAGTTTCTTATCAATATCATCAACAGCAGAAGCTGCCTCAGAAAGTGAAGAAAAAAGGCTATACATTTGTTGGATGGTATATATCGGCAAAAAACGATTGGGAATTATTTCCAAATTGTATTGCGGAAAAATTGTACGGCAATCTTACTGCCAATGCTATTTTCAAAAAGTACCGTGTGACTTCTACGAAAGGGAGAATACATGTCACGGTGAAGGATGCAGGATATGGAAAGAAAGGGTATAATAAAGAAGAAGACGCCTACTATTTTCGATATTCAGAAAAGAAAGATATGTCTGACGCAAGAATTCATCTCTATACAGCGCCTTATGGGGACGGACTTTCTCCAAAATTAAAAAAGGGAAAGACCTATTATGTCGAGATCACGAGACATGTAGCGTGGTATATGGAAGATAGTGAAGACCTTGAAGAGCCATTTTGCGGATGGCATTGTAAACGAAAGGTTAAGATACAGTGATAAGCGAGAAAGACCTCTGCATTAGAAATAGTGCGGGGGTCTTTTGAAAATAATAAATATCTCCCCTTTACATCCTCTCCCCAAAGTGTTATGATATAAATACTATATGTTGTGGCTGGGAAAAAACAAAACACTATATATTTGCAGATATTAGGGACGAAAGACGTTAGTTCCCTGATATTCTTTACGATAGAAGGTAAACCACCAACGTGCAACAGAAAGAAAAGATAGGAGATGACGGGCACCGATGGGTAGTGTATGGGTAATAAAGCGAAATGGTGAAGAAGTAGAATTTGATGCCGAAAAGATCAGCAATGCGATTCAAAAAGCAAATCATGAGGTGACAGATGATAAGAAACTGACATTGCTGCAGATTGCGGATGTGACAAGAAAAGTGGTAGAACGAATCGAAAAAGCATCGCATGCCGTCAATGTAGAACGGATCCAGGATTTGGTAGAAATTGCCATTATGGAAGAGGGTGGATACGAGATTGCACAGAAATATGTGCGTTACCGCTATCAGCGTGAGATCGCCAGAAAAGCCAATACGACCGATGCAGAGATTTTGTCGCTCATTGAGTGCAGCAACGAAGAAGTCAATCAGGAAAATTCCAACAAGGATGCAAGCATCAATTCGACGCAGCGCGATTATATGGCAGGTCAGGTCAGCAAGGATCTTACGATGCGTCTGCTGCTGCCGAAAGAAATTGTAGATGCGCACAATGAGGGAATCATTCATTTTCACGACTCCGATTATTATGCACAAAAAGAACATAACTGCGATCTGATCAATCTCGAAGACATGCTTCAAAATGGAACGGTAATCAGCGAGACAATGATCGAAAAACCGCATTCTTTCTATACCGCGTGCAATGTTACGACGCAGATCGTAGCGCAAGTGGCGAGCAACCAGTACGGAGGCCAGTCATTTTCCCTGGCTCATCTGGCGCCGTTTGTGGATATCAGCCGAAAGAAAATATATAAAGAAGTGGAAACCGAATTTGAGGAAAACGAACTGGAAAAAGACGAAGAAAAGATAAAGAAAATTACGGAAAAACGGCTTTTAGATGAGATTAAGCGTGGGATTCAGACCATTCAGTACCAGCTCATTACGCTGATGACGTGCAATGGACAGGCGCCGTTTGTCACAATGTTTATGTATCTGGATGAAGTGGAAGGGCAGACGCGGTATGACCTTTCGCTGCTTATCCGCGAGGTACTGATACAGCGGATCCAGGGGGTTAAAAATGAAAAAGGAGTCTGGATCACACCGGCATTTCCGAAGCTGATCTATGTACTCGACGAGGACAATATTTCGGAAGATTCCCCGTATTATGCGTTGACGGAACTTGCCGCCGAATGCACGGCAAAACGTATGGTGCCGGATTACATTTCAGCGAAAGTCATGCGCGAATTGAAGCAGGGAGATGTGTACACCTGCATGGGATGCCGTTCCTTTTTGACCGTCGAAGACAGCCAGCGAAATCCCGATGGAAGCCATAAATATTATGGAAGATTTAACCAGGGAGTCGTCACGATCAATCTTGTTGATGTCGCTTGTTCCTCCTATGGGGATATGGATAAGTTTTGGAAAATATTGGATGAAAGGCTGGAACTTTGCCACCGTGCTCTGCGGTGCCGTCACGAAAGACTTCTCGGTACGGTGTCGGATGTAGCACCGATTTTATGGCAGCATGGTGCACTTGCCCGCTTGAAAAAAGGCGAGACAATCGATGAATTATTGTACAACGGGTATTCGACCATTTCTCTTGGATATGCCGGATTGTATGAGATGTGCGTCCGCATGACCGGGAAAAGTCATACCGCGAAAGAAGGACACGATTTTGCATTGGCAGTCATGCAGAAATTAAACGACAAATGTGCCGAATGGAAGGCTGCTGAAAATATCAGCTATTCGGTTTACGGCACACCGATGGAATCCACGACTTACAAATTTGCCAAATGCCTGCAAAAGCGGTTTGGACGGATCAAAGGCGTGACGGATAAAAACTATATTACCAATAGTTACCATATTCATGTGACCGAGCCGATCAATGCGTTTGATAAATTGACATTTGAATCGGAATTTCAGAAACTGTCGCCCGGCGGTGCCATCAGCTATGTGGAAGTGCCGAATATGCAGCACAACATACCGGCGGTACTTGCGGTAATGCGGCATATATACGAAAATATCATGTACGCGGAACTCAATACGAAAAGCGATTTCTGCGAGGCCTGCGGATACGACGGCGAGATTCAGATAAAAACCGATGAAAAAGGAAAACTTGTCTGGGAATGCCCAAATTGCGGTAATCGCGACACCGACACACTGTTCGTTGCCCGCCGCACTTGTGGCTATATCGGAACCCAGTTCTGGAACCAGGGAAGAACCCAGGAAATCAAAGACCGGGTGTTGCATTTGTAAAAAACTCTTGCGTTATAATCCATAATCCATTATCATAGAAGATATTAACGCACTGACAGGAGGACTTTATGGAAAAGAAAAAACGAGGGAGTTTTACAGGGACACTGGGATTTGTACTGGCGGCAGCAGGGAGTGCCGTTGGACTTGGAAATATTTGGAGATTTCCGTATCTTGCAGCGAAAAATCACGGCGGCGTGTTTATTATCTGCTACATAATATTGGCATTGACATTTGGATTTGCGCTTCTTACAACCGAGATCGCGATAGGGCGAAAGACCAAGCAGAGCCCGCTTACCGCGTATGCAGCCATTCATCCAAAATGGGGGAAATTAGGCGTACTTGCCTGCCTGGTACCGACGATCATTTTGCCGTATTATTGTGTGATCGGTGGATGGGTTGTCAAATATTTCACTGTATTTGCGACAGCCAAAGCGCATAATGCGGCGCAGGATAGTTTCTTTAACAACTTTATTACATCGCAGTATGCACCGATTTTCTTTATGATGATATTCTTAGGAGCGACAGCGGCAGTCGTGCTTTGCGGCGTGGATAAAGGAATTGAAAAAGCCAGCAAATTTATCATGCCGATCTTATTGGTACTTATCATTGGAATTTCCGTCTATTCGCTGACGATAAAATTCACGGATGCGAATGGGGTTACCCGAACCGGACTTGACGGTTTAAAAGTATATCTCGTTCCGGATGTCAGCGGAATGACGTTCAAAGACTGGGTTGTAATCATTATGGATGCGATGGGACAGCTGTTCTTCTCCATCAGTGTGGCGATGGGAATTATGGTAGCCTATGGTTCTTATGTGCCAAAAGATGTAAATTTGATGAAATCCATTAACCAAATTGAGATTTTTGATACCGTGGTGGCACTTCTTGCGGGCCTTATGATCGTACCGGCAATCTATGTATTTATGGGAATTGAAGGAATGTCCGGCGGACCGGGCTTGATGTTTGTTTCCCTTCCGAAAGTATTTGACCAGATGGGCGGTGTCGGCATCGCCATCGGTGTCGCATTTTTCCTGATGGTGCTCTTTGCGGCAGTGACATCTTCCGTGTCAGTCATGGAAGCTATCGTGTCAAGTATGATGGATAAGTTCCATTGGTCGAGAAAGAAAGGTGGAATTATTGTAACCATTTATGCATTTATCGGTGGAATCATTGTCTGCCTCGGTTACAACTTGTTTTACTTTGAACTGCCGCTGCCAAATGGAAGCGTAGCACAGATCTTAGATATTATGGATTATATCAGTAACAATATTCTGATGCCGTCCGTAGCTGTACTTACTTGTATTTTGATCGGCTGGGTTGTGAAACCGGATGTCATCATCAATGAAGTAACGCAGAATGGAGAATACAAATTCAGCAGAAAAGGATTGTATATCGTCATGATTCGTTTCGTGGCACCGGTTCTGCTATTATTCCTGCTGCTTCAGTCATTGGGAATTATAAATATTTAATGTAACTATTCAGGATCTTATGTATGGGAAGCAATGAATCGTCGTGCTTGCACGTAAGAGGCTTTGATTTCCACATAAGATCCTAATAGGGCTTCCCCTCCGCATATGAGCATTTTTAGCCTTGTCAAAGGCGGGAAAGAACACGAAGTGTTCGAAATGCGAATGTGTGGAAGAGGGGGAACCTGAATAGTTACTATCTAATAACGAAAGGAGCATCTCTCCTGCGCAATCGGTAGGAAAGAGGCTCCTTTTTGAAAAGGGGGGAGGATAAGTATTTTAACTTTATCTTTGGTTATAGTAAGAGTATAACCGGAAGAAAAGAAATTATACAAAGTGGGAAAGGAAAATGGATATGAATATAAAAGTTCAGGAAACCGCAGACCGTTTATTGAATCGGATCGGCGTATCGACATGCAGTTTTACGACAGTAAAAGCGGCAAAAAGAACATTGGAAGAAGAGGGCGCCTGCGTGCTTTCCATGCAGAAACCGCATTGGGATCTGGAGCCGGGCAAGACTTATCTTGTCACACAGTCGGATTCCAGTTTGTTTGCATTTTCTATCGGCAGCCAATTTTTGGCAGAAGAGGCGGCGGAGACAGACCAGATGCTTCGCCTGGCTGCGGCGCACACAGACCATCCCTGCCTTTATATCAAAAGCAATCCGGAAGTAGACACTAAAGGATATGGCAAGTTAAATGTCGAGGTGTACGGTGGTGCTATTTTAAATACATGGATGGACCGTGCCCTTTCCGTGGCGGGAAAAGTAGTTATCAAATCCGATAATGTATTTGAGCCGGAAGTGCGTATTGTGGATATGAAACGTCCGCTTTTTACGATTCCGAATCTTGCCATTCATCTGAACCGCGAAGTCAATAAAGGGGTGGAACTCAACCGCCAGAACGATCTTGAACCGCTGGCTTTTGTCGATGGAACCGAAGTGGAAAAAGAGTTCTTTCTTTCCCTGCTTGCGAGAGAACTGAAAGTATCCGCAAGCGAGATATTGGATTATGAATTATATTTGTACAATTGTGATGCCGGAGACGTTTTGGGCATTCAGGAAGATATGATCTCTGCCCCGCGGCTGGACAACATTACTTCAGTCGAAGCCTGCCTGCAGGGACTTTTGAATCAGAACCGGGAAAAAGGGATCAATGTCATCGCCTTGTTTGACAACGAAGAGATTGGAAGCCGCACAAAACAGGGGGCAGACAGCGAATTTTTGTACCGCTTGTTAAAGAAAATATACCGATGTCTCGGAGTGGACGAAGAAAAGGCTGAGACGGCGATTTTTGGAGGATTTGCATTGTCGCTAGATGTCGCACACGGGTTTCATCCGAATAAACCGGAAAAATCCGATCCGACCAATCCGAATCCGCTCGGAAAAGGTGTCGTGATCAAACGTTCCAGTGCACAGAATTATGTAACAGACAGTGAAGCGGTGGCGACCGCAATGATGATTTTTGAAAACGAAGGCATTCCGTATCAGAAATTTGCCAGCCGTTCGGACGTTTCCCAGGGAGGCACACTCGGATCAATCGCTTCCAAATATCTGCCGATGAAAATGGTAGACATGGGAGTGCCGATCCTTGCGATGCATTCTGCCCGCGAACTGATGGCGGCAGCAGACCAGTATTATCTGGAAGAATTTGTCACTGCGTTTTTTGAACAATAAATTTTGAAAGCAACTATTCGGGACACCCCATCCGCACATTCAGTCCTGAATTGTTGCGATAGGAGGAAAATATGTATTTATTAGGATCCCATGTGGGAATGAGTGGAAAAGATATGATGCTTGGTTCCGTGAAGACCGCCCTTTCTTATGGCGCAAATACCTTTATGCTTTATACCGGAGCCCCTCAAAATACAAGAAGAAAGAAAATCGAGGAATTAAATATTCCGGCAGCCAGAGAGCTGATGAAAGAAAACGGAATCGAGACATTTGTCGTACATGCCCCGTATATTATCAATCTGGCAAATACCGTAAAACCGGAGACATTTCAGATCGCGACGGATTTTCTTGCGGTAGAATTAGAGAGAACCGAAGCGATGGGATCCGAGACGCTCGTTCTCCATCCGGGTTCCCATGTGGGCGCGGGCGAAGAAGCCGGTATCGCGCAGATCATCAAAGGACTGGATATGGTAATGAAACCGGATATGAAAGTGAAGATTGCCTTGGAGACAATGGCAGGAAAAGGAAGCGAGATCGGTCGTTCTTTCGAAGAACTTAAAGCAATTTATGACGGCGTGCGGTATCCGGAAAATCTCCGCGTGTGCTTTGATACCTGCCATGTAAATGATGCAGGATACGACATCGTCAATCATTACAAAGAGGTGCTGGAAGAATTTGACAGAGTTCTTGGGCTGGACCAGATTGCGGTATTTCATATTAATGACAGCAAAAATCCGCTCGGAGCGCACAAAGACCGTCATGAAAATGTGGGACTTGGCACGATCGGATTTGATACTCTGTACCGTTTTGTCTCGGACGAGAGATTTGCCAATGTGCCGAAAATACTGGAAACACCATGGATCAAACCGGAAGATGATCCGAAAAATCCGATTCCGCCATACAAAGAAGAAATTGAGATGTTGCAGAGTGGAATGATGAAACCGTTGACAATTTCATGATTTCCCACTAAAATAGAAAGATAGGAAGTTAAAATTGAAGGAGGCTCTTACAAATGGCAAAGAAACCATATTATTTGACAACCGCCATTGCTTACACATCGGGAAAACCTCATATTGGAAATACGTATGAAGTTGTACTCGCCGATGCAATCGTGCGATATAAAAGAAATCAAGGTTATGATGTGCGGTTCCAGACCGGAACGGACGAACATGGCCAGAAAATAGAATTGAAGGCAGAAGAAGCAGGCATTACGCCAAAAGAATTTGTTGACAATGTTTCTTCTGAGATCAAACGTATCTGGGATCTGATGAACACCTCTTACGACCGCTTTATCCGCACGACGGATGAAGGCCATGAAAAACAGGTTCAGAAGATCTTTAAGAAATTGTATGAGCAGGGAGATATTTACAAGGGACATTACGAAGGAATGTACTGTACTCCTTGTGAATCGTTCTTCACGCCGTCACAGCTTGTCGATGGCAAATGTCCGGACTGTGGACGCGAGTGCCAGCCGGCGAAAGAAGAAGCGTATTTCTTGAAATTAAGCAAATATCAGGACCGCCTGATCGAACATATCAACACACATCCGGAATTTATCCAGCCGGAGTCGCGTAAAAACGAAATGATGAACAATTTCCTTTTGCCGGGACTTCAAGATCTCTGTGTTTCCAGAACGAGTTTCAAATGGGGCATTCCGGTAGACTTTGATCCGGGCCACATCGTATATGTGTGGGTCGATGCGCTGAGTAACTACATTACCGGACTTGGTTACGATCAGGACGGAAACAGCGATGAAATGTTTGACAAATTCTGGCCGGCAGATCTTCATCTGATCGGAAAAGATATTTTGCGTTTCCATACGATTTATTGGCCGATTATGCTTATGGCACTCGGACTTCCTCTGCCAAAACAGGTATTTGGACATCCTTGGCTGCTTCAGGGCGACGGAAAAATGAGTAAGAGTAAGGGGAATGTACTGTATGCCGATGATCTCGTAGACGAGTTTGGTGTAGATGCCGTACGTTATTTCGTTCTTCATGAGATGCCATTCGAAAACGATGGTGTAGTAACTTGGGAATTAATGGTAGAACGCATGAATTCCGACCTTGCTAATACATTGGGAAATCTTGTAAATCGCACCATTTCCATGTCCAATAAGTATTTTGACGGAGTGGTTAAAGATGCCGGTGTTTCCGAGCCTGTCGATGATGAACTGAAAGCTGTTATCAATGCGGCACCGGGCAAAGTGACAGAAAAAATGGACAAACTTCGTGTGGCAGATGCCATTACGGAAATCTTTACCTTGTTTAAACGCTGTAATAAATATATCGACGAGACGATGCCTTGGGCACTTGCCAAAGAGGAAGAAAAGAAACCTCGTCTGGCTACCGTCTTGTACAATCTGATGGATGGTATCCGTGTCGGAGCGACTCTTTTGGATTCCTTTATGCCGGAAACCAGCGAGAAGATCCTTGCTCAGATCAATGCGACAAAGGGCGAACTTGAGACTTTGAAAGCAGGAGAATATCCAAACGATACCAAAGTAGTTGAAAAGCCGGAGATTCTGTTTGCGCGAATCGATGAAGAAGAATTTATGAAAAAAATTCATGAAAAAGAAGCGGCTCAGGCAGCAGAAGCAGAAAAAGCTGAGGCACCGGAGGATGTCATTGATATCGAAGCAAAACCGGAGATCACATTTGATGACTTTATGAAAATGCAGTTCCAGGTGGGCGAGATCATTGCCTGCGAGGAAGTGAAGAAATCGAGAAAACTTTTGTGCTCCCAGGTTCGTATCGGAAGCGAAGTAAAACAGATCGTATCCGGAATCAAAGCACACTACAGTGCAGAAGAGATGGTCGGTAAAAAAGTGATGGTTCTTGTAAACCTCAAACCGGCAAAACTGGCAGGTGTATTGTCAGAAGGAATGCTTCTCTGCGCAGAAGATGCCGACGGAAATCTGGCACTTATGACACCGGAAAAACCGATGCCGGCAGGAGCCGAGATCTGCTAATAGAATACAAAGAAAACGGAGATAAAAGGCAACAGAGGAATTCTCTTCTGTTGTCTTTTCTAAGAATAATATGATATTTGATACACATAGTCATTACGACGACAGAGCATTTGACGAAGACCGCGAAAGCCTTCTTGGATCATTGGAAGAAAATGGAATTGGCAATATTGTGTGCGTAGGTGCTGACATGAAAAGCAGCAAAGCGGCGATGGAACTGGCACACAGTTATGAGTTTGCCTATGCGGCGGTCGGGGTGCATCCTTCGGACACCGCGCCCCTCACAGAAGCCGATATGGAATGGCTGGAACAGGCTTCCCACGACGAAAAAGTTGTTGCCATCGGGGAAATCGGTATTGATTATCACTGGAAAGAGCCGGAGCCGGAAATTCAGAAAAAATGGTTCCGCCGCCAGATCAAACTGGCAAAAAAAGTAAATTTACCGATTATATACCACAGCCGTGAAGCGGCGAAAGATACGATGGATATGATATTGGAAACCCATGCGGCAGACTGTGGCGGCGTGATTCATTGCTATTCGTATGCCAAAGAGATGGCAAAAGAATATGTCGATATGGGATTTTATATCGGAGTCGGCGGTGTGATCACATTTAAAAACGGACGGCGATTGAAAGAGACGGTAGAAGCCATCCCGCTTTCACGTATTGTGTTGGAGACGGACTGCCCCTACCTTTCGCCGGAACCAAACCGCGGCAAACGAAACGATTCCACAAACTTAATTTATGTGGCACGCGAAATTGCCGCGATCAAAGGAATTTCCGAGCAGAAAGTAATCGAAGAAACAGAAAAAAATGCCAGAAAGTTATACCGGCTGGATGAAAAAAACAGGAGGTGAATATGGAAAAATTAAGCAATCCAAAAGAGACCATACAAGTGCTTCAAAAGCATGAATTTCAATTTAAGAAAAAATTTGGACAAAACTTTTTGATCGATCCGCATGTGCTTGATAAAATTGTCGACGCGGCACAGATTACAAAAGACGATTTTGTGCTGGAGATCGGACCGGGAATCGGCACATTGACGCAGTATCTCTGTGAAAATGCAAGACAGGTGCTTGCGGTGGAGATTGATGATAAATTGATCCCTATTCTCAAGGAAACATTGCAGCCTTACGACAATGTAGAAGTGCTGCATGGCGATATTTTAAAACAGGACATTCAGCAGATCGCAGACACTTACAATGACGGAAAGCCGATCAAAGTGGTGGCAAATCTGCCATATTACATTACCACGCCGATCATTATGGAATTATTTGAAAGCCATGTTCCTCTGGCAAATGTTACCGTCATGGTGCAGAAAGAAGTGGCAGACCGTATGAAAGCAGAACCGGGGACAAAAGATTACGGAGCGCTGTCTCTCGCGGTTCAATATTATGCCAAACCATACATCGCCGCCTTTGTGCCACCGAACTGTTTTATGCCGCGGCCCAATGTCGGCAGTGCGGTCATACGACTCGACTGTCTCGCAAGAGTGCCGGTCGAAGTGCACAATGAAAAACTGATGTTCCGTCTGATCCGCGCTTCTTTTAATCAGCGCCGGAAAACTCTGCAAAATGGAATTGCAAACAGCGCCGAGCTTTCCTTTACGAAAGAACAGGCAGCGCGTGCGATTGAACAGGCGGGATTTGATGTAAGAATACGAGGCGAAAAACTGGGACTAGAAGAATTTGCCAGATTGGCAGACGAATTGGAAAGGATGACAGAAAATGGATGAAGAAAAATTGACAATGGCAGATTTTGAAGATGAAATCAATGCCTCTTTTGTAAAATTCCGCCCGGGACAGGCGATAAAAGGAACCGTTGTGGCAATCGACGAAGACGAGATCGCGCTTGATCTGCAATCGTATTCCCGCGGAATCATTCCGAAAGAAGAATGGAGCAATGACCCGGATTTTCACGCAATGGATGAGATCCGGATCGGAGATACGCTGACTGTGATCGTTTTATATGAAGATGAATCCGGACAGACAATCACCTCCCTGCGTCAGGCGAAAGAAGTGGCAGCCTGGGAAACGTTACAGGATGCCTTGGAAAATCACACCATCTTCGAAGTGAAGATCAAAGAAGTGGTGCCTTCCGGAGTAATTACGTATCTTGAGGGAATCCGTGCATTTATTCCGGCTTCCAAACTGGCGGCACAGTATGTCGAGGATTTGGAGTCTTACGTCGGTAAAAAGGTGCAGGTACAGGTAATTACGGCGGACGAAGACGAAAACCGCCTTGTGCTTTCGGCAAAAGAAGTGGCGAAAGAACGCCTTGCACAGGAAAATGCCGCGAAATTAAATGCTCTGCAGAAAGGGTTTATTACCGAGGGGACGATCACGCGTATCGAATCTTACGGATGCTTTGTCGAATTTGGAGACGGACTTACCGGACTGGTGCACATTTCACAGATCTGCAATAAGTTTTTGAAGTCGCCAAAAGAAGTGGTCAAACTTGGCATGAAAGTAAAAGTGAAAGTGTTGTCTGTCGAAGACGGAAAAATTCGCTTGAGCATGAAAGAAGCAGAGGACATCGCGCCGGAAGTGGAAGAAGCAGTCAATGACTCGGAGGAAACTTCAATGGAATATACCGATGAAGAAGCGACGACATCGCTGGCAGGTCTGCTGAAAGGAATTCAATTGGACGATTGACGCCACTTTCTTATAGAGATACTTTGAAAATGAGGGGACAATCTGTGTGAAACGGAAAAAGATTTTGTGGAAAAATGTCGAATTTTCGTGGGTTAGAACAAATACTGAAAAAAAATCAAAAAAAATGAAAAAAAGTGTTGACAAAAGTGTTGCCGTCTGATAATATATATCTTGCTGACGCGGTAAAGACAAAACAGCAAAACAAAAAAAGTTTTAAAAAAGTCTTGACAAAGCAAAAGCGATTTGATATAATATTTATCGCTGACGCAAAAGCGACAGCAAAGAACCTTGATAACTGAACAGTGAAACAACCCTGAAAATTCA